>Ga0208826_1001283_pt1 | contig 21673 bp, 18 predicted proteins | sample AD_UKC115_MetaG_FD_184451 | JGI IMG/M metagenome (GOLD analysis project Ga0208826, IMG submission 184451) | Active sludge microbial communities of municipal wastewater-treating anaerobic digesters from Hong Kong - AD_UKC115_MetaG (SPAdes)... | ecosystem: Engineered > Bioreactor > Anaerobic >...
CAGACTGCACACCCAATAGGCATTGGGCGAAACGACCTTCCGCGCCTTTTCAGAAAGGATCCACTGCACCAGAATGCGGGCAGAGAAGAATCCCTGAGCTACAAAGCCTATGGAATAAACGATTGCAGGAGCCATCCGGATTAATTGATATTGTTATCCCCGATCTGATACTTGATATAGCGCTTCTTCATCCAACGATAGGCGAAGCAATCCTTCAGCGGACCGATGAGTCGGTTCCACAAATGGTATTTCGAGACGCCGGCCGTCCTTGGATAATGCCGGACGGGAAGTTCTTTAAAACGACCCTCTTCAAGCAGTATCAATGCCGGAAGGAATCGATGCATGCCGGTGAAAAAGGGAATGCGCTTGGCCACATCGCTCTGCATCACCTTCAGCGGGCAGCCTGTGTCGGTTGCTCCGTCGTGCGTCATGCTGCGGCGAAAGCCATTGGCGATCTTCGACTGCAGAAGCTTGAACCAAGAATCTTTCCGCTTGGCGCGAATGCCGGTCACCAACTGATAGTCCTTGGCGAAAGGCAGCAGAAGATTAAAGTCCTCCGGATCTGTCTGCAGATCGGAATCGATATATCCGAGATATTTGGACTGCGCCGTATCAATCCCGGCCTTCAGTGCCGAACTGAGTCCTGCATTCTTCTTGCAGCTGATGAAGAAGAAATGAGAATGGCGTTGGCAAATCTCTTTGATGCGTTCCTCGCTGTGATCTCTCGAGCCATCGTTGACAAAAAGCACGCACGCTTTGAGGAGCGAGATGGGTAGAAACGCCGTCAGCTTCTCCTCCAAGGCCTTCATGTTATCTTCCTCATTGAAGACCGGAACGATGATAGTGAACTCGTATTCACTGGTGTGATTATTTGGCATTTTTCTGTTTCAATAAAGTAATATGATACAAGAACAACTCGGAATATCTCTTCGAATCCTTCGGACGGCGATTGTCGTCGAAATGTCCTACATAAACCGTATCCACATTTTGCCACAAAGAGGCAGGCAACTCCTTTCCCACTCTTTCATGCGTCAGAATAGCCAAAGGCAGATGCTTCCGAATGGAATCTGCATTGGATACATCGAGCGGACGAATATTGCGATGCGCCTCATAGACTAGCTCGATGCGCAGCTCCTTTGTCTGATTGTAATAGAACGGAACATCTTTCAGAGCCGGCATATCGCGTGTCAATGCCACGCTGTGGAACTCCGGATTGTTGACCGTCTTTCCTACCAGATCCATCAGGAAGATTTCAGCCACTGCGAACAGCATCACGACGCTTCCAAGGAACAACGTCGGACGGCATTTCACCGTGCTTACGATCATGGAGACAGCGAGAGCTGTAAGAAGTGCTCCGCTCAAGATGAATTTCCACGTAGGCAGCAATCCCTTTGAATAAAACAGGATATAGAGCAGCACAGGCAAAGCCAAAGATACCAAAGCGACCAGTCCCGAGTTAAATCGGAAGATACGGCTGTCAGCCGGTCTGAGATGACGATCACGAATCCAATGCTGGACCACGAAAGCCATCGAATAGCAGCATGGAATAAGCATGGGCAACAGATAACGGCTCTTTTTCTCCGGCAGACAGGAAAGCAGCACCAAAGCGGCCAGTGTCCAGGCAATAGCCATGAAATATTTCTTCTTATCCGTCACCTTGTTCTTCCAGAATCCTACGAACAGCGTCGTCAGCATCAGCAAAGACCAAACACCCGTTTCAAGGAAGAATTTCCAATAGTAATACCAAGGACGGACATTGTGTTCAACCCAAGCAGACGACTCTTTGTGCAGTACATAATGGATGGCTTCCGGATGGAACACCAGCAGATAAATATACCACCAGCTTCCGATCACCAGACAAAGGACAATGCAAAGCAGCAGCGGCTTGATTTTTCCCTTCATCGACGGACGATCGTAAAGAACCATCGCAATGATGAACGGAAGCAGCAACGCGTAGAACGAAACGGGGCCTTTGCTCAGAAACGACAATCCGAGAAAGATTCCGGAAAGCAGGAAGTTGCCATACACATTCTTTTTCTCATACAATCCAAGACATAGAAAGTAGATGGCGCCCATCATAAAGGCATGACAATAGATATCCCACGACGCAGTGCGCCCCATCAGAATAATATTGTAACATGTGACGAGCAAAAGAGATGCGATGAAGGCATAGGAATCCTTGCCGAAACGTCTCTTTCCCAAAAGATAGAAAAAGAGGACGAGCATTGTGGCAGCAATGGCAGCCATACAACGCTGTGCGGAAATGTCATCCGGATAATAGCGCTCCACGGCTCCGGCAATCCATGTAGGAAGCGGCGGTTTCTCCAGCCTCAGATCGCCATTCATCGTAGGAACCATCCAATGACCGTCGTAAACCATTTCGCGCGCAGTGATGATGTTCCTCGACTCCATAATGTCAGGAAGAATCACACTGTTGTTGACAAAGAATGCGACAAAACAGAGAACGACTATGACAAAGATCCTCTTCACGCGGCAAAGGTAACAATCTTTTCAGCCTCATGATATATGGGAATAGAAAAAAAGGGAGTTGGAACAACAACATCCGCCAAACGACCAAAAAGATAGCTTTCTCTCATGGCAATTCAAACTATTATTGATACATTTGCAGGCAAGAAATGAATAAGCACGATGGCATGAATTTAAAAGTCAGTTATCTGGTGATTCTGATCGCAGGTCTCATCCTTACAGCCTGTGGAAAACAATCGGATGAAGATAACTCGGATTTTGCGTATGAGGCGACCAATGCAAATGATCGCCTTGCCGAGGATTCGCTTTATCTCAATCCCGAATTCTCATACAACATCTGTAGCATGATTCCTGAAGTCACCGTCCTTGCTGCCAACTACAAAAACACCTCCAAACGATTCAGGAGCGGCTCGCTTCCTCCGGAACAAAGCATCCGAACGGCAGCTTCTCTCCTCTCCAAAGGTGATTATGCCCAAGTGGCTTACAATCTTCGTCAAGCCATCATTCAGGCAGATTCGATGCGGCTTCCACGCCGAAGCTGTTTCCCGATCTATTACGGTCTCGCTCTGACTTACATTACGATCCACGATTTCGAACAGGCAGACTTCTATCTTCAGATGGTCGGACAATACATGAATCGTATGACGCCTCGCGAAAGATACATCTACCTCAGTTATGTTGCCCTGAACGATTTCTATCGCACCGATTACAGCAAAGCCATCAAACGTCAGCAAGAGGCTTATCAAATAGCATCGGGCAGCAACGATATGAAATATGAGTTGAACATCGCTTTGGCCAATATGGGACACATCTATCTGAAAAGCGGAAAAGCCGACTCGGCGTTGACGTGCCTCGAAAAGAGCTTCACCTACTTCGATTCAACCCGCATCAATCCGTCCGCCATTTATTACGTTCAGACATTGCGTATGTCAACCGCATTGAAACGCGGGCAGATGGAAGCTGCTACCTCTATTATATACCGTCCGGTTCAAGGAATAGAGCCTGTGCTCACACAGCAGCGCAGTTCCATGCTGATCGATTATTACATCCAAATCAACGACTGGAGAGATGCCTATTGGTCTCTTCGCCGTGACAAGCTTCACAACGATTCCATCCAGAACGAGCGGTTGCATACCCGAGTAGAAGAGATCAATCTGCATTATCAGCAAGATACAACGACGCTTCAGCAGCGAATGGCCAAACAACATCATTCAGCCGGAGTGACAGCCGTAGCTCAGAAAGCCATCATCGTCGGACTTCTGATTGTCCTCGCCGGATTGATCAGTTTCTTCCTCATCGCCTATGGACGCAAGAAACATCAGTATAAGCTGGCTCATCAGAAGAATAAGATTCAGGAGATTCGCATGGTCGTGACGCAAAACTCCATTCCACAGAGTCTTGTGGATAAGGCGCAGGAGAATCCTGAAACAGAACATCTGATCGTTCCCATTCTGAATCAAGTCATGTCTGAATCCAATCAGCTAAGCTGTACGTTGGAAAACGAACTGACGTTGGTCCAGAACTATCTTTCCCTTGCTCAAAAAGAGGACAGTTCTCTTACGGTCAATTACGAAATAGACAACACAATCAAACAGGACGAGATTTCCGTTCCGTTGCGCATGATCCAAATCATTGTGGCCAATGCCGTGGATATCAAACTTAGTGCGCTCAAGACACAGAAGGTACTGAATCTCGCTGCTCTTCACGAAGGAACCAATACGATCATCAAGATTACTGACAATGGCGGCGGTTATGTCGTACGCCAGTCTGAAGGACAAAAAGGAATGGAAGCCATGATGAGAATCGTTGAATTGCTCAACAAATGCAACCAGAACGAGATTGAGATTGCCTTCCACACGGTTTGGCTTCGCAATGGCGAGAAAGGATGCGAGACCAAAATCACACTTCCCAATGATTACACGTTCGAACTTTAACGAAGACGAAGTATCAACTTTTACACAAAACCACCACTTTTGAGGACAAAACGACCGCAATCGAGGACGAAACACAAGCATTTTAATTTTTTTTGTAATTCAAACCGTACAAGTTAAAAATAACTTGCATATCTTTGCAGAGTTAAAAAAATAGCGAGGTGCCATATATGTACATCATCTCCGGCTGTAACGGAGCAGGCAAGACGACGGCTTCTTTCACCATTTTACCAGATATGCTAAAATGCAAAGAGTTTGTCAACTCAGACGAGATAGCGAAAGGCCTCTCTCCTTTTAATGCAGACAGTATTCCCGTCGCAGTAGAAGCAAGCAGAATAATGTACAAAAGAATCAAGGAGCTAATCGCAGCTCATGAGACATTCGCTATGGAAACGACATTGGCAACACGCTCAGGTATCAACCTGATTCGGGAAGCACAAAAAGAAGGTTACTATGTGACATTGCTCTATTTCTGGCTGAATACTCCGGATCTGGCAGTGGAACGAGTAAAGATGAGAATCGCTCAAGGAGGACATAGCATTCCAGAAACTACTATTCGCAGACGGTACGAAGCTGGAATACATAATTTGTTTGAACTTTATATCCCCATTTGCGATTATTGGATGATTACAGACAACTCGATGTCTCCGATGACAATAATTGCCAAAGGATTCAAAGATGAAAAAAAAGAGATTTATAATATGAATGTTTTTACAAAACTTGAACATCATGAATGACCAGGAAGCGAGAGAATTCGAAGAGAACATTGTACGTGGTGCCAACATCGCGTTCCAACGTTTGGTAAACCAGACGAAAAAGGAAAACGGCGAATTGGCCTTTTCACACGACGGACATGTTTTTAAAGTCAAAGCTCATGATTTAGACAAAATGATGTTTTAATTTATTTACTTCGACTCGAATTTGATTCAGACATTGAAAGCGGACATTTGCAGGTCCGCTTTTTTTATAACTACTCCTTTCCTTTTTATAAAGACTTCAAAATCTTTCCTCCGATGACCGTTCGCCTTGACAAAAGAGAATAAATTATTCAACCATGGTTAAAAATTTTTTTCACACTATGTCAGCAAGCGTCGCATAGTATCTCAAAATATTTTAACCATGGTTGAAATATTTTTTCATCATATAGCATGAAGCCCGTCTATTACAAAGAAAAGCAGTTGCACCGCCGAAAGAAAATGAATTCTCTTTACAACAAGTGCAACTGTCGTTATAAATAAAGGGACGCGATTAATAATTCGTATTCTCCGGGTCAAAATTGGTCCAACCGTCAAGCCATGTGTCGTTGGCACTGAAGGCTCCGATGTAGGATACTTTCGTGAAACTACTCAGCAAAGAGCTGGTGAAAGAGGCGGCATCAAGCAACGGACTTCCTGCCTGCGGACGGAACGGAACGCCAGCATTGATGCCATCGGTGAGATTCCAACTTGAAGCTGAATCCGAAACCTTGACATTCGGCTGTGCAAGCAACCAAGTTGAAGAGAAGGATTTTTTTGTCTTGTCATAAGTAATAGGACTTTTCCAAGAGGTAATCAACTCATCGACATAGGATTTGTTGGCATCGGAACCTGTGATTCCAAGTGCGGCAAACCAAACATTCTGAATGTTGATAAGACCTTTCGTTGCTGATGTCTGTGAATCGCCCTTTTCTCCATCAATAATGATGCCGATTGGCCAACCAACTACAACCGAATTGAAGCATGAGAGTCTGGATGCACGGCGAATATGCATGGCTGTCTGATATTTTCCTAAAGCAGAACCGTTGTTCGGATTGAATGATCCGCCCGTGATATAATCGGTCGTATTTTCAAAACCGTCACGACCCATCGGACCGATGAATGTGATGTTGCTGAATACAGCTTTTGTATATGGCTCTATCAGATCGCCTCCAGCATCGTTATCACTTTCAAAGCCGTTGGATTGAGATTGGTCGGCAATACGAGGATTACGTATGGAAAGGCCAAACTGAACGTTTCCACTGAAACCGTTGTCGGTATCGAAATCATCGTCCCATCCTGAATAGGCTACAATATGATTGCAATTGACCGTTCCACCGAACCATTCGAAGGAGTCGTCGTTGCTGTATGAAACCTGAACATGATCAATCTGTGTGCCGCTGCCTACAGATCCTAATGTCAGACCGTTGATCTCCTTATCCTTCTGGAAAGGATATCCAGCAAACTCAATACGCACGTAACTAAGAATACCTGAATTGTCCGAAGCATCCGAGCCACCGTGATGTGTGCGCGGGCCACCTTCAATCTGCTGATCGTTGTTCTGGTTGTTCGGAGCTTTACCACAAATAATAATGCCGCCCCAATCGCCTGGTTTACGAGAACCTGCAGGCTGTGCGGATGTAAAGACAATCGGAGAAGAAGCTGTGCCTTGTGCAATCAGCTTTCCACCACGCTCAGCAATCAGAGTTGCCATGGTTTTCTTGTCGCCTCTGATGACTGTGCCTGGTTCGATGGTCAATGTAGAACCATCGGCAATATAAATCCAGCCTTTCAGATAATAAGTTCCCTTCTTGATGGTCTGTGATCCTTTGAAAACCAGTTCAGAATCGCCATTGCCAATTGTGTCACGATTCGTTCCGAACAGAATATCATTTACACTTTTCAAACCTCCATCAGTTCCCCAAGTACGTTCAACAGTAGGTTCAGGTGTCGGATCGTTGTTGTTGCTATTGTCACAAGAGACGAAGGGAATAGCCATCGCCAACAAGACAAATGCATAAGTCAAACTCTTTCTCATTTTCATTTCATTCTTGAATTGATTAAACATGTGTAATATTATTGTTTTAGAATAGATAACTCAAGCTCATATTGAAATCGTGGCCCGGACGATACTGGCGCGTGATCTGCTCAACAGTCTTCTTCGCATCGTTCACGGTCACCTTGGCAAACTGTTTGCAAGTAACCTTCTCAGCCAACAGATCGCGGGCAGAAAGACGAGCTTCCCAATGTTTGCCGAACTTCTTCGAAAAGTTTAGGTCGATGGCATTTCGCGGCATCTCGTACGAATCGGGAATACGAGAGTTATCATCCACCGTTGTTCCTTGTGAACGACCTACGCCGATGATTCTCTTTCCGATACGGTTGTAGAGAAGTCCAACGTTTATGTGTGATTTGTCATTCGTATAAAAAATACCGGTATTGACGAGATAAGGCGATTGTCCTTGCATCGGACGATTCATTTCCTTCGAACCCGGCTCAAAACGCACCTTACTTTTGATGAGCGATCCGTTGAAACTGAAGCTGAAGTTTTTCAGTCCGATAAAACTGAGATCCTTACGGATATCTAGTTCTGCGCCGTAATTATCTGCACCTTTGGCATTGATAAAGGAATAGACAAGGTCTGTTCCGCCGGAAACCGTATATGTCCATTCAATCGGATCTTTGAAATTCTTATAAAAGAGCGCCAGACTAATCTCTTCTCCGTTGGAAGGATACCATTCATAACGCAGATCGAGATTGTGGATGTATGCCGGAGCCAATGCATAATTACCCTGCACATCAGAAGCCAGATCGAAATCATAAAATACAGAAGGCGAAAGCTCACGGAATTCGGGACGGTTCACACTTCGTCCGTAACTAGCCCGAAGAACCTGCTTTTCATCCAGTTTGAAGGACATATTGACTGACGGGAAGAAATCGTTGTAATCATAACTGTTGGTCGAATGACTTTTCTCGTATTTCCTCAAATTACGTATAATCTCCATGCGATTGTGTTCATACCGAACACCTGCGTAAATGTCAAGTTTGCCGAATGGCATGTCAAAAGCAGCATATCCTGCATACAACTGATTGTTCCCGTCGTAACTGTTGGTCCAGTTCACCTGTTCAAGCATATAAAGTTTGTCCAATCCGTAGTTCTCGTCTTTCAGCAGTTGCGATGGAAGATCGTAGAACTTGAAGCCGTAAGGGAGCGTATTGTTGGCGGCATTCCAAGTATAGATAAATTCTCGTGTCGAATAGCTGCGGGTTCGGTATTCTCCATAAGCACCCGCTTTCAACGTTGGAGTAAATGCACCGAATGTCAAAGGACGAACCCAATTGACATTGGCAGAAAATATATGTTCGTCAAGTTTGGTAAACTCACGGTTGATGTCGTTTCCTGTCGCCAAAGCCAAGATTCCGTCGGAACTCTCCGAATCATCAATCAGATAACGACGTCGATCGGGCATATTACGGTTCGCATATGCATAGCCTACACTCCAGTCGAGGCGCCCATCGTCTTTCAAGGTGTATTTTCCTGTCAACTGTCCGTTGTATGTTGTTCGACTGTTGTAGTAATATTCCGCACTTCTCTCCTGATTGTTCTGTGCACTGATTCCGTTACGCAAAGTATAACGAGTCTTGCCCAATTGGTTGAAGATATTCTTGAATTCATATTTTCCGTTTCCTGAAGAAGGAAGAAACGTCATATTCACCATGACGCCCAAACGCGCATCGTGATTGTACTGGTTGTCCTTGCTGTGACGAAGGTAATTGCTGCGGTCGTGCGACGTATCGTAACCTCCGAAGAGCGAATTCTCCATGTCTTTGTAGCTCTTGTAGGAATTGCTGTAATTCACAGCGCCGATATAGGAGAACGAAGCGCCCGAAGAATATTCCTTGCGGCGGGCAAAGTCCATCCCGAAACTCATATCGGCCAAAGGCTTCCTGTTTTTCACCGTCCAGTCATTATCCAATCCGTTTCCTAGAAGATTGATGCTATTGTCCACGCCGTCAAATCCTTTCAAAACGGAATGAATGCCGCCACTGAGCGAGCGCAATCCGTTGTCGAATCCAAGAAAATCCGTACCGCTTCCTTTATTATAGGTAAAGTCGCGGAAATGCGTCTTGTCGTTCACTCCTGCCCCGAGATTCACTTTCAAACTGTTGGTAGAAGGTACATCCTTGGTCTGAATCAGAATGAAACCGCCCGTAAAGTCGGCAGGATATTCAGGTGCAGGACTCTTCACGATGACGATGTTGTCAAGCTGCGAAGAAGGTATGATATCAAATGAGAAGGCTCGAGCATCAGCTTCACTGCTTGGCACGGCGCCATTGTTGATCCAAACATTATTATATCGTTGAGACAATCCGCGCACCATGACGAACTTTTCCTCGATCAAACTTACGCCTGGCACTCGCCGAATCACTTCCGAAGCATCTTTGTCCTGCGTACGACTGATTTGTTGTGCCGAGACACCGGTCTGGATGACGAGACTTTTGCGTTGTGCAGTAAGAAGAGCTGTTTCGGTATTCTTCTTGGCCTGGCCTGTGACCGTCACCTCTTTCAGATTCTGTGTATTGCTGGAAAGTGCAATGTCAAGCGTCACCGTTTCATCGGCAGTTACTTTGACAATATGCTTATCAGAAGTGTATGATACATACGAAAATTCCAATGTATAACTACCGGCATTCAGCTTGATTTCATACTGTCCGTCGATGTTAGTTACAACTCCGGAAGTCGTTCCAACAACAGAAACTGCAGCTCCGATGAGTGGTTCCTTGGTCGTTTTGTCTGTAATTTTTCCTTTGACGACAGCGGCCTGCAATGGCATGACCATTAATATCCATAATAAAGGCAGAATAAATCTCTTTCCCTTCAAGCGATCTCTGCACTTAGTAAAATTCTTTCCCATATTGTTCCTTTATTTATTCGCAGCAAAGGTCTCCCGAACAGATTACAAGGTTGTGACAGAAACATAATAAGAATGTGAATGTTTCGGTGGGTATAAAGTCTCGTCTTCGACCTCTAATCATGACGCTGTGGTCACTCTGTCAATCTATAGAGGTCTAAACGGTTATTCAAGCATGCTGAATTGAGAAAGGATTCAAAAGCGGTGACTTACATCTATATATTGGGTTATTATCTAAACGCCGCAGATTACTATAGGGAATATCAGGACATAAAAAAACCTCAAGCACAGTGCTTGAGGTTCCCAAATTTGTGGCGGAGATAAGACTCGAACTTATGACCTTTAGGTTATGAGCCTAACGAGCTACCACTGCTCCACTCCGCGATCTATATGCATCCTTCTTCCGGATTGCGTTGCAAAAGTAGGGACTATTTTCGACTTCTCCAAATCTTTTTTCAATTTGTTTTGTTTTTTATTTGAAATTCTACCGTAGGAACGAATTATTCAGAAATTAGTGACTTATGAACCAGCCTTGAAAGTTGAGTAATAATTTGTTGAAAGTTTTAATTTATACGATTTACAATACATTGCTTAGCATGTAAAATAGCTCTATGGCTGTAAAAGTATTATAATCATATTGATTTAATAAATTCATTGTTAGGAATATTAATTTATTCCATAAAAATATTAATTATTAAAGCAATTATTTTAATTTGATATTACTTATAAAATCGTATATTAAAGAGTTCATTGTTAGATTATGAGTTCAACTTAAAATTATTATATACATGGAAAAGTAGAAACTATAATGAGTATATTGACCAATGATGCCATTTGGAGATTGTTTAGTAATCGTTATTTCCCTATAAATCGATTAGATTCATGCGTAGTCCAATTTCAACAGCAGCTGTAGTATTCTTAACTTTAAGCTTAGTTAGAATGTTTTGTCTATGACGGCTGACGGTATAAACTGAAATACATAGTTTATCTGCAATCTGTTTGCTGCCATAACCTGCAGCCAAGAGGGAGAGTATTTCGAGTTGGCGTTTGCTTAGCAACTTATTATCAGACTGCTTTAAACAAATAGTTTCTCCAGTACAGGTATTTATTATGTATCCGTCCATAAAACCTGGTATTGATTGAAACGGTGCATATGTGCATAATCCTAACCATGCGTTTCCTTTTGAATCTAATTCCACATAACGAGTGGTATGAAAGACTGGAAGAGTTCTTTGCCCTTGCACTTGAAAATGCATAAGACAACAGACTGCATAATTTGTTTTGTCTGAAACAGGAACGGTTTCTAAAAAATGAAAATAGCGGAGTTCCAATATATGTCTTTGAATCAATTCTTCATGAGGGACTTTATTGAAAATTTCCTCTTCAAAAGCCGTATTTGTATCAATATAAGATTCAGACAATCCTAATATCTGTCCAAATGCGCCTGAATAAATATAACATGAATTACGTTGAAAATCGGATATAACAGAAATACCATTCGTAGCTTTTGCATAGGCTGACGCATAACCTTTCACATCTTCCAAAATGGGACTAAGTTCATTATCGTCAAACGATTGCCCCGTCAATAAATTCTTTAGTTCTTGACCGTCCATCTTATTTTTGGTTAATTATCACCATTTTGAGAATGGCATATAAAGCCTAATTTTGCATCGAAATTAATCAATTAAATTCAAATAAACAATGAAAAGCAGTTCAATGTACAAATTAATTGTAGCAGGATGTATCCTTTTGATATCATGTCAGCCTAAAACTGCCGCAAAACAAGAACCTCAACAAACAAGCAGTACAACTGTTATGAATAAAATTACCGAGTGTAGCGTTAGCGTAGGTGCTATCTCTTTTACCAATGCGATCAATGGAGCTGAAAAGAACGTAAAAATATTAGATAACGGAGCCTTAGAGTTCAACTGTGTGCAGGGTCTTGATTTTTTTTGTGATCCTAACGGAAAATTATCTAACACCACTTTGCCTATCTTGTTAGTTCCTATAAACAATACTAAGCCATTTACTTTTATAGCTAAAGTTACGCCAGGATTCACTATCGATGGACTATATAACGCAGCAGACCTTTTTGTTTATTCCAACGATTCACTGTGGCAGAAGCTTTCGTTTGAACAGGATGAATATGGGAATCACCGCGTAGTTTCTGTAAGGACACAGGGCACTTCGGATGATAACAATCATGACAAATTGGATGTGAAAGCTGTTTATTTGAAGATATCGTCGGATACCAAAACTATCGCCAGTTATTATTCTGTCGATAAAAAGGAATGGCACATGGTTCGACTATATAAGAACTATTATTCCCAAAGCATCTATCTTGGCATCAGCAGTCAATGTCCACAAAAAGGCAGCTGTTTGAGCTATTTTGAAGAAATGTCGTTAACTCACGACAATGTAAGAGATTTCCGTCTTGGAGTATAAATTCGACAAACCTTATCGTACCTTCTTGGATAAACGCATCTCTTTCAATGTTGTTTTGCTCATTTTGCATTCATTTAATTTATTGATAGTTATTGCTGTCCAGGTAAAAAGGAAAGATGAGGAAAAATAAAAGGGCTGAACTCAGAATAGAATCCAGCCCAAATTTTGTCTCTTTATTTCCAACACAAAACAGAACCATAATAACAAAACCCTTATGTATAACATCGATATCTACAGTTTTTGCTAAAACCCCGAAAAGGTTTGACTTGACCTCATCGCTCTATACGATATTATTCCGCCAGGACCTTCCTCTTTTGATTACAAGACTTACTTTTTTCCTTTGAATGGCTTTCAATTGATTCAGACGCCCGTTATTGTCTATTCAAAGAATTGCTGAACAGCAATATGTTATTCCATTTTTGCTTCCCTGAATATTATTTTATAGTAAAAAAAGGATCAAGCCTTCGAAAGTTTACATTTTGTCACTAAATAGCCTCATATCATCTGTCAGATTGTCCACTATGGAATCATCTTCATAGATACGAAGACGATCATGAAGACGTTTTATGGTCTGATGCAACGACTTGATCTGCTGCTGCATGTTGTGGATGACATCAATACCTTCAATGTTGATTGACAGATCGTAATACATGCGTGCGTACTGTTCCACTTCTGGAAGATCCGCAACAGGAAGATACTTTTCTCCGTTAATCTCATTCAGTGTCACCAATCCGCCTTCATCCAGAGACAGGATGAACGATGGGTCAATATGACATTTCTCGCAATACTCTTTGACAATTATATAATCTGTTTTCATGACTTCTTCCTCTATTTATTAAGATCCTGCAATTGTTTGAACAAATCCCTCTGTTTGTCGTTCAGCACGGTCGGGATGTTAATTACGAAGGTGACAATCAAATCACCGAACGAGCCTTCGCTGCGATAGATCGGGAACCCTTTCCCCTTCAGACGCACCTTGCTGAGATTCTGCGTGCCGGGCTTGATGTGAAGACGCACCTTGCCATCGAGAGTATCCACAACGACATCCCCACCAAGAACAGCCGTATAAAGATCTATCGAAACCGTCACATAGAGATCATTGGCCACACGCTTGAAGTCGTTATCGTCAACAATGACGAAGGTAATATAGAGATCACCCGCAGGACCGCCATTGGCACCTTCGCCACCTTGTCCAGAGAGTTTAATGGTCTGGCCGTTGGCAATACCAGCCGGAACCGTGATCCTAAGATTCTTTCCGTTGACCGAAAGCACCTGCTTGTGCGTTTGCGCAGCCTCTCTCAACGTAAGATGAAGTTCAGACGTATAATCCTGGCCGCGGAAGCCATACGAAGCACGGCTTGAACCGCGGGCATGACGTCCGAAAAGTTGCTCGAAGAAATCAGAGAAGCCTTCTGCATTACCGGTTGACGAAGACCAGAAGGTCTCGCCATCATTTCCGGTAAAGGTCGTACCTCCATTGCCGAAGTCTTGTGACTGTGCTCTTGCCCCGTCTGCATGCTGCCAATCGCTCCCAAACTGATCGTATTTACTACGTTTGTCAGGATCACTAAGAACCTCATTGGCCTCGTTCACCTCCTGAAACTTTCTCTTGGCATCCGGATCATTAGGATTCAGATCAGGATGATATTTACGAGCCAGCTTCTTATAAGCCTTCTTAATATCGTCCTGAGATGCATCACGTGAGACGCCCAGTATTTTGTAATAATCTATATATTCCATAATACACCTCCATTATTCACTCAATTAACGTCTGCAAGAAGTATGCCTATCAAAAGGAAAAAAAGAATAATCTTAAGGAAAAATTGCTTCGTAATTTTGTCAATATGAACAAACGTTATGGCATAATAGTTGTATCTTCGTACTTCGAAAAACAAGATTAGAATTTATGGATATACCTTTCAGACCGATCACCATCAAAGACAAGGAGGAGATCACCTCCCTGACTTTGCCTAGTGACAATCAGAATTGCGATTTTTCATTTGCCAACATGTGCAGCTGGAGATTTCTCTATGACAGTGAATTCGCTGTCTCCGACGGTTTCCTTCTGATCCGTTTTCTCATCGAAGACAAAAGTCGTTTTGCATATATGATGCCCGTGGGAAACGGAGACATGAAAGCCGCCTTGGTGAAACTTCAAGAAGATTCACTCAAACATGGCCATCCTCTCTGCATGCTGGGTATCACCAACGACAATAAAAAGATTCTGGAAGCTCTGATGCCCGGCGACTTCTATTACATCGATGAACGCGACTTCTACGATTACGTCTATCTACGCGAGAACCTAGCTCTTCTGAGTGGGAAGAAGTATCAACCTAAGCGCAATCATATCAACAACTTCAAGAAACGTTATAATTACGAATACATCAACATTACGCCACAGATCGTGCCGCAATGTCTGGAACTGGAATGCAAATGGTTCAAGGAAAATCGCACTGATGACGACAAGGAAGAACTTTCCGATGAAAGACGTTCCATGACCTTTGCCCTCCACAATGCAGATGAACTGGGACTCATTGGTGGTGCAATCCGCGTAGATGGTGAGATTATTGCCTTCTCATTCGGTGCACCAATCAATCATAATACGTTTGGCGTACATGTGGAAAAAGCGGATACTCGGTTCGAAGGAGCCTACACTGTTATCAATCAAGAATATGCAGCACATCTCCCCGAGCAATACATCTATATGAACCGTGAAGAAGACCTTGGTATTCCAGGGTTGCGTCAGGCAAAACTCTCCTATCAACCCATTCTCCTTGAGAAATGTGCAGCCGTAATGAATGCAGAAGCTGTAAATCGTCAGAAATGAACGATCAAGAAAGGCTGGAAGAGCTGTGGCGTATCTGCTTCGGAGATTCGAATTCATTCATCCGTCTCTTCTTCGATCATGTTTATAAAGATGAGAACACACTTCTCTTTAGAAAGTCCGGTCGCATCGTCTCTGCGCTGTTTGCCATTCCCTATCAGATGATCCTGAATCAGAAAATCATCAGCACCGCCTATATATGTGGTGTTTCAACCGATCCACAAGAACGGAATAAAGGATACATGTCCCAGTTGCTGAATGAATCCGTTGCCTGGTTGAAAGAGAAGAACTACAGAGCTGCTACTTTAATGCCTGCCGAAGAATGGCTGTATGATTACTACGCATCCTTTGGTTATGAGGAGGCTTTTCTCACCAGCGAAAGACAATATATACGGAATGCATCCGATGTAACAGAAGAGGTAAAGTCTATTCATGTATCAAGAGAAGATGCTGAATCCTATTTCCCCATCTTTTCAAAGCTAGAACATCAACGTTCCAATACCGTACTCCATTCGAGTCAGGATTTCCACATCGTCTTGGATGATCTTTATGCCGATAAGGGAGAAATGGTTGCCCTTGTGGATGACGAAAGGCAATGTTTAGCTCTTGGTTTTGTAAAAAGGACCAAAGGAAGCAACATGATTGTGTTAAAAGAACAGCTCTATGAAACGAAGGAACTACGAGATTCACTCTTCAACGCGACGACTCGACTTCTGAACGTAGAAAAGCTGAATTGGATTGAAGCAGACGAATCGTCCACGGCTGAAGCAAGAGGAATGATTCTAAAACTGGATGAAAAACTCGATCTCTCAAGTTGCATCAACCACGCCGGAAGCATCAATATGATGCTTGACTGAGTCTTTTTATTCCTCAATCTGATAAATTTTCATCTTATTATACAATGTCTTGCGGTCGATCCCAAGCAGAATCGCGGCTTTCGACTTGTTATGTCCAGATTCCTCGAGAGCTTTAAGGATCAAATTTCGTTCATGATTCTCATCCTTGAGATGAATTGGGGTCTGTACTTTTGTTGAATCAGATGTCAACTCTTCGGGAAGTTCCTTCAGCGTGATGAAACGACCTTGACAAAGTAAAGTGGCATACTTGATCGCATTCTTCATCTGACGAAGATTGCCCGGCCAAGAATAGGATTCGAACAGATGAATTGTCTCTTCATCAAACCCAATGATGTCTTTCTGCAATTCACCGTTCGCCTGGTCAAGAAAGAAATTGGCAAAGAGCATCAAATCTTCCTTACGATCTTTCAAATCTGGAATTCGAATCGTAAATTCATTAATACGATGATAAAGATCCTCTCGGAATTCACCCTTGTCAATCGCCTCCCGCAGATTCTCGTTAGTGGCAGAAATTAGACGAACATCAATGGAAATCTCTTGATTGGTCCCAATCGGTTTGATTGTTCGTTCCTGCAAAGCACGCAAGAGCTGTACTTGAACCTCATAGGTCAGATTACCAATCTCATCGAGAAAGATGGTTCCTCCTTTGGCAGCTACAAAAGCTCCGGTCTTATTATCGATCGCACCCGTGAAGGAGCCTTTCACATGACCAAAAAATTCCGATGCTGCCAAATCCTTGGGAATCGCTCCACAATCGACAGCAACAAACGGTGCATTTTTACGATTGCTCAATTCATGAATACGCCGAGCTATCTGCTCCTTTCCTGTACCGCTGGCACCGGTTATCAACACGGACATATCAGTCGGAGCAACCAAACGCACATGCTCGTATAGCAATCGTGCTGCCTGGCTTTGTCCTTCAATAAACGAAGATGATGAGTTGTCCTGTTTACTCGAATGGCGAGATTCTTCCACTTTGATGGTTTCGTTAATTTTCGAGAGCAGATCTTCGGGGTTCAACGGTTTTGCTATATAATCCGAAGCACCTAACTTCATCGCTTGGACAGCAGATTGGATATCCGCATAGCTCGTCATCACGATGACTGGAAGCTCTTTGTTTTTCTCATGAATCCATTTTAGCAAATCGATTCCTGAACCGTCTGGCAGGCGAAGATCAGAAATCAGCAAATCATAATTTTCCTTTTCAATAGCCTGGCGTGCATCTCCTGTAGACGAAATCGATTTGACATTAAAACCCTTCTTGCTCAACCAAGTGTTAAGCATCAAAGCAAACGTAATATCATCTTCAACGATAAGTATAGAAGGCATTTTCTAATTAAATCTTTAATCTGCTGCAATTATTAGTAGAGCAAAGGTAAGAAGTTTTTCTTAATGTAAGTCAAATATCGAACGGTTAGTTTATAAAGCATGACCCTATAGAAACCAAAAAGCACCTTTCACAAGGTGCTTTTTGCTTTTGCAGACTTAATTAGAATACTCGAACTTTAATCTTTTTGTTTCTTACAAAACTTATATTTCTAAACTAATTTTCGGTTAAAATGCAGAAACGCTTTATCGCGCTTGCGCACTTATTATATAACGAATACCGTGCCACAAAATCCAAATGGCAGCGCCAATCGTTATTTATATATATGAAAATCAGCATATTTATATAATAATATCCTTATTTGAAGAAATTCTAAAGGTGCTGTAGAAAGTGTGGAATTCATATCTCATGTGTGGAAAAATTCCACAATTTTTCTTACACACTTTGAAGAATTGTAGAAAAAGCAGGCTCTCGAAACAAATCTTTACTTTCCATCTGGATTCTCATTCGCTTGATTTACCTGTTTAACCAATGTGATGGACTGTTCAATGACCTCATTTAATAGATTCTTCCAGCCAGAATCGTTCAATTCGCTGTCATTTTTTTCCAAAATACGTAAACGCTGTACCAAAGAATTGGCTCCGAGCATTGCAAAGGTTGGAATCAACTTATGTGACAACCTTGCGGATTCCATACGATTACCGTCAGTCAATGCCTTTTTCAAAAGATCAATGCTCTTATTGGTCTCCACAGTAAACGACTTGATGATGTTTTTCGAAGCCTCTCTATCTTCTCCGGCAAATGCCGTAAGAGAATCCAGTTTCAAACCATCCTTAACCTCGAGATGCACGGTCAACATTTCGTTTAGCAGCTTCACGAGTTGGGCAGCTGTAAACGGTTTATTGAGAAAACCAGTAAACCCAGCTTCTATATAATGGTCTTTCTCATTCGCTATGCTTGCGGAGAGTGCGATCACAGGAATCTTATCTGCATTAGGTAATCCACAGTCGCGAATCTCCTTCAACAAATGATAGCCATCCATTCCGGGCATTTGTATATCCGTGATAATGGCATCGAATTTCATATGGGACATCAATTCGGTCACCTGATGTGGATTGGTGCAAGAGGTTACTTCCACATGGCTCTGTTTGAGCAGTTCCTCGGTCAGTGCCAATTGTAAAGGATCGTCATCCACAAGCAGACAATAGACCTTCTGCTCTATAAACACAGGAGCTTCTTCTTCGTTATTTTGGGATTCCAACGCCTGATTCTCTGAGAGCGTGAGAGGAATGGAGAAGATGAAATCACTTCCCTTTCCCGGAATGCTTTCCAATGAGAGTTCGCCTTTCATCAGAGAGATGAGTTTGCGTGTGATAGAAAGACCCAAACCAAATCCTTCTACTTTATCTGTATCGGCGAGACGAATAAACTCAGAGAAAATCCGTTCACGCTCCGATTCGGGAATTCCTGGCCCGGAATCGCAGACTTTAACTGTCATGACATTGTTTGTTACAGAAACGATCATCGCGATACGACCTTTCTCCGTAAACTTTATGGCATTGGATAACAGATTGCTGACGACCTGGCGAATGCGAATGGAATCACCCATATAGACCAGATTCATACCTTCTTTGTCTATCTGACGGATGAACTCCAAGCCTTTCGCATCCGAAAGAGGCTTGAAACTGGTGTAGATTTCATCGAACAACACCGGAATACGGAACGGAAGCGGATGAATTTCCATCTTCCCCGATTCGAGTCGCTGAAAATCGAGAAGGTCATTAACTAATGAGAGGATATGGTTTGACGAACCTTTCATGTTCTCCAGGTAATATTTCTGTCTGTCGTCCGGATGACGATGAAGCAAAAGATCAATGTAACCAATGATAGATGAAAGAGGTGCACGAATATCATGGCTGATGGTAAGCATCAGCCGTTCTCGCATATGAAGCAGATTTTCCGCATAGATTTTCGATCGTTCCAGTTGTTGTCGATAATAATTGTTCTGACGCAAAGCCCGCAGGATAATGATCAGGAAAAAGATCAGGATAACCATGGCCACGGCAGCAATCTCAGCAACCGATTGAGAAGTTTGCTTCATCAACGATTGCTTGTTCTGCATCTGTGACAATGACTCTTCCATCTCCTCCTCTTCTATGGTTCGGAGCATGCGATTGATTTCTCCTGTGATAACGCTGTTACTGTAACGCAGTTTGGATGCACGGTCCAATAAAATATCGGTTAGACGCTGACGACGACCCGAGACGCTGTCACGAATACTCTTGAGAACGCTCACGATAGTATCCGACTGATTGAAATCGGGTATATCGGAATTACTGAGCGAATCGATGATGATCTGACGGATCCTATTCACAGCGATCATGCCTGTATCATACTCATTATCAGGAAAAGCATTGGCAATGCTCTGGAGAAACTCCTTTTTCTTTCTCTGAGTCGCTTCTATGTCTCGTCGCGAAGACGATCGTTTACGAACCTGCCTGGCATTGCTCTTAACCACCGGTTTGACAATCGATCCTTGTCCTGAAATAGCCCGTTCAATATTCTCGATATACTGTTTCTCCGCATTCGTTTCATGCCACGTATCCACCAGATCCATTGTATTCTTACGTTTCTGCTCAATCAGACGACGTACCACATCAATATCTTGACGCTGTTTGCGAACGGTTATCAGTTGGCGGAGCTGCTTCAGATTCCCCTGCACCTTATTCAGATTGGAGTTGAAACGGGCCAATTCATCATCTGAAGTCTCGCCCAGCTGTCCCACTGTTTCACTCTCATAGAGCAAAGAAAGCGAATTAGTAATGAGATAGACCTTCTTACGAGGAATTGCATCCTGGTCTTCGCTTTGGACAGCTTTCTCCACCATCCGATAAACGTAGGTGACACAAGCTACCGCAATGGCAATCAGCAACAGATAGCCGACAACCACCTTGAGTGTTATATGTCCATTTTCTCCTTTCAGCTTACTCATATCAACATAAGAATGTACTTTTCTCCAGCCATCTGCAAAGGTAAGCGAAGATTCGCAAAATCAGATTGTCACTGAACAGATTTATCATTTATTCAGAGACGTCCAGACAAAAGCTAATGCAGCAAGATGATCCTATTCCACCATAAAAATCTTAGCCTTAATACGAAGCCACGTACCTTTACGAGACGCTGATGTGACGCGACAGAAAAAGGCTTTCCCCGCATCCATCAATCGGGAAATGATTTCATTCATTTCCTGCGGCACCCAACCAATCCTGACTGATTCAAAATAGATGGCAATGGCCTGTTCATCATATTCGTTCTTCGGATCTCTTCGCATCTTTAAAACTGTTTCCGGGATCAATTTAGGTTCAATGTCATCTATTTCTTTACAGAACGAAGTCCCAGCAACGACGATATTGAGCAGAAATATTTCTCGACTGAAAGGCAACAACGTATTCGCATTTGCCTGCGAACCTACCATGGCAAGCAGTTCAGGACTTATCTTGACAATATCCATAACTTAATTGATTAACAGATCTATAATTTCCAACAAAACGGATTTTCTTTTCTCCAATTCAGCACAAGCTGCATCAATCTCATCCACCTGAGCCTTGATCCATTTCTCATCCTTCAGATTCTCACGATAGATAAACGGGAACGAGTTGTTAAGTTCAGCAATCTGATGCTTTAGTTTCCCAATTCGATCTTTAAGATTCTGAATCAGATCTATGGTACAAATCTCTTTCTCTTTGTTCTCAGGAGAGCCAAGTTTAAGGAGGATATCACGAAGTATCTGCAATTCCGACATACGATAAGCTGCTTGTGCCTTCAAAAATAGTTCCTGCTCCTCTTCCGTCTGCTCAGGATGCAAGTCTGGATGAAGTTGCTTGACTAAAACATGATAAATATCTTTTATCTCTTTCGTCTCTTCTGAAGACAAAAAGCCTCCGGAAAGGAATTTTTTGGCCGCCTTCAATTGCTCCTCCTGATCGCGAAGCACTTTATAATAGTCCTCCAGTTTCCGATCTATCTCACGATTCACAGTTACCACATCGGGCTTCTCACCTCGATTCACATAAGCCTGAAGCATATCGCGCCTCATCGTCAAGGATTTGACCTCCGTCTGCAAGCTAAACAGCTGATATTTTTTATCCCCTAGGC
>Ga0208826_1001285_pt1 | contig 21660 bp, 20 predicted proteins | sample AD_UKC115_MetaG_FD_184451 | JGI IMG/M metagenome (GOLD analysis project Ga0208826, IMG submission 184451) | Active sludge microbial communities of municipal wastewater-treating anaerobic digesters from Hong Kong - AD_UKC115_MetaG (SPAdes)... | ecosystem: Engineered > Bioreactor > Anaerobic >...
ATTCGATTGACAAGGAGAATTCCTGTAAAAGATAATAGCAGGGGTTGGGTTTGGTCGCATCACGAAATTAAAACAACATCTACTGGCGAAGTAGTTTGGTGGCGTTTCCGCTAACGTTTTATTTACGTAACAAATATACAACATTCGTAAATGCAAATCTTATAACATTCGTATATGAATTTACGTATAATTTATAAATATTTGATAATAATATTTTTATGTAATAAACTATTGAAAACTTTTTTCGTTTACGAATGTTATATATCTTTGCAAGTATATTAAAGTAGGATGTTATGGATATAAATAATTTACTTTCGGTGTTTGAACAACGGTTACGTATGCAACGTTATAGTGATGCCTCTATACGTAATTACAAAAGTGCGGTGGATAATTTTCTTCGTGTGGCATCTAAAAAATATCAAAAACCAGAAGAGTTGGATGGGGATAGAATCGAGAAATATGTTTTTTGGCTCATAGAAACAAAAAACATAAGTGCTTCTTATCAACGCATGGTGGTAGCAAGCATCGATAAATTTTATCGTTTGGTACTCAATATTCAACTTCCTATCAAACACCTTTATCCCACTCGAAAAGAACATCATCTGCCCGAATATCTGAATAAAGAAGAGGTGAAACGCCTTATAAACAGCACCGACAATTTAAAACATAAATGTATTTTGGAAATGCTCTATTCTGGCGGCTTGCGTTTGAGCGAATTATTGAATATACAACTTTCCGATGTGGATTCTAACGATATGATAATACACATCCGTATGGCAAAAGGCAAAAAAGACAGGAAGGTGATGCTTTCTGAGGTTCTTTTGATTGATTTAAGGTTATATTTTACACAATATAGACCAGAAAGATTTCTTTTTGAAGGTCAGAATAAAGAGCAATATTCTGGTAAAAGTGTACAAAACGTAGTTCGTCAGGCAGCACAAAAAGCTGGGATAAAAAAACAGGTTACGCCGCATACACTGCGTCATAGTTTTGCCACCCATTTACTAGAAAGTGGTGTCGATATTCGATATATTCAGGAATTATTGGGACATCAATCTGTAAAAACAACCGAAATCTACACGCATATTGTAGATATTTCAAAATCAAGCATCAAAAGTCCATTAGATTTGATGTAAAGAATGTATTTTTTTGGATTACCATTTTCATTATTGACCCTTACTTTACAACTTTGCAGTTGGCATTTGGCGTTCTTAATCCTCGCTTTTTACAAGTTCGTCTATGGCATAAAATAACCGGTTTTGTGCGCCATCTTGCGAACCGAAAATGGAGCGGAACAGGTCGCCTTTAGGTGTGATTAATATCCATTGTGGTGTGCCCGCTGATTCAAATTGATCAAAAACCTGATGGTTCTCGTCCATATAAATAGGGAAAGGCACTTCGCCAGACGTAAAGATACTTTTAATTGCTTCTTTGGTAGTTTTAGTTCCTCCAAAATTACTATGTATGCCAATAACCTGAATGCGCGGATTGTTTTGTTGGAAATCGTATGCCAAAGGAATAGCTCTGCCTGTACATCCTAAACAACTATTGTTGTAAATAATCAGCACTAGGGCTTTATCCTTGTATTCGGTCAATAGGTCAATTTTACGACCGTCTAAATCGGTTACTAATATTGATTTAATCATTTGCTCGATTTTATATAATTACAAAGATAGTGGAAAGAAAGTTATAAAAAAACCTCTGTAAACGAATGGTGTACAGAGGTTTTTTTATGGAGCTAATAAATCGCCAATGTCGTTTTATTTTACTTCTTCGAAGTCGGCATCTTGCACGTTATCGCCTTGGTTAGCCGATTGGTTGTCGCTTTGGGCATTTTGTTCTGCACCTGGTTGCCCAGCGGCTTGCGAAGCGTTGTACATATCTTGGCTAGCTGCGTGGAAAGCGGTGTTCATGGCTTCCATCGCTTTGTCGATGGCATCCAAATCTTGCGATTTGTGAGCGGCTTTCAAATCTTCCAATGCTTTTTCGATTGGTGCTTTTTTGTCAGCAGGGATTTTATCGCCTAACTCTTTCAACTGTTTTTCCGTTTGGAAAATCATACCGTCGGCTTGGTTCAATTTGTCGATACGTTCTTTCTCTTTTTTATCGCTTTCGGCGTTAGCTTCAGCTTCGGCTTTCATACGTTTAATTTCTTCGTCGCTCAAACCGCTCGATGCTTCGATACGAATGGTTTGTTCTTTGCCAGTAGCTTTATCTTTAGCCGATACTTTAAGAATACCGTTAGCATCGATGTCGAATGTTACTTCAATTTGAGGTACGCCACGTGGTGCAGCTGGAATGCCGTCCAAGTTGAACATGCCAATTTGTTTGTTCTGACTTGCCATTGGGCGTTCGCCTTGCAATACGTTGATTTGTACCGAAGGTTGGTTGTCGCTAGCGGTTGAGAACGTTTCCGATTTTTTGGTTGGAATTGTCGTGTTAGCGTCGATTAATTTGGTCATCACGCCACCCATGGTTTCGATACCCAATGATAGTGGAGTTACGTCCAACAATAAAACGTCTTTCACTTCGCCAGTCAATACAGCACCTTGAATAGCAGCACCTACGGCTACCACTTCGTCAGGATTTACACCTTTTGAAGGCACTTTACCAAAGAATTTTTCTACCAACGTTTGAATAGCAGGAATACGAGTTGAACCACCTACCAAGATGACTTCGTCGATATCTGATTTGTTCAATGCTGCAGCTTTCAAGGCGTTTTCGCAAGGAACTAAACAAGCTTGAATCAATTTGTCGGCTAATTGTTCGAATTTAGCACGTGTTAATGTTTTTACCAAGTGTTTTGGAATACCGTTCACTGGCATAATGTATGGCAAGTTGATTTCGGTAGACGTAGAACTTGACAATTCGATTTTGGCTTTTTCGGCAGCTTCTTTCAAACGTTGCAACGCCATTGGGTCTTGACGTAAATCTAAACCTTCGTCGTTTTTGAATTCGTCAGCCAACCAGTCGATAATTACGTGGTCGAAGTCGTCACCACCAAGGTGTGTATCACCGTTAGTCGATTTTACTTCAAATACGCCGTCGCCTAATTCCAAAATAGAGATATCGAACGTACCACCACCAAGGTCGAATACGGCGATTTTCATATCTTTATGTGCTTTGTCCAAACCATAAGCCAAGGCAGCTGCAGTAGGTTCGTTCACAATACGGCGCACTTTCAAGCCTGCAATTTCGCCAGCTTCTTTCGTAGCTTGACGTTGTGCATCGCTAAAGTAAGCAGGTACGGTGATAACGGCTTCAGTTACTTCTTGTCCTAAGTAATCTTCGGCTGTTTTCTTCATTTTTTGAAGAATCATAGCCGAAATTTCTTGTGGTGTGTACAAGCGGCTGTCGATATCCACGCGTGGTGTGTTGTTTTCACCTTTGACCACTTTGTAAGGCATACGTTCGATTTCTTTCGTCACACGATCGTATGTTTCGCCCATAAAACGTTTAATAGAATAAACGGTTTTATTTGGATTAGTCACAGCTTGACGTTTAGCAGGATCGCCCACTTTACGTTCGCCACCGTCGATAAATGCTACAATAGATGGAGTGGTACGTTTGCCTTCGCTGTTGGCGATTACTACAGGCTCGTTACCTTCCAAAACAGCCACACATGAGTTGGTTGTTCCTAAGTCAATACCAATAATTTTTCCCATAATACATTATATAGTTTAGTTGTTAAAATTCGCGTTGAGTGGACGACTTTTCGCGTCGTACGACCTGATTTTTGCAAATGGTGTGCCACACCAAAAAACCGATGAGGTTCTTTCATTTTGACATAGCACAACCAAATTTAGTCTTTTTTGTGTCATATTTTGTGACAAAGTGTCAGTAAAAAGCGCTTAAAAATCGTGGTGTATAGGTGGCGTGCGTATCCGAAAAAAGCAGTAACTTTGCGCTCATGAACAACGCCATTCGTTATTATCATTCGCCCATTGGTTGGTTGCAGCTCGTAGCCACGGAGCACGCTATTTCTGGTGTTGCGTTTGTGTCGAAACCAGGCGAATCCGCTGTTAACTCGCCTGTGTTGGATCTGTGCCAACAGCAGTTGGAGGCTTATTTTGATGGAACGTTGACTAAATTTTCGGTGCCGCTTCGTTTGGAAGGGACGCCGTTTCAGCGGCGTGTTTGGGAAGCGTTGCAAACCATTCCGTTTGGTGCCACTTGGTCTTATAGTGAATTAGCACAACGTGTAGGAAATCCCAAAGCGTGTCGTGCTGTAGGCGGGGCGAATCATCGCAATCCAATCGCTATTTTGGTACCGTGCCATCGTGTGGTTGGAGCGAGTGGCGCACTTACTGGCTACGCTGGCGGTTTGGAGCGTAAACAAGCGTTGTTGGCGCACGAACAGCGCACGCGCTATATGCTTTAAAATGAATTATTAATTCGAGTTTGAGATATGAAAAAACCAAAATTGATTTTTGCCGTTGCATTAATTTGCTTGGCGGTGTATATGTTGTTTTTTGTAGATAGAGCGCCTAAAAAGGAGTATTTTATGGATAGTGGTTATGTGTTTGGCACCACGTATCACATTACATACGAGGCTGATTCGTCGCTCACGAATGCTATCAGAGCCTCTTTTCAGCGGTTTGATGCGTCGTTGTCGATGTTTAATCCTAAATCGGTGATTGCAGCGGTCAATCGTAACGATTCGGTAACGCTCGACTCGCTCTTTTTGAATGTATTTCATAAAGCAACCGAAATTTCGGCAGCTACCAATGGGGCGTTCGACATGACCGTGGCTCCCTTGGTCAATTTATGGGGTTTTGGATTCAAAGAAAAAGCGCAAGTTACCGCTGCGCGTGTCGATAGTTTGTTGCCGTTGGTTGGTTATCAAAAAATGACGATTCAAAATAACCGTGTGGTGAAACAAAATCCACAAATGATGATTGATGCTAGCGCTATAGCTAAAGGTTACGCCTGCGATGTAGTAGCACACGAATTGGCGCGTCATGGTGCCAAAAACTACATTGTAGAAATTGGTGGCGAAGTAGTGGTGGAAGGGCACAATGCCAAAGGAAATCCGTGGCGTGTAGGTATCAATAAGCCAGTGGAAGACAGCACGTCTACCGTGAGCGAAATAGAACAAGTGGTAGAGTTGACACGTGGTGGCATGGCAACGTCTGGCAATTATCGTAATTTTTATGTTGAAAATGGTAAAAAATATTCGCATACCATCGATCCAAAATCAGGTTATCCGGTGCAACATTCGTTATTAAGCGCCACTATTTTGGCTCACGATTGCATGACCGCCGATGCTTATGCCACGGCTTGTATGGTCATGGGATTGGAACAAAGTTTGGAGTTGTGCCGTGTGCGAAACGATATTGAAGGCTATTTCATTTACGACGATCATGGCGCGTTGAAAACCGTTTGGAGTGATGGTTTTCCTATTCAGCAGGATAAATGATTGATTTGTAAAAAGTATGCAATAATGATGACTTAAGTAGCGTTGTACTAAGTGTTCAAAAAATATTTTCATTATTCGTGCTTTTTATATAACTTTGCAAGCTGAAATCATTATGACTAAAAGAATTCTCTATATAAGCGCTTTATTGCTGGTTTTGGTATCGTGTAACGACTATCAACAGTTGCTCAAAAGTGCCGATCCAGATGTAAAATTTACAGCTGCTAAGAACTATTTCCAGGAGAAAGATTTTACCAAGAGTGCTACATTGCTCGAGGATGTTATGGCGTACTACAAGGGTAGTGGCCGTTCCGAAGAGGTGCTCTATTTGTTGGCTGAATCGTATTTAGGACAAGAGGATTATTACTCGGCTGCCGAATATTATCGTACATACGTGAAAAGTTATCCACGTGGTGAGTTTGCTGCCGATTGTAAATACATGGTGGGTTATTGTTATTATAAAGATTCGTCAGATCCACGTCTTGACCAAGCCAGTACGCACAGCGCCATTCAAGCATTTACTGAATTTTTGGAACAATATCCACAAAGCGAACGCACGCCACAAGCTTATCAGTATATGTTTGAACTAGAAGATAAGTTGGCGTACAAAGGTTATTTGAATGCGAAGTTGTACTATAATTTAGGTATGTATTTGGGTAATAATTACCGTTCGGCTATTATCACAGCCAACAATACGTTGAAAGATTATCCAGAAACCAAACATCGCGAATTATTGCTCTACTTGATTTTACAATCGAAGTATAAAGAGGCAACTCTGAGTATCGCAGAGAAACAACCTGAGCGTTATAGCGAAGTGGTTGACGAATATTACAATTACTCAAGCGAATATCCGAATGGTAAATACATTCGTGACGCCAATAGAATGTTGAAAGAAGCAAAACAACACATAAAATAAATAGGATTATGGACTACAAAAAAGTGAAAGCACCTACTAACACGATTACACGTGATATGAACTCATTGTCAGAGCCTGTAGGAAATATTTACGAAACCGTGCGTATCATAGGTAAACGTTCCAATCAGATTGCTGCTGATGTAAAACGTGAATTGGACAAAAAACTTCAAGATTTTTCTTCTGTAAGTGATAACTTGGAAGAGGTATTTGAAAATCGTGAACAAATTGAGATTTCACGTTATTATGAAAAAATGGCAAAACCAACATTAAGCGCTATTAAGGAATTTGAAGAAGGAGGAACCTATTACAAAAATCCAGCTAAAATGGAGTCTTAAATGTTAAATTAACTTGGACTTAAGGTCAAAATACAAAGAGCGGAATTCAAGATGCAACTGCATACTGGATTCGGCTCTTTTTCGTTTCTTTGTTTCTAGGTTTTGAGCGTTATTAAGACGCTATATTTGAGTATTAATCACTTAATCGATCATTTATGTACGAAGATTTACTACAATTAGATACGATTCGTATCAATTTCTCGGCTGGTGGTATGCATATCATCAACCTAGTATTAGCATTTGTGATGTTTGGTGTCGCTTTGGGCATTCAACCAAGCATGTTTAAGGAGGTTTTTAAGAAACCTAAATCCGTGATTGTGGGTTTAGTTTCGCAACTTATTGCTTTGCCAGCACTCACGTTTCTGCTCATTGTGGCATTCAATCAATATATTACTCCTATGGTGGCTATGGGTATGATTTTGGTGGCAGCGTGTCCTGGTGGCAATATTTCCAATTTCATGTCGCAATTGTCTAAAGCTAATACGGAACTTTCGGTAACGCTTACTGCTATTACCACGTTGGTATCGCCCATTTTTACACCAGCCAACTTTGCCATTTGGGGCGGTTTGTACGTCAACTTTGTAAATCCTGAAGCAGGCAGTGCATTGCGCGAATTACACATCGATATTTATCAAATGTTTGAAACCGTATTTATTCTTTTGGGAGTTCCTTTGGTACTAGGTATTTTAGTGTCGCACTATTTGCCTAAGGTGGCTCAAAAATTGAAAAAGCCAATGCAGTATTTCTCCATTCTTTTCTTTATCATGATGGTGGTTTTAGCCTTTGGCAATAACGTGGATTTATTTTTGAAATACATTGGGTTTATCTTTATTTTGGTATTGATTCATAACGGTCTAGCTTTGTCAACAGGCTTTGGTATGGCCACTATTTTTAAATTACCGTTTGCCGATCGACGTACGCTGACCATCGAAACAGGCATTCAAAATTCTGGTTTAGGTTTGGTACTTTTGTTTAATCCTAAAATATTTCCACCCGATTTAGCCATTGGTGGTATGTTATTTATCACAGCTTGGTGGGGTATTTGGCATATTATTTCAGGCTTGTCGGTGTCGTTTGTATTTGCTCGTTGGCATAAAGATTAATTTTTTTTCTTTTTCAATTATTTATGAGTCGTATTCAAGACAATAATAAATTTTATTCGTGTTTGCGTTATTATGTCGATGCTACCTTTTTTATGGCGTATCGACGGTTTGAGTATACCGAATTGGATAAAATCCCAAGAGATGGAGCGGTGATTTTTGCTCCCAATCATTCCAATGCCTTGCAGGATGCTTTGGCGGTGTTGGTGGCCGACCATAAACCTACGGTGTTTGTGGCGCGTGCTGATATTTTTAAAAAACCAGTTATCGCTAAAATTCTTACATTCTTGAAAATTATGCCTATCTTGCGCATTCGCGATGGGTTTAGTAATTTGTCGAAGAACGACGAAATTATGGATCGTGCTGTGGATGTATTGTGCGATAAAGTGCCATTTTGCATTATGCCCGAAGGCACACATCGTGCTAAACATAGTTTGTTACCTTTGGTGAAAGGTATTTTTCGTATAGCGTTATTGACTAACGAACGCACTGCTGGCCGTATGCCAGTTTATATTGTGCCTATGGGCGTTGAATATGGAAACTATTTCCGTTATCGCTCGTCGTTGCTATTTACGGTTGGTAATCCAATTAATGTAACGCGTTATGTGGCTGAACATCCTGATGACGATATTCCGCAGTTGATGAATGGACTTCGTCACGAATTGACCGAAGAACTAAAAAAAATCATTTTGTGGATTCCCGATGACGAAACGTATGATGCCATATTGGAATTGTGCTATTTATCTACCGTTAAGCGTATGAAAGAGCAAGGTGTGAAGCCTTCGCTCAAAAACCGCTTACAGATGAATCAAACCGTGGTGGCCGATGCACAGAAATTGGCTCAAGAGCAGCCACAAAAAGCTACACACGTGTTTGCCAAAGCAGCACAAGTGGCTGAGGCACGTCAGAAACTCGGTATTTCGGTCGATTCTTTACATGTTAAACACTTAGTGGGTTCTTTATTGCTCAAAGCGTGTGTGTTACTCCTGACGTTGCCTTATTTCTTGGTCGCGGCTGTGGTAACATTACCCATTTGGGCAACGGCTGAAGGCATTACCTCGCGTATGGAAGATAAAGCATTTCGCAATTCGTTTCGGTACGTGTTGACATTGCTTTTGTTGCCTATTATTATGTTGGTTTGTGCGTTGATTTTATTTTTGAATTTTTCGTGGCCTGTAGCTTTAGTATTATGGCTGGCGGTCGTTCCATCACATATCGTTCTGAACGAATATATGCGTTTATTACGTTTAACAGTTTCCGATTGGCGTTTGTTTAGAAACCCAACGTTACGTGCCCTGATAGCAGAAGTGCGTACGTTATTTTATTAACCACCAAAATCTGTTTACGAGTATGAAAAGAAAAATCGTGTTGTTATTTGCTTGTCTGTCTGTCGGTGTGCTCTCAGCACAAGAAGACATGCACGACTTGGCTCCTTTGGCCGATGATACCTTGGTATCGACGGTTTCAAAAAAAGAGGCTTCTACTTTAGATTCTACTGTGACTGAAAAGAAAGGACTTTTTGGCCATAAAAACAAAAAAGACATTATTAAGAAAGGATTTTCGTTTGGTCCGCTGCCTGTGGTAGCTTTCGACCAAGACCGTGGTTTGCAGTACGGCGCGTTGTTGAATATTTACGATTTCGGCGACGGCTCTACGTATCCACAGCCACGTCAACAATGGTATCTCGAAGCGTCGGCTTATACCAAAGGCGGACAAAAATACATTGTTACCTACGATACGCGCCATTTGATTCCTTATGTGCGCATGTCGCTCGCTGGTAATGTGATGATTGAAAAAGCATTGGACTTTTATGGATTCAATGGCTACCAATCGTTTTACGATTTCGATAATGTTACGGCATTGAAAACAGACCAAAAAGCGGGTGATGTTTATAGCTCTACCAATTTGCCAAATCCTGAACACATGACTGCCTTTTATCGTGTCGACCGTTTAGTGCCCACCTTTAAGGCGGATTTTAGTGGCAATATTTGGGATCACAAACTCTTGTGGGAAGCTGGTTATCATTTTAGCTGGTTTCGTATGCGTAGCATCGATCAAGACCGTGTGAATAAAGGCAAGGACAGCGTGTATATGTTTTCGGGGCAAACATTGTTTGATAAATACAAGGATTGGGGCGTGATTCCTGCTGATGAAGCTGATGGCGGTTTTTCGAGTGCCTTGCGTTTAGGTTTGGTGTACGATACGCGCGATTACGAAGCAGCGCCAAATCGTGGTATTTGGGCCGATGTACACGCCATTATTGCCCCTAAATTCTTAGGAACTACGCATCCTTATTATCGCTATTCTGCTACATTTCGTCAGTATGTTCCCATTGTAAAAGACCAATTGACATTCGCTTATCGTGTCGTTTATCAGGGCACGATGGGAAAATCAGCGCCATACTATGTGTTGCCTTACATTACCAATATGGGCTTGAATTTCGACCGCGAAGGCTTTGGTGGCTATCGTAGTACACGTGGCTTGTTATTTTGTCGTTTACAAGGACTCGATTTGGTATCGTGGAACAGCGAATTTCGTTGGAAGTTTGTCAAATTTCCGCTGTTGAATCAAAATGTGGCGTTAGGATTGAGCGCTTTCTTCGATGGTGGCATGGTAACGCGTCCTTACGATATGTCCTACAATCCAGCGCCTGGAACCGATACGCCAGCGTTGCGTGCTGCCTATGATGCGTATATGGCCAAAGGCACCAAAGAAACGCCTCACATGGCTGCTGGTGGCGGTTTTCGTATTATTATTAACCACAATTTTATTGTGGCGGTGGAATACGGTATGCCATTTAATCACCAAGATGGTGGCGGTAGTTTGTATATCAACACAGGTTATTTATTTTAATGTTAAATAGTTAATAGCTAAATGATTATGGATTTAAAAGCTTACACTAAGACGGTTAGAGATATTTTAACCTTGAATAATAAATATATAATTCCGAGATTTCAAAGAGAATATTCTTGGGAAAAGTCAGAATTAGATGACTTTTTACAAGATACAATTTTACAGATAAAGAAAGGAGATGAAAATCAATTAATTGTCTCGGATTATTTTATTGGATCTATTGTCTTGATTGGTAATGAAAAGGATACTTCATTTCAAGTTGTAGACGGTCAGCAACGACTCACTACAATAACGATTATGTTTTCAGTGCTAACTCAAATTTTTAAAGAATTATCTCAACCTGACTTAGTGGAAAGTTGTCACACATTTATTGAAGGGAAAGATGAAGACCATAAACCTTTTTTTAAATTGGAGAATGATAATCCCAAACCATTTTTACAGCACAGGATTCAAAGTAAAACTATTGATGCTAGTTATGAACCTCAAACCGACGAGGAAAAGAAGTTGATATTTGCGTATAGTTTTTTTTATAGACTTTTTGGAAAGAAAGCAATAGTAACTCTGTTTAAAGATGCCCAATTAGATGTTTCGACAATTGATTATATTGAGATTTTAAAAGCAATTAGAGAGCAAATAAAACGATTTTCCGTTATTTTTATTACCGTAGATAGTTTAGAAGATGCAAATACTATTTTTGAAACATTGAATGCAAAAGGTAAGGATCTTGAGGCTATTGATTTGATTAAAAATGAAATTTTTAAAATCTTAAATGATGAACATCCCACAGATGCTACAAGAACTAAATGGAAATCAATCAAAGAAAAGTTATTAGAACGTGAATATAGTGAAAATATAACCGTTTTTCTTAGACACTTTTGGCTATCTAAATATAAGTTCACACAAAAATCTCAAATTTATGAATCTTTTAAAGAAATGATTCCTCAAACAAAAGAGAGTTATAATGAATTTGTTGATGATTTAGTGAAATCATCCAATACTTATGTTCAAATTATTTCACCGCAAGCATCTGATTGGCCGAGAAATGAGAAAAAGGTAATTTTTGATTCAATATTAGCTCTTAATATATTTAATGTTACCCAAACAAGACCTTTAGTAATTGCTTTGTTAGAAACAAAAGAATCAAAACCTGATATTCTCAAACAAAGAACATTAGTCGATTTTTTAAATCTCCTTGAAAACTTTCATTTCAAATTTACCGCAGTTACTTCATCACGGTCTTCTGGTCTAGAAAGTATATATTCAAGGATAGCTATTAAACTTAGGGGAGCTACAACCGTAGCGGATGTAAATGCGATTTTTACTGAACTTCGTATGGCGTTAATGCCCAAAGTTCCAAGTTTAGAGGTTTTTATGGATGGTTTTAGAAGTATTATTTTTACGAGAGAAATCACAAAAAATAGAGCTTTAGTCAAATATATAATTCAAAAAATTGAGACAAAATTGAACTCTACGACGGAATATGTAATTTCAGATTTTTCAATAGAGCACATAAGTGATGAATCCCTAGAACTTTCGAATAAAGGACTTTTAGGAAACTTGCTCCCTTTGTCTCAAGTTCTTAATTCTGAGATAAACAGTAGTGATTTGACTATAAAAGTGAATACTTATCAAAAATCACAGTATAAAATGGTGAAACAATTTATTGAAAACTATGGTAGTCTTGCCATATTTACTGAGAGAAATATTGATGATCGGACAACAGAAATTGGGACACAATCTTATAATGATATCTGGATTGTATAAGGAAGATTGTTGTGACATCGTCGCCATGCTTTTTAACAAAAAATCCCGCTCTGAAATTTCAAAGCGGGATTTTTTTCTGGGATTATGTGAACGCTGTTTAGCGTAATTTAGCGCCTAGTTTTTCTTCAAAATTGGCAATCAATTTTTGCATAATGGCGTCAATCTGTTTGTCGTTCAAGGTTTTTTCGTTGTCCTGAAGCGTGAAATTCACTGCATACGATTTTTTACCAGCTTCGAGGTTTTTTCCTTCATACACATCAAACAAGTGAACCGATTGCAACAGTTTGCGTTCGGTGTTACGCGCTACTTGTTCTACTTCGGCAAAGGTAATGTGTTTGTCGAGCAATAACGCCAAGTCGCGTTTTACAGCTGGGAATTTTGAAATTTCGTGATACGCAATTTTGTGTTTACCCGATTCTTTGAGCAACTGTTTCCATTCCAAATCGGCGAAATAGACCGTGGTATTGATGTCGAATGCTTTCAACAATTTTGGAGCAACCAAACCGAGTGTTGCCAATGGTTTGCCCGATACGGTGGCAATAGTTAAACCTTCCGACCATAAATCGTTGCTGAATTCTGTAATCGTTGTTTTTTGCAAATCGATGCCCAAACGGCGTAATACGTTTTGCACATACGCTTTCAGTTCGTAGAACGATGCTTTTTCTTCGGCACGTAACCAACTTTGTTGCGCACGTTTGCCGCAGAGCCACAAGCCTAAGTGATACTCTTCGGTGTAAGGTGCCAATACGTTTTCTGCATCACGTTTGTCGCTGTTGAAATGGTAGCAATTACCAAATTCGTAGAATTTCAAATCGGCATTTTGACGATTGATATTGTAAGCCACACTTTCCAAACCACCAAACAACAGCGTTTGACGCATCACGCTCAAATCGTTGCTCAGTGCGTTCATTAATTTTACGCAGTTTTGAGCTGGTAAGGTTTCGAGTGTATCGTAATAGCTGGCTTTGGTCAACGAGTTATTCAAAATTTCGTTGAATCCACACGCAGTCAGTTGTTCCGAAATTTGGTGTTGCAATTTATTGCTGTCAGGACGTTGTGAGTAGCTGATATTCGATTTCAACGAATCGCTAAATTCTACATTGTTGTAACCATAAATACGCATAATGTCTTCAATCACGTCCACATCGCGTTGCACATCCACACGGTAAGGCGGAATGCTCAATTCGTATGCACCATTTGCTTTGGCGAGTACGCGCATTTCCAAACCTTTGAAAATGGTTTCGATGGTTTCTTCTGGAATGGCTTTGCCAATCAAGGTGTGAATTTTATCGAGCGTAACGTTTACTTTGAAATCGGCCATCGGTGCAGGGTAGATGTCCACTAGTTCACTCGAAATTTCACCGCCAGCCAATTCTTGAATGAGTAAAGCCACGTATTTAAGTACATAAATCGTATTGTTGGGGTCGATGCCGCGTTCGTAGCGGAAGCTCGCATCGGTATTTAAGCCGTGACGACGTGCCGTTTTGCGTATCGTTACCGGATTGAAATAAGCACTTTCGATAAAAATGCTGGTGGTTTGTTCTGTTACGCCCGAATCGTGACCGCCAAATACACCAGCCATACACATCGGTTCTTCGGCGTTGCAAATCATTAAATCGTGTGCCGATAGTTTGCGTTCAATGCCATCGAGCGTGACAAACTTGGTGCCTTCAGCCACTTTTTTGACGCTGATTTTGCCACCTTTAATTTTAGCTGCATCAAAGGCGTGTAGTGGTTGACCAAATGCGTGTAGTGCATAATTGGTGGCATCTACCACGTTATTAATTGGACGTATGCCGATAATGTTGAGGCGATCTTGTAACCATTTTGGCGATTCTTTCACTTGAATGTTGGAAATGGTAACGCCGGCATAACGTGGACAATCGTCGCTGTTTTCAACCGTTACTGGAATAGTCAGGTTGGTATGTGCTACTTTGAATCCGTCAACGTTTGGTTTGGTTAACGTTGTTGGTTGGTTGTGCGTTGCAAAATAAGCAGCTGCATCGCGTGCCACACCAAAATGCGAAGCTGCATCGGCGCGGTTAGGCGTAATGTCTACTTCAATAATGGTGTCGTCCTGAATATCAAAATAATCTTTGGCAAGTGTTCCAACTTTTGTGTCGGCTGGTAATACCATAATGCCATCGTGACTTTTACCAACGCCAATTTCGTCTTCAGCGCAAATCATGCCTAATGATTCCACGCCACGAATTTTGGAACGTTTGATGGTAAACGATTCGTCGCCCGAATAGAGTACAGTACCAACAGTGGCTACAATGACTTTTTGCCCAGCAGCTACATTGGCTGCACCACATACAATTTGTAAGGGTTCGCCACTACCAACATTGACTGTGGTAACGTGCAAGTGATCGGAATTTTCGTGAGCTTCGCACGTAAGTACTTCGCCTACAACTAAACCTTCTAATCCGCCTTTAATGGTTTGTACTGTTTCAACTGAACCAACTTCCAATCCGATGGAAGTAAGTATTTTTCCTAGCTCAACAGGAGCTACTTCGGTGGCCAAATACGTTTTGAGCCAATGATAAGAAATATTCATTGAATGATTAAATTTAGCGTGTTATTCTGTCATTTTTTTTGCAGTCGACAAAGGTACAAAAAAAATATGTATCCTTGAAACCAATCGGTGTTTTTCTCGTACCTATAAAACAAGAACTAACCAAAAGGAGGTTTGTTCACTCCAATTGATTAGTTCCTACTATGTTATGGTGTGGCAATGTACTACATATCAAAATCCATGTGGAAATCAAATTTACTTCTTGGCTTTTCATCTTCTCTGTCTTCTACAGGTTCGTCGGTAATATCCGTTGGCGCAAGTTTCACCTCATCTTCGGGTAACGCTTGGTGTACAAAATCAATCACATCTTGCAAGGCAGCTGTGAATTTTTCAAAATCCTCTTTGTACAGAAAAATTTTGTGTTTCTCGAATGTGACTTGTGCATTTTCGTCCGTTCCAGTTACTCGTTTTTTACTTTCAGTAATGGCTAAAAACAGATCGTCGGTGCGGGTGCGTTTCACATCCAAATAGTAGATGCGTTTGCCCGTTTTAATGGCTCTTGAAAATACAATTTCTTGTTCTCTCTTGTCGTTTGTTGAAGGTTCCATATCAGAGTTTGTTGTTTTTGTAACTTGTTGATATAAAATTTATTGTGGCTTTTATACATCATGCGTTCAACTCGTAAAACGCCTGCTATTTATGCTCCCAAAATTGAGAATAATTTTTCAGTTGAACAAACTATTTGACGCTATTTTTTTGAATACCGCTAGGCTTTTTCTGTTGAATTGGCTTAATTATTTGATTTATAGATATTTAAATGATATTAAAAATCTTTTTTATGAAAGCGCGGAGATTTCCTTCAAAATGCTTATCTTTGCACCATCAAAAATATCCGTTTTTTATGATAAACAGAGCTCTTCTCCGTATTAAAGCTGTTCAAGTATTGTATGCTTATTTTCAGAGCGATAGTAAAAGTATTCCTGCCGCTGAAAAAGAATTAAAGTTAAGTATATCAAAGGCTTACGACTTGTATCATTTTCTATTTTCAATGGTCATCGAGTTAACACGTTACGCCGAACTAACTATTGATAACAAACGGAATAAGTTTCGTCCTACGGAACAAGAATTAAATCCCAACACACGTTTTATTGACAATTTATTTGTGCATCAATTGGCGCAGAACGAGCAATTAGTGTCGTATCGCAAAGGTGCTAAATTCCCTTGGGACGATTACCAAGATGTGCTAAAACGTATTTACGAAAGCATTTTAGCATCCGATTATTATGCTGCTTATATGGCCGAAACCGGGCACACTTATGAATCGGACAAGAACTTGTGGCGTAAAATCATTAAACAAGAATTGTTGAATAACGACGAATTTGATGCGTTCTTGGAAGAGCAGAGTATTTATTGGAACGATGACCTCGAAATTGTAGAAAGTTTTGTATTGAAAACGATTAAACAATTTGACCAAGCTAATGGCGCTGACCAAAAGTTATTGCCTATGTTCAAAGATGCGTCCGACGAGGAATTTGTGACAACTTTGTTTCACAACGCCATTGCTAATGCCGACGAATACGGCGCTTTGATTGATGAACATACTAAAAACTGGGAATTGGATCGTATCGCTTTTATGGACATTCTGATTATGAAAGTGGCGTTGTCAGAAATATTGTCGTTCCCTACGATTCCAGTGAATGTAACCTTCAATGAATATATTGAAATTGCTAAAATGTATAGTACTGCTCGTAGTGGTTTGTTTGTGAACGGTGTTTTGGATAAAATTGTGACTGAACTCAAGCGCTCTAATAAATTAATGAAGGCCGAATCGGTATATTCAAAATAAATCACTATCTTTGTCTAAATTTATAAACTTAAAACTAATTACATTATGAACTTATTAAGTATTATGTTATTGGCTGCATCAGAACCATCATCAGCCGCAGCTTCAGGTAGCAGTTGGAGTGGTATATTAATGATGGTCCTTATTTTTGTGGTATTCTATTTCTTTATGATTCGTCCACAAAGCAAACGTCAAAAAGAAGTACGTAAATTCCAAGATTCATTAGAAGCTGGTAAACACGTGGTTACTTCTGGCGGTATTTATGGTAAAATTAAAGAAGTAAAAGATAATATCGTTGTGCTCGAAATCGCGGATAACGTTCGTATCAAGGTGAACAAAAACATGGTGTTTGATTCTCCAGAAGATGCATCGCAACAGCCTGCAAAATAATTTGTAGCTGATTTTCAAACAGCGAGTCTGTTATGCAGAAAAATGCTTGGACGTCCATATTAAAACGCACTAAGACGATTATTAAACAAGTTGCCGAAGTCTTTTTCACAAAAGACACGGCAACTTTTTTGTTGTTTGTGTGCTTAGCATCAGCCTTTTGGTTTATGCATACTATTGGTACGCGCCGAGCTATGACCGTGTCATTCGATTTGGTGTATGTGGGCATTCCCAACGATGTGTTGATTACCACGGAGCTACCTCAGCATGTTACTTTTTCATTGAAAAATGAAGGACAAAAGTTGATGAGTTATTATTTAAATGCGGATGCGGATACCCTTGTGGTAGATTTATCGAACCGTTTTGATGGTTCAGGACAGTTGACGTACGATATGCAATTGTTGAAAAGTGATATCCAACGCCGTTTGCCCGAATCGTCACAGATTGAAGGGCTCACGCCAGAACTGTTGACATTGAATTATTTAAAATTAGGTCATAAAGTGTTACCAGTGCGTTTGTCCGAATCGGTGCCTTTGGCACCCGAATGTGTGTTGGCCGATTCTGTTACAATTACACCTGCTTTTGTTACGGTGTATGCGCCTCAAGCGGTTCTTGACACCATGCATTTTATGGCTGTAAAACCGTTTTTTGTAAAACCGCTTGCTAAGACGTCGGTTTTTAAAGAGTCGCTCGTGGCCTTAGAGCTTGGTCATGCCGATGTGAGTGAAGTACAAATAAATGTGCCCGTAGAACTATCTACGGAAAAAACACTCGAAATTCCGATTCAAGGTGTGAACTTTCCACCAACCATTTTATTACGTACCTTTCCCGCATTTGTACGTGTTACCTTCTCAATCGGTGTAAGTCGGTTTAATGCCGTTACCGAAAATGATTTTAAAGCGGAAGTTTTTTACGAAGAGTTAGAACATACAAAACAACATCAAGTAAAAGTACATCTCTCTACACTACAAACAGATGTGCTCAATGTGCGTTATGCACCTGCTGAAGTCGAATTTTTGCTGGAGAAAGAATAATTTGTGACGTCTTTATGTAAATCTTTTAAGTAGATGTTATGATAAAAGTCGGTATTACTGGTGGCATAGGCAGTGGCAAGTCGATGGTTTCCGATGTCATTCGTTTGCTCGGTTATCCAGTTTATAACTCCGATATACGAGCCAAAGAACTTTCGGATACGAATCCTATTATTCGTCAATCGTTAGTGGCGTTATTTGGCCCAGCCATCTACACCGATAATCAGTTAAATCGTCCACTTCTAGCATCGCATTTATTTCAAAATTCATCGCACCGCGAAGCTGTGAATGCTATTATTCATCCTGTGGTCTTTGCCGATTTTAATAAGTGGTGTGCCATGCAGCATACCGCTTTGGTTTTTGCAGAATCCGCTATTTTGGTAGAGTCTGGCTTTTCTGCGTTGATGGATAAAATGATAGTGGTGGATGCACCTCACAAGTTGCGCTTAAAACGCGTAGTAGAACGAGATGCTGTGACTATGGAGCAGGCTCAAAAACGGATGGAAGCTCAAATGGATTCAGTTGATCTCTGTAAACAAGCCGATTATATTATTTATAATGATAATGAACATCTTTTAATATCACAAATAGTTGAAATCATTAACAAGTTAGAAAATTTATGAAGAAATTATTTTGGAAAATTCCTGTTTGGTTTTTTAGTATCACATTCGCTTTAGTTGTTTTATTACGTTTTTTACCTATCTATGTAACGCCCTTAATGGTGATTCGTGTGGTGGAAGCCATGTTTGATGAAGATAGGGATGTGCGTGTAGAAAAGACGTGGGTGCCAATCGAAAAAATGTCGTCGAAAATACCCCGCGCTGCTATTGCTGGCGAGGATGATATGTTCCTTACTCATTATGGTTTTTCGGTAAAAGGCATCCAGCAGGCTTACAAAGACAATAAAAAAGGGAAACGCTTAAAAGGTGGTAGTACTATTTCGCAGCAAACTGCCAAAAATGTGTTTACCTCTGGTTCGCGCACGTGGGTTCGCAAAGGATTTGAAACCTATTTTACACTCTTAATAGAACTAGTTTGGGGTAAAGAACGTATTATGGAAGTGTACCTCAATGTAGTAGAACTTGGCGATGGTATTTATGGTGTTGAAGCGGCATCTCAGCATTATTTTCATAAATCCGCGGCTAAACTTAATGCATCACAATCTGCACTGTTGGTAGCTAGCTTACCGAGTCCTCGCCGTTATAGCGTAACAAATCCAGGTCCTTATATGCGCCGTCGTCAAGGACAAATTTTATGGATGATGCGCATGTTGCCGAATATCGAGTGGCATAATTAATTATACCAAAATCTAAAACCAATGCTATGTTAACACCGTATTTATTTTTTGTCTCATTTTTGCATACTTTGCCGTTTTCAAGTTCTATTCTTATTGCGCTTTTCATATTCTTTTTTGCTGATTGGCGAAAAGATCATTCTGTCCGCGCGTTATTACTATTATTTTCAATTTATCCATTACTTTTTTTTCTGTGGCTCAATTACGAAATGGTTTCCGTAGAGGCTCCTCTACCCATTTTAGACTTTTTTACCATGAGTCATATGATTCTGATGGTGCCTATTTTCTATAATTATGTGTATGCTGTTACTACAGGGCATTGTATGCGGTGGAAAAGATGGTTTGTTTTCTACATGCCTTTAGTTTTCTTATTTTTGGCTCATTATGTTGTACAACATTACTATGGTAATGCACCTTTAGTTTATTCCTTTGAGGAAATTAAACCATATTGGTCACATCCTGATATGATTGTACGTTTTATTGCACTTTTAATGCGGATATCGTATGGTATGATTTTGATAATAGGAACGTATGTCAATTATAAACAGTATCAATCTGATTTGGAGAAAGATTTTGCTATAGTTTCTTCTCGTAGTACTCTTAATTGGATGTTTTTGGCCATTGCCCTTTACATTACTTATTTTCTACTATCCATTGTTTCGTATGTGAATGGTGACATATGGATTCATTTGTTAGTCTTGGCTAGTACTATTATTTTTCATATTTCTTTAGCATTTTTTGGTTTTGCACATAAAGGTGTGTATTCCGAAGAGTTTGAACCGATATCTCAATTGGAAGTAGAGGTAGTACCGGAGCCGATAGATACAGTGCAATATGAAAATATGAAAACAGCTTTAACTAAGTTGTGCCAAGAGGATCAAATTTGGCGTAATAGTGAGTTGGCTTCTACCGATGTTATCGCTCATTTAAATACCAATCGTACCTACTTTTCTCAATTTTTGAAGAATGTATATAATACCAATTTTCGGACATGTGTCAATACTTATCGCATAGATGAGGCTCAAAAATTGATTCGCAAGAATCCTGATATGAATATGATGGATATTTATGTTCAATGTGGGTTTGCTTCGTCTTCTTCGTTTAATGAATGGTTTAAGAAAATTACAGGCAAATCGCCATCTGAATATAGGGATAATTTATCTGTCTAACAATTTAAGAACCATCTGTTTTTTAACTAAATAATGGTGATTGCATCAATAAAAACACTATTGAATTAATGCCTATGATTGTAGAACATTGGGGAATTGTTGAGTATCAACAGGCTTGGGATCGTCAAACGGTCTTGTTTGATACCATTATTAATCAGAAAATAGCCAATCAAACAACTACTAGTTGTCTAGTATTTTGTGAACATCCACATGTATATACATTAGGAAAGAGCGGTCATTCAGAAAATATGCTATATAATCCTTACAATGTGCCTTTAGTTAGAACCAATAGAGGTGGTGATATTACCTACCATGGTCCTGGTCAAATTGTAGGTTATCCTATTTTTGATTTAGATACATTTCACTTAGGTTTAAAAGACTATATATATAAGGTGGAAGAGGTCGTTATTTTGACTTTAGCTCATTATGGCATCACGGCCACTCGACTCGAACATGCTACTGGAGTTTGGTTGGATGTCGAAAGTACTACTCGGTGCCGTAAAATTTGTGCCATTGGAGTCAAAAGTAGCCGATTTGTAACCATGCACGGTTTTGCTTTAAACGTGAATACCGATCTTACCTATTTTAAAAATATCAATCCTTGTGGATTTATCGACAAAGGTGTCACCTCGATGGAGCAAGAATTAGGTCGAAAATTGGATTTGTTAGAGGTAGAAAATGTACTAACCAGATTTTTCACGCAACTTTTTACAGATTAAATACAGGGGTTAAAATTGTATTTTGTCTCTAATTTGATAAAATCACGCTTTAAAGTGACTTTTAGAACCTCTTTTGAGGCTGATTATTTACCTCAAAATTCACCTCAAGATATACATTTTTCCCTTTCTTACAGCGTTTAGTACCTTTGAATCAAAAATAAGTAAATTGAAAATGAGTTAGTTGAGAAAAACTTTCATAATTTCTCTAAAAAAGTTGTTATAAAGTTTGGATATGAATTAAAAAAGGTCTACTTTTGCATCCGCTTTCAGGGGGAAGCGATGAGTGAAGTGGTGGTGATTGTGGGTTATATTTTTTAT
>Ga0208826_1001287_pt1 | contig 21650 bp, 15 predicted proteins | sample AD_UKC115_MetaG_FD_184451 | JGI IMG/M metagenome (GOLD analysis project Ga0208826, IMG submission 184451) | Active sludge microbial communities of municipal wastewater-treating anaerobic digesters from Hong Kong - AD_UKC115_MetaG (SPAdes)... | ecosystem: Engineered > Bioreactor > Anaerobic >...
GCGAAGATCAGCGGACGCTCGGCCATCTTGGCCACCATGTCTTTCTTGAGCACACCACCAGCCGAAAGACCGAGGAACACATCGGCGCCCGCAATCACTTCGCTGAGCGTGCGCTGATCGGTCTTCTGCGCGAAGAACTGCTTGTCCTCGTCCATCAGCTCGGTGCGGCCCTCATAGACCACGCCGGCCAGATCGGTCACCCAGATGTTCTCGCGCTGGATGCCCAGCTTGACCAGAAGGCCCAGGCAGGCCAGTGCCGCCGCGCCCGCGCCCGAAGCGACCAGCTTCACCTTCGACGGGTCCTTGCCCGCGACTTTCAGTCCGTTCAGGATGGCGGCGCCGACCACGATGGCCGTTCCGTGTTGGTCGTCATGGAAGACCGGGATCTTCATGCGCTCGCGCAGCTTGCGCTCGATGTAGAAGCAATCGGGCGCCTTGATGTCTTCGAGGTTGATGCCGCCGAAGGTGGGCTCCATGGACGCGATGATCTCGATCAGCTTGTCCGGGTCCTTCTCGTTGATCTCGATGTCGAACACATCGATGCCCGAGAACTTCTTGAACAGCACCCCCTTGCCTTCCATGACCGGCTTGCCCGCCAGCGGTCCGATGTCGCCCAGGCCCAGCACGGCCGTGCCGTTGGTGACCACGCCGACGAGGTTGCCCCGGCTGGTGTAGCGGAACGCGGCGGCCGGATCCTTGACGATCTCCTCGCAGGGCGCGGCCACGCCAGGCGAATAGGCGAGCGCCAAGTCGTGCTGGTTCACGAGCTGCTTGGTGGCGGCGATGGCCACCTTGCCGGGCTTGGGAAACTCGTGGTACTCGAGGGCGGCCTTGCGCAACAGCGCGCGCTTGTCGAGGTGGGGGATCGGGGCCGGTGCGTTCTCGGGCATGGAAGTCTCCAGTTGGCGGAACCGCGCGCCCTGCGGCGGGCTTTGCGCGGACGGACCCCAGGGTCCGGGGGGGTCTGATTGTAGGTGGCGTTCAGTAAAAACCCTGGTAAGCAGCTTTGCGGACCCGGGCGTCGCCATTGTGACGCATTTTCGTGAAAATCGATTTCACATAACAAAATGCCCTGCAGACCGAAAGACTGCAGGGCAAGGGGCCTGGAAGCGGCCCGCACGGGGCCGCGCCGTCAGCGGCTGCTCGGGAAGCTGAACACCGCGCCCTCGCGCACACCGGCGCTGGGCCAGCGCTGGGTGATGGTCTTGCGCTTGGTATAGAAGCGCACGGCATCCGGGCCGTAGGCGTGCAGGTCGCCGAACAGGCTGCGCTTCCAGCCGCCGAACGAGTGGTAGGCCACCGGCACGGGCAGGGGCACGTTCACGCCCACCATGCCGACCTGGATGTGGTCGGTGAAGTAGCGGGCGGCTTCGCCGTCGCGCGTGAAGATGCAGGTGCCGTTGCCGTATTCATGGTCGTTGATGAGCTGCATGGCCTCCTGCAGCGTCTTCACGCGCACCACGCCGAGCACGGGACCGAAGATTTCTTCCTGGTAAATCTTCATGCCGGGCTTGACGTGGTCGAACAGGCAGGCGCCCAGGAAGTAGCCTTCCTCATGGCCGGCCACCTGCACGCCCCGGCCATCGACCACCAGCGTGGCGCCCTCGGCCACGCCGCTGTCCACATAGGCCTTCACCTTCTCGAAGTGCTGCTTCGTCACCAGCGGGCCCATGTCGTTGCCGTTGTCGGTGCCCGGGCCCACCTTCATCTTGGCGATCTCGGTCTTCAGGCCCGCGATCACGGCATCGCCCACTTCGTCGCCCACGGCCACGAGCAGCGGGATGGCCATGCAGCGCTCGCCGCACGACCCATAGGCCGCGCCCATGAGCGCGCTGACGGCGTTGCCGACGTCGGCGTCGGGCATGAGCACGGCGTGGTTCTTGGCGCCGCCCAGGGCCTGCACGCGCTTGCCGTGCTTGCAGCCTTCGGCGTAGATGTATTCAGCGATGGGCGTGGAACCGACGAAGCTCACGGCCTTGACGCGCGGGTCCTGCAGCAGCGTGTCCACGGCCAGCTTGTCGCCGTTGACCACGTTCAGCACGCCGGGCGGCAGACCCGCTTCCAGCGCCAGCTGAGCAATGAACAGGGCGCTGGTCGGATCGCGCTCGGACGGCTTGAGCACGAAGGTGTTGCCGCAGGCCACGGCCATGGGCCACATCCACAGCGGCACCATGGCCGGAAAGTTGAAGGGCGTGATGCCCGCCGTGACGCCCAGTGCCTGGAATTCGCTCCACGAATCGATACTGGGTCCCACGTTGCGGCTGTGCTCGCCCTTGAGCAGCTCGGGCGCGTAGCTGGCGTATTCCACGTTCTCGATGCCGCGCTGCAGCTCGCCGTGCGCATCGGCCAGCACCTTGCCATGCTCGGCGGTGATCAGGGCGGCGATCTTGTCGGCATTTTCTTCGAGCAGGACTTTCAGCTTGCTCATCACGCGCGCGCGCTTGAGCGGCGGCGTGTTGCGCCAGGCCGGGAAGGCCGCTTCGGCGGAAGCGATGGCGACCTCGACCGTGGCCTTGCTGGCCAGCGCCACGCTGGTGGTGGACTGACCGGTGGCGGGGTTGAAGACGGGCTGCGTGCGCTCGGTGTCGGCAACGAGCTTGCCATCGATCAGGTGGCCGACGGTGGTGGTGACGTTCTTGTCGTGGTTCATGATAATTTCAAGCAAAAAGTGCCTCTAGCGCTTATCCATCAAGCGCCAGCAGCTATAAAAACAGGAGTTCAGGCGGTTTCGTGCAGCGCGTCGCCCAGCGCGCTGACCAGGCGGTCGATCTCGGCCTGGGTGCTGATGAACGGGGGCGCGAGCTGGATGGTGTCGCCGCCGTAGCGCACGTAGAAGCCCTTGTCCCAGCACTTCATGGCAATCTCGTAGGGTCGGCGCGCCGGCTCGCCGGGCAGGGCGCTGATGGTGATGCCGGCGGCCAGGCCGTAGTTGCGGATGTCGGCCACATGCTTGGCCCCTTTCAGGCCGTGCACGGCATTCTCGAAATAGGGCGCCAGCGCCTTCACACGGCCGGGCATGTCTTCCTTCTGCAGGATGTCGAGCACCGCGTTGCCCGCCGCGCAGGCCACGGGGTGGGCCGAGTAGGTGTAGCCGTGCGGGAACTCCAGCATGTACTCGGGGCCGCCTGCGGCCATGAAGGTGTCGTAGATCTCCTTGCTGGCCACCACGCCGCCCAGGGGCTGGGCGCCATTGGTGACCTGCTTGGCGAAGTTCAGGATGTCGGGCGTAACGCCAAAGGCCTCGGCCCCGGTCCAGGTGCCGCAGCGGCCAAAGCCGGTGATGACCTCGTCAAAAATCAGCAGGATGTTGTTCTGCGTGCAGATCTCGCGGATGCGCGCAAGGTAACCGACCGGCGGGATCACCACGCCCGCCGAGCCCGAGAAGGGCTCGACGATCACGGCGGCGATGTTGCTCGCATCGTGCAGCGCGATCACGTCCAGCAGCTTGTCGGCCAGTGCGCGGCCGCCGTCCTCGGCCATGCCCTTCTGGAAGGTGCCTGCCGGCGGCTGGGTGTGGGGGATATGGTCCGCCTCCACGCCCTGGCCGAACAGCTTGCGGTTGCCCACGATGCCGCCGACCGAGATGCCGCCGTAGTTCACGCCGTGGTAACCCTTTTCGCGGCCGATCAGGCGCGTCTTGGTGCCCTGGCCCTTGGCGCGCCAGTAGGCGCGGGCCATCTTGAGCGAGGTGTCGGCCGATTCAGATCCCGAGCCAGTGAAGAACACGTAGTCCAGCCCGGCGGGCGTCAGCGCCTTGATGCGGTTGGCCAGCTCGAACGAGGCCGGGTGGCCGAACTGGAAGGCCGGCGCATAGTCCAGCGTGGCCGCAGCCTTGCCAATGGCCTCGGCCACTTCCTTGCGGCCATGGCCCAGGCCCGAGCACCACAGGCCCGAGAGGCCGTCGAAGATCTTGCGGCCTTCGCTGTCGGTGTAGTAGGCGCCGCTGGCGCCCACCACCATGCGCGGATTCGCCTTGAAGTTGCGGTTGCCGGTGAAGGGCATCCAGTGGGCGTCGAGCCAGGCGGCATCGAGGCGCGGCGCGTCGGTGGCAGGTTGTTCGATGTGGACAAAGCTCATGGGAGTCTCCTGGTTCGGGTGCTGCGGCCGGATGGCCTGCGACCCGCCATTGTTCCGGCAAGTGTTAATCTCTCAAATACTCAAATATCAATGTTTACTTGACGATTTATGCAAGTAAAACCACCCCCCACCCGCGAGCGCGCCGTGCTCGGCCAGCTCAGCGACATGGACCTGCGCCTGCTGCAGGTGTTCAAGAGCGTGGCCGAATGCGGCGGCCTGTCGGCCGCCGAGCTGGAGCTGAACATCGGCACCAGCACCGTGAGCCGCCACATGAAGGACCTGGAAACGCGCCTGGGCCTGACGCTGTGCCGGCGCGGCCGTGCGGGCTTTGCCCTCACGCCCGAGGGCCAGCGCGTGTACGACGAAACCCTGCGCCTGCTCAGCGCGGTCGATGCGTTCCGCAGCAGCATCGACGACATCCACCGCCGCATGGGCGGGCGGCTGGAGGTGGCGGTGTTCGACAAGACGGCCAGCAACCCGGCGGCGCGCATCGGCGAGGCCATCGCGCTGTTTTCCGAAAAGGCCCCCGACGTGAGCCTGCAGATGCACGTGGCCGCCATCCCCGCCATCGAGCGCGGGCTGATGGACGGGAGCTTCCACCTCGGCATCATCCCGGCGCACCGCAGCTCGCAGAGCCTGGTGTACGCCAACCTGTTCACCGAAACCATGCTGCTCTACTGCGGCGCACGCCATCCACTGTTCGGCCAGGACCACGCCGGCCTGGACTGGGACAGCCTGCGCGCCTGGCAGTTCGCGGGCCTGGGCTACCACTCGCCCAACATGGAGTTGAGCCACGGCGCGCGCCTGCCGCGCAAGGCCACGGGTTTCGACCAGGAGTCGATCGCCACGCTGATCCTCTCGGGCCGCTACCTGGGCTTCCTGCCCGACCACTACGCCGAGGCCTTCGAGCGCCAGGGCCTGATGCAGGCCGTGCAGCCGGCGCAGTTCTTCTACCGCTGCCAGTTCGTCAGCGTGTTGCGCCGCTCGCCCCAGCCGCCGCGCGCGGCCCAGGCGTTCGCGCAATGCCTGCTGGAAGCGCACTTGACAGCATCAAATGCGAATGGATCCGACGATCGCGGTCGATGAGGCGGCCGCCTGCACGGTTGTGCACGCCTGCAATCCGGGCACGCTCTCTTCGTCTGAGAATGGCCCATTGGCCATGTGCTCTGCGGGCATCAGATTCCAAGCTCCGGCGCCCGCCACCAGCAGGTCGGTAAGACGCAGCTCTGCCAGGAACGCCTGGTCATGCGATGCAACGATCAATGCCCCCTGGTAGCTCGCCAGCAGCCTCGCCAATGCCTGCAAGGAGGGCAAATCCAGGTGATTGCTGGGCTCGTCCAGCAACAGCAAGTGCGGCGGCGTGTCTGCATAGAGAACGCAGGCCAGGGCGGCCTTGAGACGCTCCCCTCCGCTCAGTGATCCGCTGGGCACGGCGATCTTTGGCGCGTCCAGTCCCAGTTGCGCCAATCGCGTGCGCAGTTCGGCCTCCCCCAGGGTGTGGTTCACCGCTTGCAGTTGTTCAAGCACAGTGCGTCGCGCACCCAGTATGTCCAGACCCTGGTCGAGATACGCCAAGCGGTCCGTGACCCTGCAGATCCCTGCCATGGGCTCGATCCGGCCAGCAAGAACCTTCAGCAATGTGGATTTGCCGCAGCCGTTGGGCCCCAACAAGCCGATGCGTTGCTGCCCGGTGACCAGCACGCTGATGGAGCGAGTCGCCTCAGGCACCAACGGCAGTTCCACCCTGTCCAGCTCGGCCACAAGGCGCTGTGCGGCTCCCGGGTTAGGGGCCGCATGCAAGTGGATGTGCAGGTCGTCCGCAACCTGTGCAGCGGCTTCGCGCACGCGCTGTGAAAGCTCCTGCCGCATGTCAGACTGCTGACGACGCAGTTTCCCCATCGATTGCTCGCTGCGCTCCTTCTGACGATCGAGCAGAATCTTTGCTTGGTTGGCCTGCTTGCCACTGCGGGTACCTTGCGCGTGCCGCTTCTCCTGGCGCTCGCGCTGCTGGCGCATCGACTGCACTTCGCGCCGCCGATCGAGTCTGGCGCGGTCCAGTTCGGCAAGCGCGCTGTGCTGCTCTTGCGCCTTGGCCTGCACATAGAAGGCGTAGTTGCCCCCGTAGCTTCGCAAGCCCAGGGAAGACAACTCTACGATGCGATCCATGCACGCCAGCAACTGCCGGTCATGGCTGATCACCAGCAGGCCACGCGGCCAGTGCTGCAGCCATTCGATCAAGGCCAAACGGCTGTGCTGGTCGAGGTGGTTGCTAGGTTCATCCAGGAGGAGAAAGTCCGCGTCGGACAGCAGGGCGCCAATCAAGGCCACCCGCATCGCCTCGCCGCCGCTGAGCGCACGGGCCGGCGTGCTGGCTTCCAGGTGCTTGAGGCCCTGCTGCGCCAGTGCCTGTCCTAGTTGTTGTTCGATGTCCCATCGGTCACCCACCGCATCGAAATCCGCCTGCGCGGAACTGCCGGCCTCAATGCGCTTGAGCGCATCGAGCACGCCTTGCACGCCCGCCAGTTCAGCCACTGTGGCATCCGGCCGCAGGCTGACCTGTTGGGCGAGGTAATGCACCGTGCCGGTTCGCACGCAGCGTCCAAGGGTGGGCTGCAGTTGACCGGCCAGAATGCGCGCCAGAACGGTCTTGCCACTGCCGTTGCGCCCGACCAAGCCGGTGTGCCGCTGGTCGAAGTTCTCGGTGAGATCGGAAAAAAGCGTTTCGCCGTGCGGCAGGACGTAGGACACGCCCTCCAAGGAGAGATAGGAAGTCGCCATACATGATCCAAAGATGCAAAGAGCTCCCCCGCTTCAAGGGGGCAGTGGAGATTTGCCGTCGCGACGACGGCCGCATCAGTGGCGCATGGGACTCAAGCCTCCGGTGGATGTATGTTGCCGAATTATAAAAATGTCTGCCATCCCGTGCAGCACCACTGTCCTTGCTGGATCAATGGGCTCCTGTCCTATTGCTGCCCTTGCCAGACGCACCACATCGGCTCACAATATGTTGCATATTTTTTGAGCAACGCAGCACCATGTCCAGCCTCGCCTCCATCGCATCCTCCGGACTGCAAGCCGCCCAAATGCGGCTGGACGCCTCTGCGCACAACGTGGCGAACATGAACACGCCCAATTTCCGGCGCAGCGTGGTCAGCCAGGCGGCGCGGGCGGAGCAGGGCGGCGTGGACGCCAGCGTGCAGCGCGCGCCCGGCACGGGGGTGGCACTGGAGCAGGAGGTGGTGGATCAGATGTCCGCCACCTATGCCTTCAAGGCCAGCGTGCAGGTGCTGCGCACCCAGGAACGCACGCTCGGCAGCTTGCTCAATGTGAAGGCGTGAGCGCGGCCTGCGCCGCCAAGGCTTCGGCCTGGGCCTTGCGCCCGGCGCGGTCCCAGGCTTTTTCGTGAAAGAAGAAGGCCACAGCCTGTACCGTGGGCTCCAGCAGGCTGAGCGTGAGCGCTGCCCACAGGTTGCCCGTCACGGCGTAGGCCACCATCGCAGCCACGCAAACGTGCACGACGTAGTAGCTGCCGGTCTTCATCAGCATGGTCTTGTTTTCGCGGGCTGCGCGGCGGATGCGGGTCATGGCGGCCTCCTGTGGCGTTGGGTTCTGCCGTAGCGGCATGATTCAATGATAACGATTATCATCTGCATGCACTATCGAATCTGCCTATGGCGGCGATACCCTGGATGCTGTGCAATCCGTCACGAAAGATCGCGCAAGCCCGCATTCCCTGTGCCTCGGGCCGTTGCTATGATGGCCGGTCCCTTTACACCCACTTTCTTTGCGAACGGGAGCACACATGGCCCTCATGGACTTCATCAAGAAACAGTTCATTGACATCCTCCAGTGGACCGAGGACGGCGACGGCACGCTGGCCTGGCGCTTCCCGATGGAGGGCATGGAAATCCAGAACGGCGGCACGTTGGTGGTGCGCGAGTCGCAGATGGCGGTGTTCGTCAACGAAGGCCAGGTGGCCGACGTGTTCGGCCCCGGCACCTACAAGCTGACCACGCAGACCCTGCCGGTGCTCACGTACCTGAAGAACTGGGACAAGCTGTTCCAGTCGCCCTTCAAGAGCGACGTGTACTTCTTCAGCACGCGCCAGCAGATCGACCAGAAGTGGGGCACGCCCCAGCCCATCACGATCCGCGACAAGGACTTCGGCGCGGTGCGCCTGCGTGCGTTCGGCAACTACGCCTACCGCATTGCCGACCCCAAGCTGTTCCACACCGAGATCTCTGGCACGCGCGACAGCTACCCCGTGGGCGACCTGGAAGGCCAGCTGCGCGGCATGGTGCTGCAGAACATCAGCAACGCCATCGCGGGCAGCGGCCTGCCTTTCCTGGATCTTGCGGCCAACCAGGTGATGTTTGCCGACGCACTGGCCAAGGAGCTGGCGCCCCACTTTGCCAAGATCGGCCTCGTCATCGAGAGCCTGACGGTGCAGAACGTCTCGCTGCCCGAAGAACTGCAGAAGATCCTCGACCAGAAGATCGGCATGGGCATGGTCGGCAACGACATGGCCAAGTTCATGCAGTACCAGACGGCGCAGGCCATCCCCAAATTTGCCGAAGCCAGTGGCGGCGGCAGCGGCATCGCGGGCGATGCCATGGGCCTGGGCGCCGGTGTGGCCCTGGGCCAGGTGCTGGCGCAGAACCTGCAGGCCGGCCTGCAAGGCGGCGCAGCCCAGGCCGCACAAGCCGCTGCGGCAGCCCCGGCGGCCGCCGCAGCCGCCTTGGGCGTCAAGCCCGAGGACGTGATGGCCACCCTGGAGAAGCTGGGCGATCTCAAGTCCAAGGGCATCCTCACGCAGGAAGAGTTCGACGCCAAGAAGGCCGAACTGCTCAAGAAGCTGGTGTAAACAGGTGCTATAAAAGCAATAGCTGCTGGCGCAGGAGGGATAAGCGCTAGAGGCCAAAAAGGCTTCAAGTCCACAGAGCGCAGCGCCCGCAGCAGCAGCCCCGCATGGCCACCAGCCCCACCCAACGCAGCTACCGGGCGCCCTGCCCAGGCTGCGGCGCGCCGGTTGAATTCCGCAGCGCACAGTCCACCCACGCCGTTTGCGGCTACTGCCAGAGCACCGTGGTGCGCCAGGGCGAGGTGCTCTCGCGCATCGGCAAGATGGCCGAGCTGTTCGACGACCACAGCCCGCTGCAGCTCATGGCCAGCGGGCGCGTCCAGCTGGACGGCAAGGAGCAGCCCTTCACGCTGATCGGCCGCCTGCAGTTCAAGAACGAGGCGGGCACCTGGACCGAATGGATCGCCTTCCTCGAAGACGGCACCATGGCCAGCCTGGGCGAGGACAACGGCGCCTACGTCTTCACCCGGCCCATCGATCCCGGACGCGAGCTGCCCGAGGCCGCGCGCTTTCGCGTGGGCAGCACCACCGCCATCAACGGCAAGCCCTACAGCGTGGCCTTCAGCGGCCAGGCGAGCCTGATCTCGGCCCAGGGCGAACTGCCCAAGCTGCCCCCGCTGGGCGAGCCCTTCGGCATGGTCGAGCTGCGCAGCAGCGACGGCGAGGTGCTCTCCATCGACTACAGCCGCCAGCCGCCGCAGGTGGAGCGCGGCCGCGCGGTACTGCTCGAAGACCTCCAGCTGCAAGGCCTGAAGGACGAATCGGCCAAGGACGAAAAAGGCCGCCAGTTCAACTGCCCGCACTGCGGTGCCCCCGTGCAGGTGCAGTTGGCCACCACCAAGAGCCTGACCTGCGGCTCCTGCGCCAGCATCATCAGCCTGGACAGCGGCGTGGGCGGCGAACTGCGCTCGGCCGAGCAGGACGAGCCCGTGCAGCCCCTCATCGCGCTGGGCACCAAGGGCCAGTTGAAGGGCGTGCACTGGCAGGTGGTGGGCTTCCAGCACCGCATGGGCGTGGAGCCCGGCGACGACGAGCACTTTGGCTGGAACGAATACCTGCTCTACAACCAGAAGCGCGGCTTCGCCTTCCTGGTGGACGCCGAAGACGGCTGGAGCTTTGTACGCCCCACCACCGGCGCACCGCAACTGTCGGGCAACGGGCGCAGTGCCACCTACATGGGCACCAAGTACGACCTGAAGTACAACTACGAGGCCGAAACCACCTACGTGCTGGGCGAGTTCTACTGGCAGGTCACGCGCGGGCAGAAAACCAGCAACCGCGACTTCGCCAGCAGCAAGGGCCTGCTGTCCATGGAGCAAGGCGCCAACGAGGTCACCTGGTCCAGCGGCGACAAGCTCTCGGCAGACACCGTGGCCAAGGCCTTCGGGCTGGAGAACAAGAAAGACCTGCTCCAGCGCGACGACGTGGGCCCCTTTGTGGCGGCCAAGGGCGCGGGCTGCGGCACGGTGATCCTGATCGCGGTCATCCTGCTCATCGTGCTCATCATCCTGAGCGACTGCTCGGGTTCATCAGGCAGCAGCTACTCGCGCAGCTCCGGCGGCTCGTGGGGCGGCTACTCCAGCGGCGGCAGCCACAAGTAACTTCAAGAGGAGAAACACCACATGATGGGAATCGAATGGCTCCGGCCCGCAGCCTTTCTCGGGTCCATGCTCTACGCGCTGATCGGCGTCGTCATCTTCTGGCTGTGCTTCATCCTGGTGGACAAGATCACGCCCTACGACCTGTGGCGCGAGATCGTGGAGAACCAGAACAAGGCCCTGGCCATGGTGGTCGCCGCCATGTGCCTGGGGATCAGCATCATCGTGGCGGCGGCGATTCATTGACGATGAAGAATGGGGGGACGTCGGGCCAAGCCCGACCGCCCGCGTGAACCTCACGGCGCACCGCGCCGCGCCCCCCGGCGCTGGCTGCGGCTGCGGCTGCACCCCGCACACGTCCAACGCCGTCACACTCGGCTTTTGGTAGTCACCTTCATACCCCCAAAACCATGAACGAGTTTTTTCAGTGGGTCATGCTCCACAACCGCCCCTGGGACACGCACCCGCCCCTGAGCGACGCAGAGACCGAAGAACTGTTTGAGCTGATGGCCGACCCGTCGTTGGACGACGACGCCATGACCATCGACATGGCCGATGGCTACATGACGGCCTGCGCCATCGGCCCCTCTCCGGTGCCCGTGCACCTGTGGCTGGAGGCCATTTTTGCCCAACCCACGCTGCCCCTGCCGCACGACCCTGCGCGCCAGCAGCGGCTGCTGCAACTGCTGATGCGGCGCTATAGCGACATTCAGGCCGCCCTGTCGGTACCACCCGCGGACACCACGGTGGACACGCTGTACACACCGCTGTCGTCCGAGCTGGAAGAAGGCGACTGCATCACCCCGCACCAATTGAATGCCCAGGGCGATCGCATCGGAGACTGGGAGCTCAAATACTGGGCCGAGGGCTTCCGCTTGGCTGTGGCGGCCGACGATGAATGGGCGCCGCTGCTCATCGACCCCGAGGGCGCCCCATTGCTCACACCCGTGGTGCTGTACTCCACGGGATACAACCCCGACAACCCCGACTTCCAATTGGACGCTGAGAGCCGCACGCTGTTGCCCGCCCTCATCGGCTCCCTGTACGCCCTGCACGACTGGTGGCGCCAGTACCGCCAGACCCATGGAGCACACCAGGCGCACACCATCACACCAACGCTGGTGCGCGAAAGCCCCAAGGTGGGCCGCAACGACCCCTGCCCCTGCGGCAGTGGCAAAAAATTCAAAAAGTGCTGCGGCGCCTGACCCCCCGGCTTGAGCCTTGTTCACCCCGCACCGCCCGACTGCCCCCGCTCCATGCCCACGCTTGACTGGCTCAACCGCTCCGCAGCCTTCACCACCGCAGCCCAGGTGCCCTACCGGCTGCTGGACACCGTATCCACCCATGGCGATGCTGCCCAGGCGCAGCAGAACCTGCTGATCCAGGGCGACAACCTGCAGGCCCTCAAGGCCCTGCTGCCGTTTTACCGGGGCCGGGTGAAGTGCATCTTCATCGACCCGCCGTACAACACGCAAAGCGCCTTCGAGCACTACGACGACAACCTGGAGCACAGCCAGTGGCTCAGCATGATGCTGCCGCGCCTGCAACTGCTGCGCGAGCTGCTGCGTGAGGATGGCTCGATCTGGGTGACGATTGACGACAACGAGGGGCACTACCTCAAGGTGTTGATGGATGAGGTGTTTGGGCGGCGGAATTTCATTGCCACTATCGCTTGGGAAAAGGACAAGGGTGGGCGAGGGGACGCGGATATCTCTACGTCGCAGGACATGATCCTCGCCTACGCAATGCAGCGAAGACGATGGGCGGAAACACGGAACTTGATTGAACGCACGGATGTGCAAGCTGGCCGCTTTAGAAATCCTGATAACGACCCGCGCGGTCCGTGGCGACAAGGGGATGACGGCACAGCAAAGAGCGGCACCGAAAAGCAGCGATTTCCTATCGTTCTACCATCGGGAAGATCTGTCGTTCCAAAAGCCGGACGGTTTTGGGCCTTCTCGCAAGAAACATTTGAGCGGGCACGCGCGGAGGGGCGTGTGTATTTCGGAAAGAACGGCGATCGCTTGCCAGTCATCAAGCGCTATGCGGACGTTGTTAGGGAGGGCGTTGCACCTCGCACTTGGTGGACGGCAGAAGAAGCAGGAACCAATCAAAGTGCGAAAAGAGACCATCTCTCCAAGATGTTTCCGGGTTTGGAGCCATTTGCCACCCCAAAGCCTGAGCAGCTATTGCAGCGCATCCTCCATATCTCTTCCAACCCAGACGACCTCGTCCTCGACAGCTTCCTAGGCTCCGGCACCACGGCCGCAGTAGCCCACAAGATGGGCCGCCGCTGGATCGGCATCGAAATGGGCGAGCACGCCGCCACGCACTGCCTGCCCCGGCTGGAGAAGGTGGTGGCTGGCGAGCCGGGCGGCATCAGCCAATCGGTGGGTTGGCAGGGCGGCGGCGGCTTTCGCTTTGCCCGCCTGGGCGCGCCCGTCTTTGATGCGCAAGGCTGCATCCACCCCGAGGTGCGCTTTGCCACACTGGCGGCCTTTGTCTGGCAGCAGGAGACGGGCACCGCCTTCGACCCCGCCAACGGCCGGGCGGCCACGCCCTGGCTAGGCACGCACTCTGTTATTGATAGCTGCTCGCGCTTGCCTGATGCACCTGAGGCGGCAATTTCGCCTGAAATTGCGCCCCCTGAGCCGGTGCTGCGCAGCCGCACGGCCTACTACCTGCTGTTCAACGGCATCCTGGGCGACAAGCGCCCGGCCAGCGGCAACGTGCTCACGCGCGCGGTGCTGGATGCGCTGCTGCAACTGCATGCCACCACACCGCACCCTGAGGCACCGCTGGTGGTCTACGGCGAGGCCAACCGCCTCGGGCCAGAGACGCTGGCGCGCGCACGGGTGACGTTCAGGCACATTCCGTATGACGTGAAGGCGAGGTGAAGGGATGAACGAGGTGACGGGCGACTTTCTGGATGAACTTCGACGCATGCCCACGGAGACGGAGTGGCTGGAGTTCAAGCGTGCCGGGCAGACGTTCAGCTTTGACCAAATGGCGCAGTACGTCTCTGCGCTGGCCAACGAAGCCAATCTGCACCGTCGCGAAGAGGGCTGGCTGGTCATGGGTATTGATGACAGGCTGGAGGCAGCCACCGGTATGCGCCCGGCGATCGGAACAGAGTTTGCACGCTCATTGCCTGAGCTCAACCGGATCAGAGAGTCGGTGGCTGCCCAAACGGCACCAGCCGTCGTTTTGCATCCCCCTTATGAGCTGGAAGTGGCTCGGCCAGACGGAGCGCCAGCGCGGGTGCTGCTTTGGCGTATTCCGGCTGCGCCCCGAGGGGTGCCGGTCTCCTGCAAAGGCCACTACTGGGGTCGTAATGGTGAGAGGCTGTGCGGGCTGCCCTTGCACAAGCTTGATACCTTGCGTGCGCAATCGGCGCTGCACGATTGGTCTGCGGCGGTGGTCACGCACGATTGGACACTGCTGTCGGCGCCAGCCATTGCCAGGGCTCGGGAGCTGTACGCACGTCGTTACGCCAGCAAGCCCGATATCGTCAAAGAGATGCTGGAGCAGACGGATGCGCAGTTTTTGCATTCGCTGCGGTTGGCCATCCATGGTGGCCTGACGCGGGCTGCACTGGTGCTCCTCGGCCAGCCAACGGCTGCCAGCCAGCTGGGCGGGCCCACGCCACGCATCAGCTGGCAGTTGCTGGACCACCGGGGCGATCCTGTCACGCACCAGCATTTCGGGCTGCCGCTGCTGTCATCCATCGACGCCTTGATTGCCCGCATCCGCATCATTGAGATCAACATCTTGCCGCCGCGTGAGGTGGCGCCGCTGAACCTGCCCAATTACGACGATTGGGTGCTGCGCGAAGCCTTGCATAACTGCGTAGCGCACCAGGATTACACACAGGGCGGGCGCATTCTGGTGACGGAGGGGCCCGACACGCTGCGTTTCTTCAACTATGGAGAGTTTCTGCCCGGATCGCTGGACAAGGTTTTGCATGCGCAGCAGCCCGAACAGCGCTACCGCAATGCCTGTCTTGCCGATGCGATGGTGGAGCTGGACTTGATGGAGACCCTCAACCGTGGCGTGAAAGGAATGTTCCGCAAGCAAAAGGAGCGCTTCTTCCCGCTGCCCGATTACGACATCGCCGGACAACCTGCATCCGTCAGCGTCATGCTGTATGGCCGCGTCCTGGACAAGGGGTATGTCGATGCCTTGATGACGAACAGCGACCTGAGCCTTGAAGATGCCGTGCTGCTGGACCAGATTCAAAAAGGCCGCAAGCCGCCTGCAGGCGAATTGCGACGTCTGCGCGCCAAGGGTTTGGTGGAGGGACGCAGCCCCAGGTTGCGCATCTCCGCGCAGTTGGCGGTTGCAATGGGGCAAGAGGTGGCCTACCTCAATCAAAAAGGCCCGTCCGTTGAGGACTGCAAAAAGGCAGTATGCGATTTGCTCGCCATGGCGCCCCAGCCCCGTGTCGAGATCGATGCGCTGTTGATGGACAAGCTGATGCTGTGGATTCCGGGGGCGTCGGAGCGCAAGAAGTACATCAAGGAACTGCTGGCCGATATGGCACGGCAGGGCACGATCCGGAATATCGGCAAGCCGACCCGTGGCGCTATTTGGGCACTGGTTGCGCCAATGAGTCCCGGTATTTAGCCAATTCTTTTCCAATGAAAATTTAAAAACCCTTATAAATCAATTGCTTGCATTGGCGCATTGGCTAAAGATCGCCAAAATTTGCGCCAATTCAATCCAATCCCCATGACCCCCATCACCCTCAAGACCTACCAGCAAGCCGCCCTGGACACCCTGGCCGGTTTCGCCCGTACGGCGCGCCTGCAAGGGGCTGCGCAGGCGTTTGCGTCGCTGGCGGGTCGCCCTTACCAGGCAGATGCTTTTGGCGAGGTGCCCTGCGTGTGTCTGCGCGTTCCCACGGGCGGCGGCAAGACCGTGCTGGCCGCGCACGCCGTGCCGCTGCTGGCGCGCGCGTGGGCGGCCGTGGATGCACCCGTGGCGCTGTGGCTGGTGCCCAGCGATGCGATCCGCACGCAAACCCTCAAGGCGCTGCAGACGCCCGGCCACCCCTTCCGCGCTGCGCTGGCCGACGCCTATGGCGAGGGCCTGCGCGTGTGTGCGCTCGAAGACGTGGCGCAGATCGCCGCACCCGAATGGGGCCGCAACGCCGTCGTGGTGGTGGCGACGATCCAGAGCTTTCGCGTCGAGGATGCAGGCCAGCGCAATGTGTACAGCTTTTCCGAGAGTTTCGAGCCGCATTTCAGGGGCGTGGACAGCCGCGCCCTGGCGTGCCTGCAGAATCTGCCCGACGCGCTGGTGGCGCCCGAGGATGTGGCGCGCGACACCACGGGCGTGCTGGCGGGCTTTGTGGACCAGCCACGCTGGAGCCTGGCCAACTGGCTGGCGCTGCACCGGCCCCTGGTGATCGTGGACGAAGCGCACAACACCAAGACGGACAAGAGCTTCACGGCGCTGCAGCGGCTGAACCCCTCGCTCATCCTGGAGCTGACGGCCACACCGATTGCCGCCAAGACCAATGTGCTGTACCACGTGAGCGCGCAGGAACTGGCCGCCGAGGACATGATCAAGCTGCCCATCGTGCTGGCAGAGCACCCCGAAGGCTGGCCCGCTGCCGTGTTTGGCGCGGTGCAGACGCAACGCAAGCTGGAGGCAGAGGCGCTCAAGGACGAAGCCGAAGGCCATGGCTATGTGCGACCCATCTTGCTCTTTCAGGCGCAGAACGAGGGGGACGAGATGCCGCCCGAGAAGCTGCGCAACTATCTGGTGAATGAGCTGCAATTGCCCGCCAGCCAGATCGTTGTGGCCACAGGAACGCAGCGCGGTCTGGAGGACGTCCACCTCGCTGCGCGCGACTGCCCGGTGCGCTACGTCATCACCGTGCAGGCCCTGCGCGAGGGCTGGGACTGCCCGTTTGCCTACGTGCTGTGCAGCCTGCAAAAGCTCAGCAGCGCCACGGCGGTGGAGCAGTTGCTGGGCCGCGTGCTGCGCATGCCCCATGCAAGGCGGCGCGGGCGCGAGGCGCTCAACCGTGCCTACGCCCATGTGTGCGCGGCGGAGTTTTCGCAGGCCGCGCATGCGCTGGCGGACCGGCTGATCCAGCACATGGGTTTCGAGGCGCTGGATGTGGCCTCGATGATCGCGCCGCCTTCGGCGCTGCCACTGTGGAGTGATTTGGAGCCAAATCAGCCTGCAGCGCCCGTCATTCAATCGCCAATAGCTACTATTTTTGAAGCACCCAGCGCCACGCCAGAGCTGTTGGCCTTGCCTGGCGTGCAAATGCAGACCATTGCAGGCATGCCGCAGGTGGTGGTGGCGGGCCACATTGGCCAGGACACCGAAGCACTGCTGCTGGCCCAGGTACGTGGCGCCAAAAAGCAAGAGCAGGTGCGTGAGCAGGTGGCGCAGCACAACGCACTGGTGGCGGCACAGGCGGCGCCCGCTTCGCGCGGCACGCCCTTCGCGCCACTGCCCCGGCTGGCCTACCGCACGGCAGCGCAGGCGCCGCTGTGGCCGCTGGAGCGCGAGGCGGTGCTGGAAGAGATGGAGCTGGATTTGCTGCAGCCCCAGGCCGTGCAGTTGCCGGGTTTTCACGCGGCCCAGGAGGCGGAGTTGTTTGAGATCGGTATGCAGAACGCCCGGGTGACGCTGCGCCATGCCGACAGCGCCCAGATGGCCATGGACTGGACCAGCAGCAGCATCGACGCACCAACGCTGGTGGGCTGGCTGGACCAGTTGCTGTTCAAGGCCCCCGATCTGGCGGGACTGACACAAGGCGAGCGACGCGCCTACCTGGCGGCGGTGGTGAACCACCAGTTGCACACCTGCGGCGTGCCGCTGGTGGTGCTGGCGCAGGCACGCTTTCGCCTGGCGCGCGACATCGAATCGCATATCGCCCAGTTGCGCCAAACGGCCGCACAGCGCACGTTCCGGCAAAAGGTGCTGGCCCAGGGCGATGGCAGCGCCTGGCTGGTGGAGCCGGACTGGGCACACCCCCATGTGTTCGAGCCGGGCCGGTATCCGGTGCCCGTGGCTTCGCGCTACAGCGGGCGCTACCAGTTTGGCAAGCACTACTTCCCGGTGCTGGCCGATCTGAAGGACGGCGGGCAGGAGTTCCAGTGCGCGCAACGCATAGACCGCCACCCGCGCGTGCGCCACTGGGTGCGCAACCTCGACACGGCGCCCTGCGGCTTTGGCCTGCCCACGTCGCGCGGGCGCTTTTACGCCGATTTTGTGGCGGAGTTGCTGGACGGACGCGTGGCGCTGCTGGAGTTCAAAGGCGCGCACTTGATGAACGATCCCTACGAACTCGAAAAGCGCCAGGTCGGAGAGCTGTGGGCGCGCACCAGCAGCGATCGCGCGGTGTTTGGCTGGTTGAGCTATGAGGGCCTGGCGCAGCAACTGGACCAGGTGTTGGCATGAACACACTTGGCACCACGGCCACCGACGATCCGTTGCGCGGCCCCCGCCCCATCGAAGTCGCGCTGCTGGCCAGCGTCTTCGTGGTGGCGGCCTGCGGGCTGATCTACGAACTGGCGGCGGGCGCCCTGGCCTCCTATGTGCTGGGCGACTCGGTGCTGCAGTTCTCCACCATCATCGGCACCTACCTGTTTGCCATGGGCGTGGGTTCGTGGCTGTCGCGCTATTTCGAGCGGCAGTTGCCTGCCCATTTCCTGCGCATCGAGCTGCTCGTGGCGCTGGTGGGCGGTGCACTGCCGGCCACGCTGTTTCTGGCCAACGCCTATGTGCCGGGGTCGTTCCGGCTGCTGCTGTACGGCATGGTGTTCCTGGTGGGCACGATGGTGGGGCTGGAGATCCCGCTGGTCATGCGCATCCTCAAGCGCAACGTGGTGCTCAAGGACCTGGTGTCCAAGGTGCTCACCTTCGACTACCTGGGCGCACTCGCGGTGTCGCTGGCTTTCCCGTTGCTGCTGGTGCCGCAACTGGGGCTGATCCGCACCGGCCTGCTGTTCGGGTTGATGAATGCCGCCGTGGCCGTGTGGGCGCTGTGGCTCTTCCGCCAAGAGCTGCACCGCCTGGGCGAGCACATTGCCGCTTGCGCCTTGGTGGTGGGGCTGCTCGCGGCGGGCATGGTGGGCGCCGACCAGATCACCACGCTGGCCGAGGACCGGTTCTACCAGGACCGCATCGTGTTCTCGACCACCTCGCCCTACCAGCGCATTGTGGTGACGCAGGGCCTGGCGGGGCACCGACTGTACCTCAACGGCAACCTGCAGTTTGCCCAGCGCGACGAGTACCGCTACCACGAGGCGCTGGTGCACCCCGCCATGGCCGCCCATGGCGGGCCGCGCAAGGTGGCCGTGCTGGGCGGCGGCGACGGCATGGCGGTGCGCGAAGTGCTCAAGTACCCCACGGTCGAGTCGGTCACGCTGGTGGAGCTGGACCCCGCCATGACCGCACAGTTTCGCGACAACCCCCGGCTGGCCCGGCTCAACGGCGATGCGCTGCGCGATGCGCGGGTGCACATCGTCAACGCCGACGCCTTTGGCTGGCTGCAGCAGGGCACGGACACGTTCGATGTGATCGTGGTGGACTTTCCGGACCCGACCAACTTTGCCATCGGCAAGCTCTACACCAACAGCTTCTACGCCCTGCTGGACCAGCGCCTGGCCGCCAGCGGCTACGCCGTGGTGCAAACCACCTCGCCCCTGGTGGCGCGCGCGAGCTTCTGGACCGTGGCACACACCATCGAATCGGTGGGGCTGCGCACCACGCCCTACCACGCGCATGTACCCAGCTTTGGCGAGTGGGGCTTCATCATCGCCAGCCGCAGGCCCTGGCGTCTGCCCGAGTCGCTGCCGGACGGCCTGAAGTTCCTGACCCTGGGCACGCTGCCGCTGCTGCTGGACTTCCCGCTGGACATGGCGCGCCTGCCCACCGAGGTCAACCGCCTGTCCAACCAGGCGCTGGTGCATACCTTTGAGCGCGAGTGGGGAAAACACTAGTGAACACCCCCCTGTGGCGCTGCGCGCCTTCCCCCCTCTCTCGAATCGCTGCGCGATTCGGGAGGGGGGACGCTCCCGGCGCGGCGGGGCGGCCCTTGCGCGGGAGCCCTGGGCTGGGTCGCACCGGTTTTGTGCAGCAGGGGCACTGCCACCGGCACTTGGGCTTGGGCTTGGGCTTGGGCTGCTGAAGCCATGCAGCGCCGCCAGTTCCTCACCGCTGCCACCTCGGCCGCCACGGCGCTGCTGTCGGCGGGGTGTGAACCAGCGCCGCGGGCGCTGCAAGGGGGCTTTGCGGGCATCGACCTGGAGCGCGGGCACCAGGTGCGCGACCTGCTGGCGCGTGGCGCGCTGCCTGCGCCGGGGCTGGTGCGGCGTGCGCAGGTGGTGATTGCGGGGGGCGGTGTGGCAGGGCTGGCGGCGGCGCGGGCGCTGCGCCTGGCAGGGGTGAACGACTTTGTGCTGCTGGAGCTGGAAGACCAAGCCGGCGGCAACAGCCGGGGCAGTGCGGTGAACGGCGTGCCCTGCCCCATGGGCGCACACTACCTGCCCGTACCGGGCGACGACGCCCGCGAGGTGCAGGACCTGCTGGAAGAACTGGGCCTGCGCCAGCGCGTGGCCGGGCGCTGGCAGTACGACGAGCGCCACCTGTGCCACAGCCCGCAGGAGCGGCTGTACTTCCAGGGCCAATGGCACGAAGGCCTGCTGCCCGTACAGGGCGTGCCCCCCAGCACGCTGGCGCAGTACCAGCGCTTTGCACGGCAGGTGCAGACGCTCATGCAGTCGGCCCGCTTTGCCATGCCCATGCTCAAGACATTGGAGGCAAAAAGGCCTCTGACGCCCATCCATCAAGCGCTGGATGCTATTACTTTTGAAGCATGGTTGGGCACCCACGGCTACGACGACCCGCACCTGCGCTGGTACCTGGACTACTGCTGCCGCGACGACTACGGCGCCAGCACGGCGCGCGTGTCGGCCTGGGCGGGCATCCACTACTTTGCCAGCCGCCACGGTTTCCATGCCCCTGGCGAGCCGGTGGATGAAGCGCGCGAAGCCGTGCTCACCTGGCCCGAGGGCAACGGCTGGCTCACCCAGCGCCTGGCCGCACCGCTGCGCGCCGGTGGTCAGTTGCGCACCGGCTGCAGCGTGCTGCGCATTGCCGAAGGACGCCACGGTGTGGAGGTGGACGCGCTGCACCACGCCAGCGGCCAGGTCGAGCGTTGGCAGGCGCCGCGCTGCGTAGTGGCGCTGCCCGTGTTCGTGGCGGCACGCGTGGTGCAGCCCGCACCCACCTTCCTGCAGGCCGCCGCCCAGCGCCTGCAATGGGCCCCCTGGCTGGTGGCCAACATCCACCTCGACGCGCCGCTGCAAGACCGGCCCGGCGCCGCCCCCGCATGGGACAACGTGCTCTACCAGGACGCCAACCCCGGCGGCCTGGGCTATGTGGATGCCGGCCACCAACGCCTGAACACCGGCGCCCTGCTGGCCGGCCCCACCGTGCTGAGCTACTACCAGGCGCTGGGCGACCTGCCACAGGCCCGTGAACAACTGGCCACCCAGCCCTGGACGCACTGGGCCAACGCCGCACTGGCCACCCTGGGCGCGCCCCACCCGGACCTGGCACGCCGCGCCACGCGCGTGGAGATCACGCGCTATGGCCACGCCATGTCCATCCCGGTGCCGGGAACACTTCAATTCACGAGCCAAATTGGCCTCCAGCGCCCATCCACCCAGCGCAAGGCGCTATTGAATGGTGAGCAAACGCCCTGGCTGCCCACGCCCACCACAGACCGGCTGGCGTTTGCGCACAGCGACTGGTCCGGCTACTCGGTGTTCGAGGAAGCCTTCACACGCGGGCATGCGGCGGGTGGGGTGGCTGCGGGCTGAGAAAATGCATGCACCACAGCCCCACCCAGCGCACCATGTCCCACGCCCCCAGCCCCGGTCACTTCGAGCGCCAGCATGAACGGCTGGATGCCCTGCTGCACGCCCACCTGCTCGACGTGGCGGGCGCGGACTTCACCAGCGCACTACAGCACCTGCAGCAATGGCATGGTGGCCTGCAGGAACACATCGCCATCGAGAACACCCGCCTGCTGCCCCATGTGCCCGCGGGTGCGCGCTGGGCGGCGCGCGTGTACCTGCTGG
>Ga0208826_1001288_pt1 | contig 21636 bp, 22 predicted proteins | sample AD_UKC115_MetaG_FD_184451 | JGI IMG/M metagenome (GOLD analysis project Ga0208826, IMG submission 184451) | Active sludge microbial communities of municipal wastewater-treating anaerobic digesters from Hong Kong - AD_UKC115_MetaG (SPAdes)... | ecosystem: Engineered > Bioreactor > Anaerobic >...
GCTGGCTAACAGCAACAGCCACCCGAAAACTCGTTTTTGAAACAGGGCCGGAAGATGTTTGGAAAGAAAGCCTGCGCCACCTGGGGGGAAAATACGAACAGATAATTAATTACCCAATCGATCCCCAGCTAAATTGATCTTTTAATTTCCCCAATTTTGATATGAAGTAAAGCCCAAAAAAAATGTTTCTTTTCCAAATTATGATACCATACATTGAACTACTTCCGGTTTCCAATTAACCTTCTTATGTTAACGCTTCAACCCCATATTAAGGCATGCTCCTTTACCGGATTTTAAAATTCCCGGCAAGGATTGCCATACTAATCTATTGTAGAAATATCCGGATAAATATCCCCGGGCGGTTGCACAGCCAGGGACCCTTATTGCTGGCTATGAATCACCCAAATTCCTTCCTGGATGCCGTTATCCTTTCTACCCTGCTAAAGCACCCGGTTTATTCTCTGGCACGCGGAGATGCATTCAAAAAAAAATGGGCGGCACTTTTATTGAAGCAACTAAATATTTTCCCTGTTTACCGGCGTACCGAAGGAGTTGAAAACCTTACCCAGAACTATGAAACCTTTTCAGATTGCAAAGCGGTATTCAAAAAAAAAGGGATTGTTCTCATTTTCTCCGAGGGAAGGTGCATCAACGAATGGAAGTTGCGCCCACTGGGCAAAGGAACCGCCCGGCTTGCTTTTAGCAGTTGGGAGGAAAATATACCGCTAAAAGTGCTACCTGTTGGAATTAACTACCAATCGTTCCGATCATTCGGCAAAAATGTAGTGCTCAATTTTGGCAATCCGATAGAAAGTAGTGTAATTAAGGAATCTGAAAACTTCGGGATGGCCGTTGCCCGGTTCAACCAGGAACTTCGTTCCCAATTGAACGGACTGGTAATGCACGGCTCACCGAAAGAATCCGAATTTCGTTCTTACTTTACCGTTAGTATTCCTTTCTGGCAAAAAATACTCCTTACAGCTTTTGCCTCCCTGGGATATATTTTGAATGCCCCTTTGTATCTGCCGCTAAGAAAAATTTCATTACAACGTGCCGCACCGTTCGAACATTACGACTCGGTACTCATCGGGTTGTTAATGATCCTGTATCCGTTTTATTTAATCGTCATCTTTTTGGGGTTGTGGCGTTTTTTAGGAGTTCTCCCCGCCTTATGCATCACACTGCTTTTCCCCACTTGCGCCTGGTGTTTTGTCCGTATAAAAAAGCAATCATAAAAAATCCCTGCCAAAAGACAGGGATCACCATAAATTAAATAAGAAAATTATTTTTTTGAAGCGCCCTCCACCAATACAATGGTTTTATTATTCAACACCTCCACAAAACCACCCTGGATACTGAAAATTTCGGTGTTACTTTTATCTTTCAGGATTTTCAGGTGCCCTGCTTTTAAGGCACTCACCAGGGGAGCATGCTTATCCAAAACTTCAAAAAGCCCGCTGATCCCTGGCAATTGTACTCCGTACACATCTCCGCTGAAAAGCGTTTGTTCGGGGGTGAGGATTTCAAGTGTCATAATCAAAAACTACATTTATTTTTCAGGCTTTGCTTATCATACCTTCAAGGGACTCGTTTCCGTTGAAATTGAATCACCAGGCAGGATTTAGGCCTGTGCGGCAGCCATCAGCTTTTTACCTTTTTCAATTGCATCATCGAGGGTACCAACCAGGTTGAATGCGGCTTCGGGATATTCATCCACTTCACCATCCAGGATGGAATTGAACCCGCGAATGGTTTCTTCGATGGGAACCAAAACCCCTTTCAGTCCGGTAAACTGTTCGGCCACAAAGAATGGCTGGCTCAGGAAACGTTGAATTTTACGCGCACGTGAAACAACCAGTTTGTCATCATCACTCAATTCGTCCAACCCAAGGATGGCAATAATGTCCTGTAATTCTTTATACCGTTGAAGGATAAGTTTAACCCTGTTAGCCGTATTGTAATGTTCCTCCCCAACAATGGCCGGAGTAAGAATACGGGATGTAGAATCCAGTGGATCCACCGCAGGATAGATACCCAAATCCGCAATTTTACGACTCAATACCGTGGTGGCATCAAGGTGGGCAAAGGTAGTAGCCGGTGCCGGATCGGTAAGGTCATCCGCAGGTACATACACCGCCTGAACGGAGGTAATTGAACCATGTTTTGTTGAAGTAATTCGTTCCTGCATCAATCCCATTTCGGTGGCCAGGGTTGGCTGATATCCCACCGCACTTGGCATACGACCCAGCAACGCAGACACTTCGGAACCTGCCTGGGTAAACCGGAAGATATTATCCACGAAGAAAAGGATATCTTTTCCCTGCCCATCCCCTTCTCCATCACGGAAATATTCCGCAATGGTAAGCCCGCTTAGTGCCACACGCGCACGGGCACCCGGAGGTTCATTCATCTGCCCGAAAACGAAAGTAGCTTTCGAGTCTTTTAATTCTTCCATATTTACCGAACTAAGGTCCCAGCCACCTTCTTCCATAGAGTGCTTGAACTTTTCTCCATAGTTCATGATGCCTGCTTCTATCATTTCGCGCATGAGGTCGTTCCCTTCCCGGGTACGTTCTCCCACTCCGGCAAATACAGATACCCCGTTGTAGGCTTTCGCAATATTATTAATCAGTTCCTGGATCAATACGGTTTTACCTACACCCGCACCACCAAACAATCCGATTTTACCTCCTTTAGCATAAGGTTCAATCAGGTCGATAACCTTAATCCCTGTATATAACACCTCTGTGGCGGTACTTAATTCTTCAAATAAGGGCGGTTTTGCATGGATTGGACGGGCCTTGGCTTTCGAAACCTGGGGGAGCCCATCGATGGCATCGCCGGTAACATTAAAAAGGCGACCCCGGATTCCATCGCCGGTTGGCATTGAAATCGGACGGCCGGTATCTATCACTTCAGTACCGCGAACCAACCCTTCGGTACCATCCATTGCAATGGTTCGCACACTATCCTCGCCGAGGTGCTGCTGCACTTCAAGCACCAGTGTATCGCCATTTTCACGTTTCAGTTCGAGGGCGTTTAAAATTTCAGGAAGTTTCGAATCTTTATCAAACTGCACATCCACAACCGCTCCGATTACAGATTTAATTTTACCGGTATTGGCCATAATTTCTTATTAATTAAAGTAACGATCTGATTTCAGGGCGCAAAGGTAAGGTTTGGCCTCCCGAAAAAAAAATTCAAAGGGTTGTTTTTTGATGATTTCGGGGATGTTTATCCCCATTCCGGCGGCAGGCTATTATCTTTATATTTCGATGCGCAATTTTCTGTATATCCTCCTTTTTGGATGGCTGGTTTCCGGATGTAAAACCAGCTACCGCAAAGCACCTGTTCAGATGCAGTTCTATTCTGTGGAAGATTACAATGACTCCCGGTTTGAGATAAAAGCGAAAAATCGCTTTTTCTATTTCCGTTCCCTATTTGATAGTATCCCCAATAGCAGATACTGGGGCAAATACCACCGGAATGGAGATACCCTGGTCTTGCAATTTACCCAACCAGACGGGTATAACGTATTGGGCACCAAGGCAATTATTGACAGTTCGGCGAACCGGATCACTTTTTTTAAATAGCCTTTAACTGTTTACCCCGGATATTCGGCGATTGGTTAAGTACACCCCCCATAAAATAACCGCCAGACTGAAAAATTCGCCCATCCCAACCTGCTCCCCAAAAAACAGTCCCCAAAAGATAGCCACCGCCGGGATTGCATAAGTAACCATGGAAGAAAATACAATTCCCGCCTGCTTAATCAGCCGGTAGAAGAGGATGGTGGCAACGGCAGTTCCAACAATACCCAAAATCAGGGAACATCCTATTGAAATCATTAAATCGGGGTTGAAGGTTTTTTGATGGATTCCTGAAAAGGCTAAAACCACCATCGCCGGAATAGCATTAAGAAGGAGCGCCATAGAAGCCACTGATAAACTTGGATATTCCGATAAATACCTCGAAACCAGGTTTACATTGGTTCCATACATCACGGTGGCCAATATAATAAGCAATACCGGAATCATATTGGCTTCCCGGGCCAATATGGGTTGACTAAAATACAACAGGACCGTTCCACAAAAGGCAATTATTATCCCTACAATTTTTTCAAAAGGGGTCCTTTTGGAAAAAAAGGTAAAGGCAATTATAAGGGTGAAAATAGGAGTTAAGGAATTGAGTACCCCGGCCAGGGCGCTATCCAATTTTAATTCGGCAAAACAAAAAAGATATGCCGGCACCAGGCTACCCAGGGTTCCGGAAAGGAATACCAGGAATACACGCGATGGGGGGATAACCAAAAATGCCTTTATCCCATACGGCGCCAATACAAGCCCTGCCGTAACAATCCGTAAAGAGGCAACCTGGTATGGGCTTAAGGAACTAAGCCCCCCTTTCATTAAAATGAAACTGCTTCCCCAAATAATGGACAAAACGATAAATAGTATCCAGTTAAAGAAGCGGGAAAACAAGGATTTGTTTAGGTTTGCAGCAAAATTCAGTCTTTTTAGATAATCCTTCCCGTAAATTCTAAAAATACTGGTAATTGAATATTTTCTAACCCTTAAATTTTATACGCATGGGTTTTATTAAAGAATTCAAGGACTTTGCAATGAAAGGCAACCTGGTAGATATTGCCGTTGCTTTTGTGATGGGGGGTGCTTTCGGAAAAGTAGTTTCATCATTAACCGATGGCATTGTTTCTCCCTTAATTGGGCTGGTCGGAGGATCTGATCTTTCCAAATACAAATTCACCATTAAACCGGAAATTAAAGATGAGGCCGGAAAAGTTCTTACAGAAGCTGTTTCCATCAAATATGGCGACTTTTTAACCGCAGTCATCAATTTTTTAATTGTAGCCTTCGTTATGTTTTTAATTATTAAGGCTATCAACAGCATGAAGAAAAAGGAAGAAGCAGCGCCTGCCGGCCCTTCCTCTACGGATGCATTACTCATCGAAATCAGGGATGAGTTGAAAAAGAAATAACCTTATTTTATAACACCAACGGCTGCCTGGATTTTTCGGGCAGCCGTTTTTTCAATTAAATACCTCAATGAAAAAAATCGGTTTTTGTTTCCTAATTTCTTTTCTATTCGCTTCATATATTAATGCCCAGGACCAGGAAATTAATGGCATGAAGAAGGATGCAGAAAGAACTTTTAAAAAAGACCCGAAAGACACCACTAAGAAAATCTGGAAGACGGGCGGTGTTTTCAGCCTCAACCTAAACCAGGGTTCTTTAAGCAACTGGGCTTCCGGAGGCGATAAATTCTCCTTTTCCATTAATTCTTTTGCCAGCCTGTATGCCTATTATAAAAAAGACAGGCACAGTTGGGATAACAGCCTCGATCTGGCCTATGGTTTTGTAAACACCACCAGCCTGGGATCCCGCAAGGCTGCCGACCGTATCGATCTATTGTCGAAATACACATTTAAACTCCATAAAAAATGGAATGCGGGTATATTGTTCAACGGACGAACCCAGTTCGACAGAGGCAAGGCTTATGAAAAAACTCCTGCCGGTACGGATACCTCCTACACCATCTCCCGGTTTTTTGCTCCGGCTTATTTGTTGGGATCCCTGGGTATCGACTATAAGCCGGTAAAGAACTTATCTGTCTTCCTTTCACCGATTACGGCGAGGTATGTTGTAGTTACTGACAAGCACCTCGGCCCTGCTTTTGGCCTCGATTCGGGAAAGATCGTAAAGAATGAAATTGGTGCTTACCTCACTACTAATTTCAACACATCAATTAGTAAGTCTTTTAATTTTAAAACCCGACTCGATCTGTTCTCGAATTATAAGAAAAAACCGCAAAACATAGATGTGTACTGGTCGAATGTGGTAACGGCAAAGATTACCAAATACATTAATTTCTCTTTCAACCTGGATATGATTTACGATGACGATACCAAGAACATCAATCCTTCCAAGGGCCCGGCACCGCAATGGTTACAACTGATGGGAATCGGTTTCTCTTACAGCTTTGCCAACCGGAAAATTTAATGGGGAAAAGTTATTGACACAGAACATTCCAAGGCGTTAATTTTGTTTCATTCAAAAGGAAAATGTGAGTACAGCGACCCCCAATTACCAGATTAAGCTCCCCCAGTTTGAGGGGCCCTTCGATCTTCTCCTGTTTTTCATTGAACGGGATGAACTGGATATTTACAATATCCCCATCACCAAAATCATCAATGATTTTCTGGATCATATTCATCATTCGGAAGCGCTCAATATTGAACTCAGCAGCGAGTTTATTTTATTTGTAAGCACCCTTATGCGCATCAAAGCCAAGATGCTGATCCCCCGGAAAGAGCTGGATGAGGCTGGAAATGAAATAGATCCGAGACAGGAGTTGATAGATAAAATCCTGGAATATAAAAAATTCAAAGAGGCATCGGTAAAAATGGCCGAGATGGAAGCGCTTCGCTTATTGATGGTTAAAAGAGGCAACCTGCAAAAAGAGCTCTCCCAAATTGGGGAAGAATCCGGCGAAGGCACCGAAATCCAAACTGTTACCCTTTTCAAACTAATGAAGGCTTTTGAAAAGGTGATGGCCCGGATTATTGAAAAAAACAATAAGCCCGTTCATACGGTGGTTCAATATAACTACACGATGGAAGGGATCCGGGATTATATGCTGGATACCTGCCGAAAGGGTAAGACGCTTTCATTTGAAAAGGTTTTTGAAGTCTGCGAAAACAGGATTCATGCCATCTTTATGTTCCTGAATATGCTCGAACTCATCCAGCAAAAATTCCTTACCATCACTACAGGGGAGGGAAGAAATAACTTTATTATTGAGTATAACGATCACCGCGAAGAAGATCAATACAACCAACTTGCACCCGATGATGTTTCTCAATTAAACTAAAATAATAACACACCGGCTGCTGCCGGTTTTTTTATGGAAGAATCTGCACTTTACCAACAGCTTGTTTTAAGATTGATAGGGGAATTAAACATCGGGGCTGTAATCTTCGATCTGGATGGTACCCTTATTGATAATAACCCCTGGCACCTCCAGGCATGGAAAAAATATTTACAGGAAAAACAATTGCATATTTCGGAAGAAAATTATCGAAAGCATATTAATGGAAGGACAAATAAAGATGCCATCGAATACCTTTATGGAAGAAAAATGACGGATGAAGAGGCCATGCAGTTTGCCCTGGAAAAAGAGGCAATCTATCGGGAACTTTATGCTCCTTTTATTAAACCGGTTGAAGGCCTCCTTCCATTTTTAGCCGCCTTACAAAATGCGGGAATAAAAATGGCCATTGCCACTTCGGGTATCCCGGTTAATATTGAGTTTATGTTTACCCACCTGCCAATCCGGAAATATTTTGATGCCGTGATCCATTCGGGCCATATTATAAATGGAAAACCTGATCCTGAAATTTACCGGGTTGCCGCATCAACCCTAAAAATACCTCCCGAAAACTGTCTGGTATTTGAGGATGCTGCCGTTGGGATTGCTTCCGCCAAAGCTGCGAAGATGAAATGCGTGGCCCTAACCACTACCCAGCCCGTTTCTGAACTTGGCCAGGCCAATTTTATCAGTCCCGATTTCAGTGCAAAAGCACTGCTTTCAGCTATTTTTTTACCGACAAACTGACATATTCAGGTTTGGCACTTATTTTGATGTTTAAACATCAATTAAATACACTGAATATGAAATACAAAATTCAACGGGCTGCGGAACGCGGCCGGGCCAACTATGGTTGGTTGAACGCTAATTATTATTTCAGCTTTAGCCAATATTACGATCCTGAATTTGTGCATTTCGGTGCCTTACGGGTATTGAACGATGATTTTATTGATGCCGGTGAAGGATTTCCAACACATCCGCACGATAATATGGAAATTGTAACCATTCCGCTTTCGGGGGCTGTAGCCCATAAAGATAATGCCGGAGGTTCGGGAATTATTAGTGCGGGGGATGTACAAATAATGAGTGCCGGCTCGGGGGTTCAACACTCAGAATTTAATGCCTCCCAAACAGACCCTTTGAACCTTTTCCAGATTTGGGTATTCCCCAAAAAAAGAAATATAGAACCTCGTTACGATCAAAAAACATTCTTGCAGGAAGGCAGAAACGGGAAATGGCAAACGGTCGTTTCGCCTGATGAAAAAAGCGGTGGTTTATGGATCAACCAGGATGCGGTCTTTTCATTAGCCGATGTACAAAAGGATTCCTCGATTGGGTATAATAACCGGTTTTCGGGGAATGGGGTTTTCCTGGTGGTAATTGAAGGAAAAATAAAAATAAATGGCGAAGTATTAAATAAACGGGATGCAATAGCGATATCCGCAACGGACAGCTTTTCCATTGATGCGGTTGAAAACACAAGGCTCCTCGCCGTTGAAATTCCTATGCACCTGGGTTAGCCGATAGTTTATCCGATAACTCTTACGGGTACCCGAACTTCAATACCCAGCATCTCCCTGATGTTTTTGGCAATTGCTCCGGCATCAAGGCCAATCTCCGCGTAAAGCTGTTTGGGCGTGCCATGCTCCACGAGCCTGTCTGGAATGCCCATAATTTTTACTTCGGCATGATAGCCATGAGCATTCATAAACTCGAGGATGGCCGAACCAAATCCACCAACAATGGTTCCGTCTTCGATGGTAATTATTTTGGAGAATTTTGAAAATACTTCGTGAAGAAGTTTTTCATCCAGGGGTTTGGCAAAGCGCATATCGTAATGGGCGGGGTTGATCCCATCGGCTTTCAACTCCCGGATAGCGGCGGAGGCAAAGTTTCCCGGATGGCCAAAGGAAAGGATGGCTATTTCCTCACCGTCTTTGATTTTGCGGCCTTTTCCAATTTCAATTTTTTCCATGGGGGTGCGCCATTGGGGCATAACGCCCTCGCCTCTGGGATAGCGAATGCTGAAAGGGAGCATATTTTCCTCCAACTGGGCGGTGTACATCAGGTTACGCAGTTCGGCCTCATCCATCGGAGCACTTACCACCATATTGGGTATGCAACGCAGGTAGGCTATATCGTAACAACCGTGGTGCGTAGGTCCGTCTTCACCCACAAGCCCTGCCCGATCGAGGCAGAATATAACCGGTAACTTTTGAATAGCTACATCATGTACCACCATGTCGTAAGCGCGTTGCATAAAGGAAGAGTAGATATTGCAGAATACGCGCATACCCTGGGTTGCCAGTCCGGCGCTCAGGGTAACGGCATGTTGTTCGCAAATCCCCACGTCAAACGCTCTTTCCGGCATTTTCTCCATCATGAATTTTAGAGAACAACCGCTGGGCATAGCCGGGGTAATTCCCATTATGGCAGGGTTCTTTTCGGCAAGTTCGATGATAGTATGACCGAATACATCCTGGTACTTAATAGGCTGTGGGGTATCAAACGATTTTTTAAAGATTTCTCCCGTAACCTTATCGAAAAGGCCCGGTGCATGCCATTTGGTTTGATCCTTTTCTGCAAGCTGATAACCTTTCCCTTTAACTGTTTTAATATGCAATAATTTAGGCCCCGGGATATCCCGCAGGTCATTCAGGGTGTCAATTAATTTAATCACATTGTGACCATCAATGGGCCCAAAATAGCGGAGGTTCAGCGCTTCAAAAAGGTTGCTGCTTTTGCTTACGATTCCCTTCAGCCCGGCTTCAATTTTCGCTGCCATTTGGCGGCTGAAGTTTTTACCGGGGAGTTTTCCTAATCCTTTCCAGATACCATCCCGTACTTCGTTAAAAGTGTGGGAAGTGGTAATGTCGGTAAGATATTCTTTCAGCGCTCCTACATTGGGATCGATGCTCATGCAGTTATCATTCAGAATGATGAGCAAGTTGCTTTTTTCGATACCGGCATGGTTCATCCCTTCAAAGGCGAGCCCGGCGGTCATGGCGCCATCCCCAATGATGGCTACGTGCTGGCGGTTTTCCTCTCCTTTGTAATGAGATGCCATCGCCATACCCAAGGCAGCAGAGATGGAGGTGGAAGAATGGCCAACTCCAAAAGTATCATACTCGCTTTCACTTCTTTTTGGAAAGCCGCTTAAACCCTGGTATTTTCTGTTGGTTACAAAATTATCTCTACGGCCTGTAAGGATTTTATGTCCGTATGCCTGATGCCCCACATCCCAAACCAGTTGATCGTAGGGCGTATTAAATACATAGTGCAGGGCCACGGTTAGTTCCACTACCCCAAGGCTGGCGCCAAAGTGCCCGCCATGCACACTCACCACATCAATAATAAATTGCCGCAACTCCTCCGATACCTGAAGCATTTGATCTTTACTGAGCTTCTTCAGATCGGCAGGTGAATTAATATTTTCTAAAAGAGGGCCTGGTTTAATATCCATCGAAAGGTAGGTTGAGATTTCCTGTAAAGAATTATCCTGTAAAAATATAGTATTTCCGGGGTTTTTGCCTGGTTTAGGCGGTTCGTATCCACCTTTTCAATCCTAACATGACCTCCGGATCAGGACAATTTTCTAACTGTCGCTCCTTATCGGTTTTGGAACAAACGCCTGGAAAATCGCCCTGATACACATCTACATCAATAATAATCTGAAAATGCAGATGGGGTGGCCAGCCTCCATTTTCGGTACTTTTCCCAAAATGGCCAATTTGTTCACCCCGGTTAATAAATTGTCCGGCTCGTATCCTGCCAAGATCTGTAAATGACAGGTGGCCGTAAAGTGTATAAAAACTGTTTGCATCCAACTGGTGTTCCATTATAATGGTCGGACCATAATCTCCGGGGTTGTCGTTATAGGCAAAACTGTGGATTACTCCGCCCAGTGGAGCAAACACAGCCGTACCGGAAGGCCCCCAGATATCCGTTCCCAGGTGAATGGTACGCGGTTCTTCTCCCGGAGCGTTAAAAAGGGCGGACGTTGAATAAAAGTTCCTCTCTTCCCCATATCCGCCACAAAGAAAAACGGCCTGGCTTTTTTCAAATGCCTTTTGTAGCTCCTGTTTCAGCACCAACAGACTTCCCTCCTGCATACCTGCATTATGAACAGAAAGGTCTACGATTGCCATCCCCTTCTCCAAATCGGCCTCGCTAATTACCGGGTGAAAATCAAATGCGTTTGCACGTAACTGTGATATGATTGCATTTCCCCGCGTCATATTACCACATTTATCATTTTTCCTTTTACATAAATAAATTTCTTCATGGTCTTTCCTTCAAGCCATTTTTGTACCACTTCATTGGCCAGTACTTCTTTCTCCAGCATAGCGGGGTCAGCATCCAGGGGCAATAACATATTGGTGCGCAATTTTCCATTAATGGAAACCGGGTACTCTTTAGTTGCATCTACAAGATACTTTTTATCAGTTTCCGGGTAGCTTGCATTGAGAATGCTGGTTTCATTTCCCATTTGGTGCCACAGTTCCTCGGAAATAAACGGAGCATAAGGTGCCAGCATCACCAGCACTTTTTCGAGTATGGATTTCTTATGGCATTTCAGATCCGACAATTCATTAACTAAGATCATGAATGCACTTACCGCTGTATTGAAACTAAAGCGTTCTGTATCATCTTCAATTTTCTTTATTCCGCGGTGAAGGCATTTCAACTCTGCTTCATTGGGCTGTTCCTCCGTCCAAAGTTTCATATTTTTCTGTTCATCGAAAAACAAGCGCCACAATTTTCGCAGGAAACGATGTACCCCATCAATTCCTTTTGCATCCCAGGGTTTGCTTTGTTCGATGGGGCCAAGAAACATTTCATACATGCGGAAGGTATCCGCCCCGTATTTTTCCACCAGGATATCGGGGTTAACCGTATTAAACTTTGATTTCGACATTTTTTCTGTCTCCGATCCACAGATATACTTTCCATCTTCCAGGATAAACTCAGCATTTGCAAAATCGGGGCGCCATTTTTTAAAGGCTTCAGTTTCCAAAATGAAACCATCAACCATATTTACGTCAACATGCAATTTATCGACGGTATAATTTTCTTTCAACCCATAAGAAACAAACTGGTTGGTACCATCTACCCGGTACACAAAACGGCTGCTTCCCTGAATCATGCCCTGGTTTATCAGTCTTTTAAATGGCTCATCAAAACCTATCAGGCCCTGGTCGAAGAGAAATTTCGTCCACATACGGCTATACAGTAAATGGCCCACCGCATGTTCGGTTCCACCGATGTACACATCAACCTGGTTCCAGTAATCACTCGCACTCCGGCTGCAGAATTCACCCGGGTTATGCGGATCCATAAAACGCAAAAAATACCAGCTACTTCCGGCATAACCGGGCATGGTAGAAGATTCCCGGCTGCCATTTGCTGTATTAATCCATTCAGTCAGGTTTGCCAGGGGGCCTTCTCCCTCCGGTCCCGGGCTGTATTGGCCAACATGGGGCAATTCAAGAGGCAGGGAAGTTTCTTCTAATGGAACTGCTATACCATCCTTCCAAATGATGGGAAACGGTTCACCCCAATAACGCTGGCGGCTAAACCCGGCATCGCGCATCCGGTAGTTTACCTTACGCTTACCAATACCCGAAGATTCAATTTTTCCGATTGCCACCTCCATGGCATCCTTCATCAGCAGGCCATTAAGAAAGCCGGAATTTTCCAACACGGCATCTTTGGTGGGGTTTGCTTCCCTGCCGTTAAAATAAGAACCGATGATGTTCGTAATCGGGATATTAAAATGCTGCGCAAAATTGAAATCCCGCTGATCACCGCAGGGAACCGCCATAATAGCTCCTGTCCCATACCCTGCAAGTACATATTCTGCAATCCAAACCGGTATCTTTCGCCCATTAAGCGGATTAATGGCATAGCTACCGGTAAAACAGCCGGTAATCTGTTTAACATCAGCCATCCGATCCCGATCGCTCCGGCTTTTTACGTAGGTAAGATATTCGTTTATAGATTGCCGTTGTGCGACCGGGGTAATCTCTGCTACCAATTCATGTTCCGGAGCGAGTACCAGGAAATCTACACCAAAAATGGTATCGGGGCGCGTAGTATAAACCAGGATTTTCTTTGAGATCCCTTCTACCTCAAACTCCATTTCGGCTCCTTCGGAACGCCCAATCCAATTGCGCTGCATCTCCTTCATACTATCACTGAAATCTACATGATCAAGCCCCTGGAGTAGCCGTTCGGCAAAAGCTGTAATACGCAGGAACCATTGCCGCATTTTCTTCTTTATTACCGGGTGCCCTCCCCTTGCACTAACCCCATTCACCACCTCATCATTGGCCAACACGGTACCCAAAGCCGGACACCAATTCACGACACCAAATGCACTGTAAACAAGCCTGAATTGCATTAGAATATCAGCTTGTTGCCTGGCCGAAAACGATTTCCAATCGGTTGCACTAAAATCATCCGAGCCGTCTTTTTCAAATTTCTCTACAAGGAATCGAATTGGTTTCGCCTTTTGCTCAATGGAGCAGTAATAACTGTTGAACAATTGAAGGAAAATCCATTGGGTCCATTTATAATATCCCGGGCTGCTGGTTTGTACTTCCCTTTCCCAATCGTAACAAAACCCGATTTTATCTAACTGAGATTTAAAGGTGGCAATATTTTTCCGGGTTGTTTCTGCAGGATGCTGGCCGGTTTCGAGGGCATATTGTTCGGCAGGAAGGCCGAAACTATCAAAACCCATTGGATGCAATACATTAAAACCTTTCAGCCGTTTATACCGACTGAAAATATCGCTGGCTATATATCCCAGAGGATGTCCCACATGAAGCCCTGCCCCACTGGGATAGGGGAACATATCCAGGACGTAATATTTAGGTTTGTCGCTATTATTATTTATCCGGTAAATATTTTCCTTTTTCCATTTCTCTTTCCAGTGTTCTTCTATCCGGCCAAATGAATACTCCATCTTTAAATTTATTTTTAGTACAAACGCCGGTTAAATTTTTTGCGCTTGTATTGGTTTGATTGATTTAACAAATAAATAAATAGGTTATCTGCACATTAAAATATATTTGGCAGGCAATCGTTAGCGGTTGTCAAAATTAAAACAAACTCGCAAAACCGTTATTTTTGCCGCACTTCTACCCAATAAATGTAAGATATGAGTCAAGTTGGAAAAGTTTCCGGAAAAAGAGGTAAACCAGGTTATACGGGGGCCATTATAGGTGTAGCCCTGGTTCTATTCCTTTTTGGTATTGTGGGATGGTTCTTTTTAAACCTTCGCAAAACAGGCGATTATTTCAAAGAAAATATCCAGGTGCATGCCTGGTTAAACCGGGACGCATCAAAAAAGCAGATAGACAGTTTACATAAATATATATCTGCTATTCCCTATGCTAACCGCGTGGAATATGTTGACAAAGCAAAGGCTATTGCCCGCTGGAATGCCGACAACGATACCACATGGAAACAGTTCCTAAACAATAACCCCCTACCCGAAAGCATCGATTTTTATGTGAAGGCGAATTATGTGGAAAAGGATAGCCTGAACAGGCTGGCAACATCCCTTCAGGAAAATTTCCCCGGTCTGATATCAGAATTTCAGTTCCCGAGTGAAACTGTGGCTAAGGTGAGTAGCTATGTGAAAACGGGTGCCTTAATATTTTTAATTGCAGCCATCCTGCTTACCATATTAGTGGTATTTTCCATCGACAATACCATCCGGCTGGCTATGTACAGCAACCGGTTCCTGATAAAGACCATGCAAATGGTAGGTGCCACCCGGTGGTTTATTGCCAAACCCATGGACCAACGGGCCATTATAAATGGATTTATAGCCTCCCTCATCGCTATTCTTGCCATATATGGTATGATTACCCTGATTGAAGGATTCCTCCCCGATTTCAAAATGCTTCGGGATATCCCGGGCATGATGATTTTGTTCGGGATAATTATTGTACTCGGCGTACTGATTACCTTGGCCAGTACCCACATGGCAGTGATTAAATACCTGAAGATGAAACTGGATGACCTGTATTGATTCAGGTTGTGTATATTGCATGCTAAATTTTGAATATGCAGGAAAAGAAAGCCCATCAGCCCGTTCAAAAAACGAATCTTTTTGGCAAAGAAAATTATATCCTTATGCTGGTTGGCTTGGTGGTGCTTGCCCTGGGTTTCATCCTAATGGCGGGCGGCAAAAGTGCCAACCCCAAAGTTTTTGATCCAAAGGAAGTGTACAGCACCACCCGTATTACGATCGCTCCAATTTTAATTATTGCAGGCTTTTTAATTGAGATTGTGGCCATCATGAAAAAACCAAAATAAACAACCAACGATAATTACTTCAAACGCTGTTAATGCAGCGTTTTTTAATTTAAAATGAATCTGTTTCAATCTGTCGTAATAAGTATTGTAGAAGGGCTGACCGAATTCCTCCCCATTTCTTCCACCGGCCACATGATTATTGCCGGAAAATTTCTGGGAGTACAGGATTCAGAATTCAGCAAGATGTTTACTGTTGCCATACAATTGGGAGCTATCCTTGCTGTAGTGGTATTGTACTGGAAAAAATTCTTCGATTTCAGTAACCTGAAATTTTATTTAAAACTCCTGGCAGGAGTAATTCCTGCCATTATCCTCGGACTTATTTTTGGTAAGGAAATAGACCGCTTGTTGGAAAGCAGTACCACGGTGGCCATTACCCTTTTGGTTGGCGGGGCCTTCCTTGTTTTTATAGATAAGGCCTTTACAAACCCAAAGATTGAATCGGAAAAGCAGATCAGTTTTATACAATCCTTTATCATTGGGATTTGGCAATGCCTGGCCATGGTACCCGGTGTTAGCCGGAGTGCGGCTTCGATCATTGGTGGTATGCAGCAAAAACTTACCCGCCATGCAGCAGCCGAATTTTCATTCTTTTTGGCAGTGCCTACCATGGCTGCCGCCACCGGTTATAAACTATTTAAACACTACAAAGAAACCGGTGGGTTTACCGGGCAGGAAGTGAAATTACTGGCCGTGGGAAATCTGGTTGCTTTTGTAGTTGCTATGATTGCTATCAAATTTTTTATCAGTTTCCTGCAAAAGCACGGTTTTAAAATTTGGGGTTACTACCGTATTGCTGTTGGTATTATTCTATTGGTATTGATTTGGAAGGGTTATATTGCATAGACGCAAACTAACGCTTCACATGCAAACTGCCTCCCGAAAAGTAGTAAACGGATGGGCCATGTACGACTGGGCCAATTCAGTTTATAACCTGGTTATTACCACCACTTTTTTTCCTGCTTATTTTGCAGCAGTTACCGGGACCCAAAATCAGGCATTTAAAGACGGGGTTCCTCTTTTTGGCCGCAAGTATGTAAATACAGAACTTAAAGATTATACCCTGGCCATTGCATTCTTAATTATTGCCCTCCTTTCGCCCATCCTTTCCTCCATTGCAGATTACAAAGGCAATAAAAAGAATTTCATGAAATTCTTTTGTTACCTCGGCGCCGCCAGTTGCTCGCTTATGTTCTTTTTTGATGAGAACCACGTTACCTGGGGGCTTTTTTGTTTTATGATGGCGGGGATTGGGTTTTACGGCAGCCAGGTTTTTTACAATTCTTATCTACCGGAAATTGCAGCAGAAAAGGATATGGACAGGGTGAGTGCCCGCGGTTATTCTTTCGGATATATTGGAAGTGTAATTATGCAGATGATAGGATTTGCCCTGGTGCTTGCTATGCCTAATTCGGAACTCCCATTAAAAATTACATTCCTATTAGTGGGCCTTTGGTGGGTCGGCTTTGCGCAAATTACATTTAAGGTACTTCCGATTTCATCAAAATCGGATCGCAAGAAGAGAAGGAATGTACTATCCAACGGGTTTATCGAATTGAAAAAAGTTTGGGACCAGCTCATCCACCTTCCGGTATTAAAAAGATTTCTTGCTGCTTTTTTCCTTTATAGTATGGGGGTACAGACCGTGATGCTGGTAGCCATCGATTTTGGTATCAAAACACTGCATCTGGAAGATTCCAAACTAATCATTATGGCGGTGATTATCCAGCTTGTTGCCATTGGGGGTGCCATTGGAATCAGCCGGCTTTCCGAAAGAATCGGGAATATTTCAGTACTCATTATCACGGTAATGATGTGGATTGGAGTATGCATCGCCGGTTACTTTCTTAAAACCGAAACCGATTTTTATATTGTGGGTGCTTTTATAGGTTTGATCATGGGGGGGATCCAATCGCTTAGCCGTTCTACCTACTCCAAGCTAATGCCAGAAACCAAAGACACCGCTTCCTTTTTCAGTTTTTACGACGTAACCGAAAAGATAGCTATCGTAATCGGGTTGTTCAGTTTTGGTTTTATTGAAGGCTTTACCGGAAACATGAGGAATTCCGTACTTGCATTAATCGTTTTCTTTGCACTTGGATTAATATTCTTACTTTTTACCAGATCTGCATATAAAAAACAACAAATACCATGAACCTTTACAGCATAGATACCGGCTATTTCAAATTAGACGGGGGTGCTATGTTTGGTGTAGTACCCAAAACCATCTGGAATAAAATAAATCCTGCTGATGAGAATAATATGTGCAACTGGGCCATGCGTTGTCTGCTTATTGAGGAAGGGAACCGGTTAATTTTAATTGATACGGGTATCGGCAATAAACAGGATGAAAAATTCTTTGGTCATTATTACCTAAATGGATCCGGGACCCTGGAGTCGTCGTTAAAAAAGAATGGATTTTCGAAAGATGAAATTACCGATGTAATTCTCACGCACCTTCACTTTGATCATTGCGGAGGCGCTATAGAAAGGGAAGGCGAAAACCTGGTGCCGGCATTCAAAAATGCGACTTACTGGAGCAATGCCAGGCACTGGAAATGGGCCACAGAACCCAATGCCCGGGAAAAGGCATCCTTTTTAAAGGAAAACATTTTACCCATCAAAGAAAGTGGCAGGTTGAAATTTGTAGAGCAATCACCCAACGAATTCCCCTCTTTCATCAGCATACGGGAAGTTTTTGGCCATACCGATGCCATGATGCTGCCACAATTCAATTATAAAGGAAAATCCATCCTGTACATGGCCGATTTGCTTCCGTCTGCCGGGCATATTCCATTACCCTACGTGATGGCCTATGATATGTTTCCCCTCACGACTTTAAATGAAAAAAAATCCTTTTTAGGAGAAGCAGCAGAAAATGAGACCATCCTGTTTTTTGAACACGACCCATTAATTGAATGTGCCACAGTTCAAAATACAGAGAAAGGAGTTCGCTTAAAAGACCAGTTCAGGTTAAGCGATATCAGGTAACCCTTACCGTAAGCCCTTAAAAGAACTGAGCGGGTAGCGGAGATTTCGGTATGACATCATATCCACCTTGATGCTTCCAACGGCAATAGGGCTTTCCACCCTCAAAATAATATGGTTGGGATCATCACTGATCCAAACGTTCATTTTTTCTCCCCCTTCAAAAATAGTACCCTTAATAAGGAGTGGCTTAATTTTAATGGCTCTGAATTTACCATACCGGGTCTTAACCGACTCCTTTCCAATATACCGGATATACAGATGGTATATTTCATCATCCAGGAACATATCGAATGGGATTTTATCGCCGGGTTTATACTTCGAAAAATCAATATTGCGGGCGTAGTACACCGAACTGACCACATCCTGCATGCAATCCGTAATATTAAAAACCCCGTTGGTACTTACAGCCGTATTGGCGCTTTGATTAAAACTAACATTATTATAAATTTTATGGCCGCCTTCATCAACATTTCGAATAAATTTCATGGGCAGGAGCGTGCTGGTATCCACGTAACTTTCATACTTATCCCGTACCTTAAAAAAATTATCAAAAAAAGAAAAAGTTTTTCCTTCACCAACATGGTGGTAAACCGGTTTACCATTATATCGTTCGATGGTGGTAGTAAAAGTTGCTTCACCGGCGCCAATATAGGCTCCCATCGCATTATAAAACACTTTAAAAGTTACCATTTCGCCATCCTTAAATGCGGTATTCTTTATGCCACAAAAATCTCCCTTATCGGTGGTAAAACTTAGCGAACAAACAATAACCAAAAGAAAAAAAGGAGCGGTAAGGGTGTTTTTTTTCATTTTTCTTTCATGATTTTTATTCCCAATAATAATACGCTTCCAATAATGGCCGGCGCCACCAGGTTTATTAACCAGATACCCAGTGCCGCTGCCTGTATGCCAATGCTATTACTGCTGAAAACTCCGAGGAGCAACACACTAACCCCTGCCCGTACGGGCAACTCAGTAAACCCAATGGATGGAGCAAGTACCATCAGCATATAAAATACTGCAAGCAGCAGAAGCATAATTGGATAACTGATCCTCACATCCATAACCTGCAACAAGAGTACGTATTGCAATATAAATACCAGGTAACGGCTAAAGGATAATGAAAATATTCTTAACAATTGTTTACCGTTGAAAAAATCGAGAACACGTATGTGCCGTACCATTCGGCGGAGGAACGGCACCCGGCCGATAAGCACAATCAGGAAATGGACCCTGAAAAAAAGCAACATGATTACAATTAGACCTGCACCGGCCAGAAAAATTAATTTGCCATTAAAAATCCAGGATATGGATGAAGCCTCCAGTTTGTGTGCGGCGGGGCTAAAGATTAAGACGGCCAGTGCAATGGTTCCCGTAAGCATGGTTACCGCCAGTTGGCTCATGCTTCCCAGGATGGTTAGTGAAATAGCCCTTATTCGGAATGCTTCATCCACATATAATATCCGGCCTCCGTATTCACCAATCCGGTTGGGTGTAAGCATGGTAATACTGCACCCTGCAAACACGGCTTTAAGGGAGTACAATAAAGAAAACTTCTGAAGTGGGCGTAAGAGCAATTGCCATTTACGCGCTTCAATTCCCCAGTTCACAAACATCAATATTACCACCAGCCAAAATGCAGGCTGCAACCAGCTGTCTTTAATATGTGCCCACCGAATTGCCAAATCGGGCTGCCGAATGATTTGCCGGTAAAGGCTCCAGGTAAGCACCACAAACAGCAAGGGGCCAATCAGGTAATTGATGATTAATTTGATACTTTTGTTCAAGCAACAGAATATCGGTAAAAATAAGCCCACTCTTGCAAACCGCATCCAAAATCATCCTCGGAATTGATCCCGGAACCATCCTTATGGGGTATGGCCTGCTCTCTATTGAAGGAAAGAAAATGGAAATGCTTGATATGAATGCCTGTCGTTTTTCCAACAAACTAAATGGGTATCAAAAACTGGAGCAGATCCATGAAATTATACATAATCTCATCAACCGGTATAAGCCCAATTATTTTGCCATTGAGGCGCCTTTTTTTGGAAAAAATGTACAGAGTATGCTAAAACTGGGCAGGGCCCAGGGGGTAGCCATTGCAGCAGCCATCCAGGCCGGGCTCCCGGTTGCCGAATACTCTCCTAAAAAAATAAAACAATCCATTACCGGCAATGGCAATGCCGACAAATTACAGGTGATGCACATGCTTCAGCAGCTATTAAAATTTGGCGACAAACCGGCATATCTTGACGCCTCTGATGCGCTTGCCGTTGCATTATGCCACCATTTTCAGCAAGACATCCCGCAGGGGCTCGTCTCCGCAAATAAATCATCGGATTGGAAAAAATTTCTCCTCGATAACCCATCCAGGATAAGGCAGTAAACCACAGCTTTACGGCGGCTGCTTCCATACCTAAGTTATTCCTATACGCCCTGGGAAAAACACAACAAATTCGGGAGAAAAATCTCCCCTCATCAAAAAAATGTTCCTCTAATTTCAAGACCGGGAAAATATTGAATTTGCGATCTGTTCCAACAATCAGAAAGGAAACAAAATGACCATCAAAAAAAATTCAACTGGGAATTAAAGATGAGCAAGGATTGCCTGGCGCACCACTTCCATTTCTTCTTTACCCGGCGATAATTTCTTTCGGGTAAAGTTCAGGTCGTCCATGGTATTTAATGGTACAAGGTGCATGTGCACATGGGGTACTTCCAAACCGATAACGCTGATGCCGCATCGTTTACAATTGAAGGTCTTTTCTATTGCTTTGGCAATAGGTTTTGCAAAGACCAGCATCCGGGAAAGGTATTCATCATTTAAATCGAATATCTTATCCACTTCAGTTTTTGGAACCACAAGCACATGCCCTTTTACCAATGGATTGATATCAAGAAAGGCAAAGAAATAATCGTCCTCTGCAATTTTATAGCTGGGAATTTCACCCCTGATAATTTTGGTGAAAAGGGTCATAATTAAATTTCGATCTTATCGATGCTGAATTTAATTTTCCCAACGGGGACTGAAACTTCTACCACATCTCCGATTTCTTTCCCAAGGATTCCGCTCCCGATTGGGGAGGCAACAGAAATCTTCCCTGATTTTAGATCAGCCTCCTGTTCAGAAACCAGTTTATAAGTAACAGTTTTCCTCGTGGCCTGGTTGGTAAGAGTAACCCGGGTAAGCACACTAACCCGGCTGGTGTCGATGTTGCTTTCATCGAGTATCCGGGTGGTAGCTAAAACTCCTTCCATATATTTAATTCTGGCCTCAAGAAGGCCCTGCGCTTCTTTGGCTGCATCATATTCAGCATTCTCTTTCAAATCTCCCTTTTCCCTGGCCTCGGCAATCGCCTTACTTGCAGCATACCTGTCCACGGTTTTCAATTGTTGCAAATCTTGTTGCATCTTATTGAAAGTTTCCTG
>Ga0208826_1001290_pt1 | contig 21619 bp, 16 predicted proteins | sample AD_UKC115_MetaG_FD_184451 | JGI IMG/M metagenome (GOLD analysis project Ga0208826, IMG submission 184451) | Active sludge microbial communities of municipal wastewater-treating anaerobic digesters from Hong Kong - AD_UKC115_MetaG (SPAdes)... | ecosystem: Engineered > Bioreactor > Anaerobic >...
AAGCCATTACCCAATCGAAGCATGTGAGTTCTAGAGAGCCGGATGATGCGAAAGTATCAAGTCCGGTTCGGAGAGGGGTCTGTGGAAAAGTGCCTGTAAAGGTAACTCGCCACTTTCCTACTCTACTATACGTTGTGGCAAAGCGTGCGACGTGTATGGCGTTTGGGACAGACCCAGCCGGTCAAAGCAATTTTCTCGGTTTACTCGTCAGCGATGGAAGCAACTGCCCTAGCCCTGATGGGGAAAAAGATGAAAGCCGCGCAGCTCGTTTATGGGGATGAGGTCGGAGGTGCGATTGTTCCAGAGGAGGAAGGCGACTTTCTCACTCAACTTGCTCGTGATGTGCTGGAGGGCGCGAAGCTCTCTGACCTACAGACCTTGTTTGCTGATGATCTGCAAGTCAGCCACAATCCGATGGGCAGCCTGACGACCCCGAGCGCCGTGATCATTCCTGGTCCGAAAGTGATGACTTGGGATGATTGGGTGAGCCAGAAGACGGTGGTGGTCAGACGGACAAGGAGAAAGGAGGTAGTTCCGGAGGGACAGTTGGGATTGGGGATCTAAAATTCGCTAAAGAGAAGGCTGTCAGTTCTTATTGACAGCCTTCTCTTGCATTAGGATCCACAAATTAAATATTGATCATATCATCTAACCCACTCCAATTGCTTTTAACGCAGCTGATAACGGATCAGAATAAAAGATTGGATCTACCTTTTCTAATAGGTCACCAGGCACTTCCAATACTTGTCGTTTATTACTAATAGGGATTAATACTTTCTTTGCACCATTATCAACAATAACTTGTAAGGGTTCTACAAGCGAACGTAAAGGTAATATTGATCCCTGAATTGTCATCTCCCCTAAAACGACCAAGCCGCCAAGTGTTGGCTTTTCTCTCAAAAGAGAATAGAGAGCAATAAAGAAAGCCACCCCACCTTGAGATCCTTCTTTGGTTTGCATCAAATCGACCATTTGGACGTGAAAATCATAACTATCCATGTCGCGTTCAATTCCCAATCGATTTTTATTGGCGCGCATATAGTCGAAAGCAGTAAGGATAGATTCTTTCATTGTTCTATCTGGGCTGCCCGTAATCCGTAATTTCCCCGCCCCGCTCATCCTAGATACCTCAACACGAGTCAATGCCACTAAATCATTATCAGTTAAGGATGCAGTATAGATACATCCAGGTGTCAATGGATCTTGAGCGATTAAATTCCGTCCACCCTCTTCCGGTACTCCTACATAATACTCTCGCATTGTTTCGCTATCAACGTATGAAAAAGAGGTCTGATAATACTCAAAAGCCCCCATTTTTTTGAGTTGTTCTTTTACTCTTCTCCGACCCTCAAGAGCAATTTCCAGGTATTCCTGAGTTTCTTCTTTTGTTGGATCTCCACCAGGATGTAAAAGCTTAATTAGTCCGGATACTGTTCTGCGGACGGCTTTTGCATCCCTTGTGTTTAGATCGGTACCCAGTGAGAAATAACGATCAAGTACATCTGTATAATTGCGTCGGCGCAATTCGCGGAAGGCTTCAGCAAGATAATCAACAACAAATCCATAATGATCAGTCATGAATTCATTTCTCATTTTAGGCATCTCCCATCCCGGGAGATAGTAATGAATTCGGTCGATCAAGGCCATATCTTGCATTTCTTCTGGTAATGGTTGAAGTAATGTAGACGTCCTCACCATCACATCAACCGGCTGATTTAGGTTGCCGGCAAATACAATTGAAGCCTCTGCAACTAATTCTTCTCGTCCACGGCTAAAGCTGCCGCTTTCCATATAATCTTTAAGAATTTGAACAGCCGATTTATCATCAAACTTGATCCCGGCCACCTCATCAAAAGCAACCACATCCCACATTCCTACTAGACCGACCTTGCGAGTGCTCATATTGTAAAAAAGGTTCGGAACTGTGGTTTTTCCGCCCGAAACAAGAATCGCGTAGGGTGTGAGGTCCCGATACACATAACTTTTACCAGTCCCACGTGGGCCTAGCTCAATTAAATTGTAATTTCGTTGAATCATCGGGATTAACCGAATAAGCATTAATAATTTAGTTCTTCTCTCAAATTGGCTTGGTTCAAGGCCAATCGTCCTAACCAATAAATCTAACCATTCATCTGTTGATAAATTAGATCGCCTTTCTATATAGTCTTCCAGGTTAAACGAAGCAAGTTGGATGGGATTCATTTCAGAGACAAAAAACGGCCTAGCTTTTCCAGATACTTCTTCATCTTCTCGATATTCCAATTTGACTTGTGCCCATACCCCCCCTTCTAGTAAACGATCATATTTTCTGACGATTGTGTCAGGAATATGCAAGAAGCTGTGTCCAAAATTGACCATTTCTGCCCAATATTTTGTGCCATCTAATCGAACGAGGATTTTGTCAATGAACGTCATCTCTCCTCGTTCTTTTACCCTCGATTGAGCTTTCATGGCCTCATCCGGCCGAATGATATTCTCTGAGATTGTGCTATTAACTAATCGTAACCCCGCCTCAATTGCCGTTGGATCATCAGTAGCACAATATTTTCCCAATAAGTATTCCAATACATAAACAGGGACATTTGCTCCAACTTTTACTCTCCGAACCAAATCTTTGCGTACCACTCGCCCTGCGAAGATAGAAGTTGCTTTTTGATCAAGGTTATCCATAGTCCGAATCTCCTAAAGGGAAAATGCAATTGAAATATTTTGGACCTGAGTTAGGGCGAGCCCAGTTTCTGAATTGATTACGTCAAGATCAACGGTGACTGTTCCCGCAGGAATATCATCTATATAAAGAGTCACCGTATTAGGAATCAATGTTGTTGATCCTTCTTCCATCTTCATCTTTACGTCTTTTGTGGTTTCATCAAGGCCATATGTAGCTGCTACTGGCATTGAAAGAACATGGTTCCCGGTTTTTAATTCCACACGGATTTTAGGTGGTGTTGCGAGAAGCTCAATCGCGTTCCCATTAATAGTAACAGAGAAAAACCTTGTAGATATCTGTTTGCTACCAAGGATTACCTCCCAATGAAAAGCAGGTTCCTTATTGGATGATAAGTAGTTTTTCCCTGGTCGAACCGATAGGATGGGAATAATTATTTCTTGAAGGGACATGCCACCATGAAAATATTGAGTTGATCCACCTGGTGCCTTAAAGCACCCCAATCCTATTGGGGTAACAAGTTCTAAATCACCGCCAATGCCAAATGCAGAAACTGGTTTGCGTAAGCACGTTGAGACATTAGCTCCTCCATGGCCAATCCAAACACGGCGATGTAAGTCAACAGTATCGCCGCCTGGGGGATCCATCGGAGTGCCCACCATAAGGTTGTCTCCAGCTATAAAGCCATGATCAGATGTGATAATGACCGTTTGAAAATTGACATTCAGTAAATTGCGGATACACCGGCGTAATTGGTTGAAAACATCATCATGTATACGCCTAGCAATTTCTGGCTGACTTTCCCACAATCCGTCGATTTCGTCTGTCGCAGTAATGACGGCCAGCTTTGCATTGGCAAGGGAGTTTACAATCTTCTTATCCTTTAGCGGCGCAATTTGGTTAAGTTCCAATACAATGCTCTGTGGGTGGTTAGTTTCTACATATTTCACGCGGTCTGGTCGACCCTTGAGCATTGTTTTTAAAATCTCAACACCCAATTTCCCTGCTCCGGCAGGTGAAAATGATATTCCCTTTTCTGCATCCGGCATAAGTGCTGCCATTCCCACTTCTGTGATAGTGGGTACTGTAGCTAAGGCTGGTATTACCTGACAATCCCAATCTGTTTGGATTTGTTCGAATAAATCTAAAGCCATCTCATATCGAAATGAGTCAACCAGAATATATGCAATTTTTCCACTTTCCAATGGCGGTTGAACAAAATCGTGGAAAATATTGGTTTGTTGCACAATTTCTGGAAGGTGGAAACTCGCTTTTTCATATCCTCGAATAAATCGTTCCGTCATAGCATGAACGACATCAACATAATTTGATCGAGCTGAGGCCAGGAGTTTTTGAAGTGAATCATGTTGCTCCGTCTCGAAATCAAAACTGTGCTCATCCCTCTCCATTCTTCTAAATGTTGTATCTAATTTACACCAAGGAGATTGTCCATCACTGGCATGAATTTGATATCCAGTATAATTTTTGACCAATTGGGATGCTGACCATTCTTGTTTCAGGGCAGTCTTAATGGCGTTGGATTGAACGAGGACTTGTCCAGCATCTACGATCATTTGCCAATGTAATTTCAAGGTCGGGATTTGGTTCGGCCAGAATCCGTTCTGCCGCTTTCTAGCAATTTCAACCAAGTCTTGAACCGGTTTTTCTATAAGTGCTTTTTCGACCAAAGACTGTAGAATGTCATCGATTCCAGCAAACGTATCGGCATGCTTAAGCATTTCAATTGACCAGACGTGTTTCGACAGGTCAATCTCCGGTTCAAATTTATTGGCTGCTTCTATGTAACTGGCGGTGGTATCACTCCTGAGGCGCCATTGTCTTACCAGGCGAAGCACGGTTTCATAGGCTCCTTTACTCTTCGGGCCTTTGAATGTACTGAGTGAGGCAGGTAATGATTTACCCAAATGACTCGTAAACTCTGCGAATAATAAATATCTGGCTAAGGATTCGCGGACTTTACCCAATTCATCTTTTTCACTAAGTTGGATTTCCAATTCGTTTTTGAGTAAAGCGATTAGTGTTGCAATAGCATTTTTCGTTCTTATATCTTCATCAAAATTCTTAGAGGCGAGGAATTGAAGGCAAATATCTTCTATGTTTTCACTTTTAAATATTAGAGCTAAAGCTCCAATGTGGATTTCCTTATGCCGGCTTGCTATCTCATCCAATTCTGAGAGGGATAACTGACCGTTTTCCACCTCACTAATAACTTTTGACAGGTTATTGGCAGGCAAAATTCCATTCAACGCTCGACGTGCAACGATAGCCAAGCGAGAATTTCGCTCAACAGGCTGTTCCCCTGGTTGAACAATTACGCCGGCTGTTGTGTATTCAACCAGTGCATGATTGGAAGAATCTTCGGATGTAGGTACATAGATTAAAAGTTGGGGCGGTTCAAAAGTACCCCAAACCTGCTCTAATTCTCGCCGCAGCGCCATGAAACCTTTTTGAGGTTCGTACGAAAATAACTGCACGTTTGGAAAATTCTCTGCAAGAACGAGGGCTTGATACTGCTTCTCGGGATCAAACCAAACAACAATATGGTGCTCTTGGATTTGTTGGCGAAGTGTTTGGATCAAATATTGGCTGACAAGATTTGCAGTATTACTCATGCTCTCCTCTTCCTATTCCTCGTTCTAGTTTCCGATAAACCATTCTTCATGCCCGTGCGCGATGGCAAGGGATTTATCTTTTTTACATTTCTCACGAACCCGTTCCGGCCAGTAATGCATGGCGATATGACTCCAATCGTACTTCCCGGCAGCCAGCTCTTCCCAATACTTCTTCGGTTCGCTCTTCCACAGCGGGATTACGCTCCACAGCGGCGCCATGCGCAGGATCACCCCGTCGTCGATCCAGTCCGGCTCCGGTTCATACCCGCCGCGGGTGATCGCTTCCAGGTCTTTGGCAAACTGCGCCAGTTCCTCACCCAGTTGGCGCAGCTCATCCATCTCTTTCTCGATCGGCTTGCGGGCGGCTCCCTGCGCAGTCAGCACCTTTTTGCCAAGCTCTTCCAGGCGCAGCTGCACGGCACGCCGTTTGGTGGGCAGGTAGGGTTCCTGCTGCAGGGCGTAGAAGGTGTTGCGGTCGATCTTCTCGTGGAACAGCACGAAGCCGTAGGAACGTTTGGAGGATTGGATCGGCCAGTACACCGGACGTTTGCGGTACTGCTTGATGTGGTGCTGGGTGAAAAAGTCTTTCTCCAGGTATTTGCACAGATCTCCGCCGGCCGCCTGTTGGATGACTTCCTGGGCTTGCGCCTGCCCGAGCATCAGTTCCAACGCCTTGCTGACCAGGGTAGGCAGGTCGCGCGGGTGGTTGGGGTCGAAGACGGCAATGCCGTCCGGAAGGGCCAACTTCCGCAGGGCATCTTCCACCTTGCGGGAGAAGACGTGCCGCCCACCCTGCTCATCGATGTACGCAAACTGGGAAGGCTCACCCACCAGTTCGTTGAATTCTCCTTCGCTGGGTTCGGGAAGGGAGCCGATGGCAAAATCCGATCGGCGGTAGATGGCGGAACCCAGTGCGCCCGGGATACCAGGTTGGAAACGACCAAGGAGAATGCCAATGGCATAGGAAAGCCAGGAGTAGGCTATCGATTGCCTGGAAACGCCAGTTTGTGTCTCGTCTTCATCCTCTTCTTCGGTCTTAGCTTTTTCGTTTTCTTCGGCAATCGTCATACCTCCTGCAAGTTCGCTTTCGATTGCCTGGCGGTCTGAGGAGCTGATTTCGTAGAGCGCGAACACCAAATCGTTAATCTGCGCCTCTAAAGCCTGAAGTCGCTGACTGCCAGCCAGGATTATGGATCGTCCTGTTTCCCAATCCGGCGGAGCGTGAAAATCAAAAGTGTTTTCAGAGCACATGGATTCCGTTTGTTGGATATGGATGCACTGCGGCACAAGCCGATCAAATAGGCTTTTTTGGTCGGCGTTAGGGAATTTGAAGGGGATACGGGCGATGTCTCCAACTTGATGATGAAGAGTAGCGTTAAGTAACTTTAACGCATATCTCATCCATGGTGAATTCATCACTGCCATAATGATAAAGAGCAAGTCTTTTTCTGGAAAACCGGATGACCCTTGAACATCAAAAATAAAACCCGGCGGCAGGTATCGAACACCAAACCCTGTGCTACTCAGGTCTGACCAAGTGATGCCTTCTTTGAAATAACAATCCGAATTCCTAATTACAGATTTAGGAATTAGTGACTTAATCTCTGCACCTTCTCTTTTCCAATTCAATATATGAAATTGATTCCCGTGCCATCTCTGAAATGCTCCACCTTTCATATAGGGACACCAACCCATTTCGTATGGACGATCTTTCTTATTTCTAGTGTTTTTATTGATATATATTCTATCGATTCCAAGTTCCCACCAGAATCGTAAAAATCTAACATTTTCACCTGTCTGGAGTCCAACTTTAGGATTTGCTATATTGCCTAAAGATGATGACTTTGTAAAAAGCTCTCGGATGTATTGATTAACCCAATAAACAAACGGTTGTCCAGGAATCGCTCCAAAATCAGCCTGGCGCAAGCGGTACACCTGGTTTGGCAGCTTCATCTCGCTCATGAAACCTCTCCCCCCAACTTAGCGGGCATTGATCACCGCCTGCAGTTCTTTCATTCTTTTGTCCACAATTTCATCCAGCGCCAGGCAGATATTCTCGACCGTATCCACGGATTGTTTCGCCCAAGCATAACTGATCTCCTGAGGATGACCATCTGGATCTTCTTTGCTGCGGTCCGCTCGATGAACAATACTATTCCGACGTTCGGATATTTCAAATAAAGCCGTACCCATCTCCTTTTTATCTCTACCCAATTGATTGGATATCTGATCCCAGGGGTTCTGCACGCCCAGCAATCGCCCGGTTACATGGACGCCTTTTCTTGAACTAAGGTAGCTGAAATTCGTTAACCCAAGGATTTTATTGGCAATATACTCAGCAGCATTGGGATCAGCCAACAAGCGCAAAGTTTCATCTAATGTAAAGTTGAGGTCTTGGAAGAACTCCATGACGATCCCGTCATCTCTTGGAATGAAATCTCTACCAAATGCACGAATCGACGTGGGTAAATTGACACGAAGGAGAGATGGCAAATACGTATCGAGTGCCGTGCATCCTGCAACCACCGCCTGTCGGAGTAAGTGATTGAGCGAAGCCCGACGTAACGTGGAAGGTGGCAGCTGGGCGCGCTCACGAACCAGACCCAGAAACAATTCGTTATATACCAACAATAGTTCTTCGGTCGCTTCAGCCTGCACAATCGCACGTAATGCTTTGATCATTTCTTCTTCAGAACTGATATGATCATTGGTATCCAGTAACGAATATACCTGGAGCATCAAGTTCGCCGGCCGTATATTGTCTTTGAATGTCTGAATAGGGCTGGGCATGCTGATTACTCCAGGATGACCTTGACGCCGGCATCAATGCGTTCCATCAGGGCTTCGCGCAGCTGCTCGAGCGCTTCATCCACTTCTTCACGCGTATTCAGCGCTTGAAGCGTGTTCAGGATGGTGGATAGCTTCACCCGCTCCACTTTTTCTTCCGGTTTGAGGATTTCCTGAATTTTTCGCATCACTGCGTTTTTCAGCCCGTTTGCCGCGGCGATATCCGATTCCATCTGCGGAATGGTGGCGTGACACTGCTCGCAGACCAGTTTGCCGGCCGGCAGTGCAAACGTACCATCCTCTATGCCGCCGTCGCAGTACCGGCTTGTTAATGGAGCAAGGATTGTCGCTTGATGATCAGGCTGCAAGGCAACCCAATCTGGCGAACCTTTCACCTGGTCAATTGCTTCGCGAAAGACTTTCGCTCGTTCCTGGTGGATGGTTGAATACGTTTGGGCGTAATTGCTTTCAATGGTTTGGATCGCCTGATCCACCTCGACCGTCCTTTGATAGTACGACCCATCGGTCAAACGAGCATCCAGCAAATCCTTCGCTTCAGCTACTCCTGCATCCACACCCCGTTCAATTAGCAGCCCAGCCATTTGCGTGGCAGCCGTTCTGGCTCGCTGCAAGCGTTTTATGCCAGCCGGTTCCGTTGCTCCGCGAATACTCTGGACATGTGAGCGTAGTTTCTTGAATGATTCGCCTTCACCTTCCAGCATGTTCACCAAATCATCGGATGCTCCCTGCAGAATCGCCTTCAAAGTACTCTGATATTCTTCCAAAATGTCGAGAACAGGAATGGCATTGGCTCTGGCAACGGCATCCACCGGTAAAAGGGCGTTCAGTTCTGCCTGAGCTAATTTCTGGAAAGCCTGAGCAATAGCCGCTTCATCCACGTCCACTTCTTCCCCGGTGATCTCCTCATATCGTTTGGCGGCATTCACCAGTGTTTTGAGGTCAGGAGCTTTACGAGGAGCGAAGGATGCTGATCGGAAAGTGTTCGTGGATGCGAATACAGATCTCACTTGGGGGTCCAGGTGATTGCGGAACCGGCGGCCCTGATACGTTACTTCGATCACGCCGGCGCGTAACAATGCCGCCAGTACAATCCATAAAACTTCACGCGACCAACCGTATCCCAATCCACCAAAATGATCCTCCAGGATACGCCCGGTCACTTTGTTGCCATAGCTGTGTTCTTGCTGCAAATACCCCATCACTTCAAGGGCAATCTCTGCTTGAGTATGGATGATGGTCTTGCCACCCTCGGTGATCACAAGTTTCAGTCCATCTTGACCGGAATAAAAAACCTTTGATAATCCGTTCAGGTTGACTGCCTTGAGGATTTCATCGGCTTCCGTTCCCTTTACCGGGACGCTGCCCATCTTTAATTTGTCATACAGTTTAGGAACGGCATAATCCAGCATGCCTTTCAGAATATCGGGCAGGCTGGTGCCCATATCTGGTCCATTCTTGGAAACCCCATTGAAAAACCCAGTTCCTTGCTGGAGCGCTTCAAGCAGCAGGCGCTTCAACCGTTCCTCATGCCGACCGGCCTCTAACTTTTCGCTGGCCAGGCTGCTGGAATCATCGGCGTTCAGCTTCCCTTGCGCTCGAAGCTGGTCATATTTTGCCACCATCTGGCGTGAGCGTGAAAGCTCCACAACCCGATCATCAATTTCATCGGATAAAGCAGCGATCCAAAACACCTGGCGGGGTTTCTCGCGGCTTTCATTTCGAACGAGTTCCAAATTCGCCGAAAGGCTTTTAGGTTCATCTATAAGTCTAAGCTCTATCGGGATCTCGCCCTGAGTAATACTGCGCCCTTCCCAGCCAATATCGAGCTTGAAAGTACGTTTCTCCATCGTATAACGGCTGAGGCTTGGCTCGCTAAAGCTCGCCCTCAGCATATCTTCGATGATATCGCGACGCTCTTTCGGGGTAGGGCTGATGCTGTTGCGTTCCACCGTCCAGTTCTTTTCTTGATCCGTTAGCAGCTTCCAGCCGTCCTCGGTCTGGCGAATGAACTGCTTCTCATGCAGCAGCCCAATCGCCCGTTCAACCTCGGGCAAGCAGCTTCCGGCATCCACCGCATTGAAGAGTAAAGCCGCAAGGTTTTTCTCTGTACGCGGCACAGTGCGGACAAACTCCAATAAAGCAATCGCCTTAGCCACTTTGAGAGGCCAGGCATCGTTTGGCCACATGACTGCAATATCACGGATATCATCCTTGCGCTGCGTCGGCAAGTTTTCGCCGATCAAGTCAAAAATCCGGTCAATGGATACCAGGCTGCCGACGGGCGCATCCGCCAGAGCCGTGCGTTCGCTGACCAGCATTTCATAGACCTGTTTGATGATGGTGCGATTACTGCCGCCGATGTGACGCGGGGCTCCGGCCTGCAATCGCATGCCGGATACGATATCAATGGATAGCTCGATGAAGTGGGGTAGGTAGGGGTAGAACTGGATAAAATCCTGCTCACTGAAATCAAAACTGATCTGCGAACGCTCCAGGGATGTGTGTGCTTTTATTTGGCTGTGATACTCCTGATACATTTTGCGAAGTACAGGTTCGGCTTCTGCCTTTTTGCTCAATACACGCCTGGTGGCTACTTCACGGATGTCAGACGGAGCCATATCCACGCGATAGCGAAACCGATCCTGTAGTTTAGCAAGCTGCACCCGTTTGTCATCAATGGCAGCGACAACCTCATCTAATTTCTCTTGTGAGGTGACAATGATCCAAACCGGTGCAACAGCCTGATTAGCCAGAACACGGTTCTTACCTTCTTTACCATATTGCTCAACCACAGCGCGCAAGTTCTCAATTTTTTCACCGCTGCGCGCCACGTACTGCCCTACCTCATCGATGACGAATACGATGGCTTTACCAGGACTGCGGCGGGCAGAAAGCTCAAATGTCCGATCGACTAAGGTATTAATGGTGATGTCTGCATTTGGGTTGAAAGACAATGCCCAGGAATCGGGAGCGGGATAGGTCTTCGGATCCAATTGATTCATCACAGCACTGGTGCGTAGCACTTTTTGAGCGCCTTTACGAACCATTTGCCAGACTGCATAATCCGCGGCATTGACGCCCGCCAATGTTGCTGGAATGGTGGTTCCACCCGCGTCGCTTACATTGACTTGATCGCGGTAAAGCTCAGCGCATATTTTGACGAATTTGCCTAACCGTTTTTCTGCTTCCAACTCAATTTCCAGGTTAGCGATGTCGTAATCCTGGGCATAATCCAGTTCACGCAATAAAACGGTATACATGATCTCGGCAATCGTTTCGGTCGAGCGCCGGACTGCGCGATCTACCTGGACATCAAACAAGATCGTTTGAGTAGGTATCCTTACGGTGATGTAGTTGAGAAGGTCGCGCAGTCTCTTTGTAGAATCTTCACCGGGAGCCTGCTGCTCCAATTGCTGCAGGAAGATCTGGCTGGCCGGCGTTCCGTTCAATGAGCGATTTGAGAGGATATAACCCAGGTTTTTCGCAAATGAGCTTTTACCAGAGCCAAAGAAACCAGAGACCCATACCCCGGTCGCTTCGCTCGGATCACCTGGTCCTTCAGAAATCGGTTTTAAGACCTCGATGTATTGTTCGCGGATGCGTTTGGTGGTGACATATTCCGTCAGTTCTGTGTATACCGTCTGTTCATCACGCTGGTCAAGCTTGATAACTTCTTCGATAGGGCGGGAAAGATCACGAGAGAGAAGATTTCGAATTGTTGGCATAGTTGATTACTCCTGGATTCCGGATACATTTCGATATGCGGCTTTCAGCATTTCACCCAATTCCGATACATCGACATCTTTACCGGGAAGAAGCCGAAACATAGAATTCTTAAAAGTGGCGTCGTACTTATGATATTTCCAAACTTGCCCACGGAAAGTCTCTGATATTTCAGGCGGGATCTTCATGTGAATAGACCAAGTTTTGGTGCTTTCCCAAGAGACATCGAAAACCACCTTATTTCCGAGTTTAAAGCCGGTGTAAAATTTATTGAGATTAAAAGGAAGATCCCAGCCTTGCTTCTTTACAAAACCCTCTAGCTGAGTGACCGCCTTCTGGAATTCTTGGGTGGGTTCTTTACCATGTTCAGATTCGTAGTATTCCCAGGTCCAGTCACCCATCACTTTTGTAGTCATTGGTTTCGCCTGGGGCATATCCGCAAGAGTTTCTACCATAACGAATTCATCATCATCCTGGCAAAAACGCCTGATCTGAACCAGGTCAAGAGGATAATTAATTTTGCTGGATAATTTCAGTACGCTAGATTTGAAGGATGGCGCAATCACAACAATCCGAACTTCTAACGCATCCCACTCGATCTTGATATCCTCGGGGCGACTTTTAGCCTCCAACCAAATTGCTTTGATCGAATCAGGATTCGTCTCAGCCCACATGGCATAAGTGAGTACTTGCGGAAGGATTTCTTCACCCACCTCCACGTTCTTCATTTCTATGATGCAGATACGGGAGTCTTGATCTACACCCAACATATCCGGAATGCCCTGCTTATTCCCTGTCTGGATCTGGCGATAAAGTATAAAAATATCTGGGAGTAAATCTTGGTTTCGAAAAATATAAGATTCAAACTCTTTTTCGTTCTGAAACGGCTTCAGCAGTAGATTACGGGTTTGGTCTTTCGACTTCCAATACAGATTCAACATTTCATCCTCCCTCATACCATTCTTCATGCCCGTGCGCGATGGCATAGGACTTGTTCTTCTTACAGGCTTGCTTCACCCGCTCCGGCCAGTAATGCATGGCGATCCGGCTCCAGTCGTACTTCCCGGCGGCCAGCTCCTCCCAATACTTCTTCGGTTCGCTCTTCCATAACGGGATCACCGACCACAGCGGAGCCATGCGCAGGATCACCCCGTCGTCGATCCAGTCCGCTTCCGGTTCGTAACCGCCGCGGGTGATGGCATCCAGGTCTTTGGCGAACTGAGCCAGTTCCTCACCCAGTTGGCGCAGCTCGTCCATTTCTTTCTCGATGGGCTTGCGGGCGGCTCCCTGCGCCGTGAGAACCTTTTTACCAAGCTCTTCCAACCGCAGCTGCACGGCACGCCGTTTGGTGGGCAGGTAAGGTTCTTGCTGCAGGGCGTAGAAGGTATTGCGGTCAATCTTCTCGTGGAACAGCACAAAGCCGTAGGAACGCTTGGCGGATTGGATCGGCCAATAGACCGGACGCTTGCGGTATTGTTTGATGTGGTGCTGGGTGAAGAAATCTTTCTCCAGGTATTTGCGCAGGTCGCCGCCGGCAGCCTGCTGGATGACCTCCTGAGCTTGAACCTGACCCAGCATGAGTTCCAATGCTTTGCTGACCAGGGAGGGAAGATCGCGGGGGTGGTTAGGGTCAAAGACGGCGATGCCATCGGGGAGTGCCAGCTTCCGCAGGGCATCTTCCACCTGGCGGGAGAAGACGTGCCGCCCGCCTTGCTCATCAATATAGGCAAACTGGGAGGGGTCGCCGACCAGTTCGTTGAATTCTTCTTCGCTGGGTTCGGGAAGGGAACCGATGGCGAAATCCGATCGGCGGTAGATGGCGGAACCCAGTGCACCCGGGGTGCCAGGTTGGAAACGACCGAGGATAATGCCGATGGTGTAAGTTAGCCAGGAGAGGGCAAGGTTTTTTCCGGTAAACGAAGCAAGCCCTTCTTGTTCCTCTTCGTCTTCTGTTTTGGATTCAATGTCACCTTCCACTTCTATTAACCGTTTGCTACCAGCCAACTCAGCTTCAATTATCTTACGATCAGTATCTGACACTCCATATAAAGAATATATTTCATTATCTATTTGAGCTTCATATGATTGTAAAGATGTCCGGGCTGTTGAAAAATCTCGCAATCCTGTTAACCAATCAAGTGGAATAATAAAATTCCAAAAGGTTTCAATACAAGTATCTTCAAAAAACCTAATTGATATGCATTTTTTCACTGAGTCTTCAAGTCTTTTTTCTTTTGTCAAAAAAACTGGCATTCTCAGTAAATCATCAATATTCACATTGATAGTTTCATTAAGACCGACTATATAATTAGCAAGGGCAGAATTAAACAATCCAACTAATTTAATATGTGACCAATTATCATTGTCCGAAAAAATTGCGTTACTTGCATGCTCACATATATATCCTGGTGGCATCCATCTAAATGATAAGCCTGAACTTGTGACCGATGAATAAGCAGCACCTTCCAAAAAATAATAATTAGCATTCCGGATATAAGCTTTTGGAAATGATTCCATTTCCTTACCATCCGAGAGCCAGTTTACAACTTCAATTTGACTGGAATACCATAAATTGGCTCCATTCTTCATGCAAGGAAACCAGGTGAATTTCGATTTAGATGCTTGGTCGCGGCTAATGCAGTTGAATAAAATTGAACTATAGCCAACCTCCCACCATTTCTTTATGAAACGAAAATTATCTGCTGATGCAAGTCCTTGTCTTGGCTTTGCAATTGAATTAAGCAGGGGTAGTTTTACGAAAAGAGATCGTAAAGACTTGTTGATTTTATAAACCCAGGGGTTCCCAGGAATCGCCCGAAACTCACTCTGGCGAAGAGCATATACATTGGCAGGTAGATTTTCATTGATCATGGATTAATTCCTCTATCCAGCGCGATGAACCGGCGCGCCTGATCCAGGTTAGGAGCGTTTTCCGCCTTCCTCAAAATAGCGTGCGCGTAAGGATCGGTAAGTGTTGTCACCACCCCTGCTTCGATATTGTCAGCCAGGTATTGGATTCCATCCATCCCCTTGGCGGAGGTCTCCTGGGTTACACTATCAATCGCTGCCCGTGCCAGAAGTTTGGCTTTCTCTTCAAGCGTGCGTTTCGCGTCAAGAATTTCGGTAAAGTTGGGTTTGAGCGCGGTGTAATAAATCACTGAAAGTCCAAATTGATTCTTGATGCTTTCAATCACCATTGCATCTCGTTTCTGCCGCTGCATCTGATCGTCATAAATTACTTTCAGGTCGCCTTCTTGGTGGAGCTCACGACGATAGAGGAAGCTCTGCGCCTTTTTCTTTCGGGTGTATTTCTTCAATACCAGCAAAACAGCGTTCACTGGAGTACCACAGCCAGCTGGGACAGGTACCAGGGTTGGCGCATCGGCACGACTCCGGCTGCGCCGGGCATATTCCACCGGGAAAGGCGTCAACACATCCGAAATCACATGATCCAGAACACTTTCAATCTCGTCTCCTGGATGGGTGATGAGGGAGCCGTAGGCGAGAATGCCGATCATAGCTCGAATTCCGGTAAGCCGCAGATATAATTCATTTTATTTCTGAAATTGGGTCTCAATTCTTCACGACTGTCATTTGCACGAAGATGACCGCAATATTCATTAAATTCGTCCGCAATAACTTTCGCAAATTGCTTGCGATAGACGGTCAAAGCGCCCCCTGTTTGTCTGAAGAGATTTTCTCCATCTCTAAGCTTGATTTTCGAGTTTCCGCCAGTTTCACACGCATGTAATAAACCGCAGCGAATGTCTTGGTAAAAGATTCGTGCCTGTTGGTCATTGAAGTGCCGACTCAGAACAAATGATTTTGAAGTCAAGAATTGTACATAAAAGTCGGTATTATTCATGGCGTGGCCACATGGGAACTTGGCATCGTTACTATTCTCCAGCCCATCATAGAACTGAGCCAATGTTTCAATCAACATACAGGATAAAGCCATTACGGAAAAGCCGGAAAATTTTCCATTTGAATCGATCTCTCTGATGACATTCATATACCTGAAATTAATCCGATCTTCGAAAATACGGACTGCTTTATCCCAATCCTCTTGTCTAGCGAATGCGATTTCCTGCCAATTTTGAACAGTCCATTTTCCTCCATCACGGGAAGGGGCAATGATTAAGTGGGGAGATAAAAACCGTCTTTCTCTGGGCATGCTGTCCTCAAATCTTAATGGCTGCTCTGAACTTGGTTAAGTTCCGCCAACGCTTTTTCGAAAGCAACACGCTTCGAATTTGCATCTGGCTCATGTACCAGGCGGAAATAAATCCCTTCCGATGCTTCTCGTTTCCGTGTGTCCGGCTCACGGCGAAGAACGAAGGCCGCTGTTTGTAATGTTCCCGGGTTTCCTGTAGCAAAGAGACCTGGTCCGAAATGTGCCAATGTCTTAATTGCAGCCCGACTGGTGATATATTCCCGCAACGATTCGTAAGAAGAGATAAACATAAAGGAATGCATCGTCAACATGCCAACCCAACCATCTTCTTTTACCAACTCCAAAGCGCGCATGATGAAAGCGGCATAAAGATCGCCTTTGCCTTCTGGATACTGGTCATCCAACAGCTTTGCAAGGGTATCATTCATTTTACGTCTTGAAAGATATGGAGGATTTGTGACCACAACATCATATTGTCGTAGTGTCATGTCTAGGAACCGAAAGCCTTTGCTTGCTTCTTGAGTAAAGAATCTCACATTCACACCGCGGTTTGCTGATTCCTTACGGAAAAAATCAAGAGCTTATAAGTTGATTTTCAAGATATCCCCAATATTCTGTTTCCGTTGCATCATCATCCATTTCTGGGAACAAGCTTGGAGCAGATAAGCCTGGAAGAAGATGGGCTTGACGATATCGGTCATGTTTTTGCCGTTCACTTTCAACCAAGTCGTGGATATCTCGTTCAATTCTGAGAAGAGATCCAAGTTGATCGATATCTTCTAGTTGCTCCTTAATGCGGCGAAGCATCTTCTCAAAAATTGGATTGGAGAATTTCATTTCTATGATGAATCTGCCAAGATCAGCAGAACTAAAAGGTAATACATCAGCACAAGATAAGTTGTGATCTTTAATCTGTGCATTTTTACTCATCCGTTTTGCCCGTAGATACAAAGCCAATGCTGAAAGCTGCACAGCCCGAAGATCAATATCAATTCCAAAAATATTATTCTTTATAATCGCTTCTGGAATTTCATCTTCAGTTGATACTGAAGGTTGTTTTGGCCAACCCGGTTTTCCAATGTTGGCTAATTCTTCTTGGTACATTGCAGCAAATATGTCAAAGGCTACTAAACCGAAATGCATACTACCGCACGCTGGGTCAAGCAGTGTAATTTCCTTGGCTAATCGTAGGGGTTGAGTGCCAGATTCACCCGGTAAATTGATAAAATATTCCAATTTTGTTGATAATTCCGAATCGGGGTGGATCTGTATCCACAATTGTCCTAGTGTATTTTCAACGAGATAGTGGACTACCCAATCCAAAGTAAAAAGTTGGGTTGCAGCTGGTATATCGCCAGCTTCGAATTTTTGGCCGGATAGCCGTACGGCAGCAAATGCAGCCTGCAGTTCAGGTTCATTGAAGTATTGATATATCCAGCCAATTGTTTCCTCGACTTGCCACGCTGGAGCTAAAATCTCATCATTCAACATGGAAAGAAAATTCGTCAAGGATGTTGGCCGAGGAAACAATTGAGAAGGTAAGGTTTCAACATCAAATAAAACAGCTATTTCACCCGCTACCTGCCTAGATTGCCACGTAAGAAAATGTCGGTAAGCGATATCTTTTTTGCCTTGATTGAAAAGAGCCTCTTCTTCAGGGTGATCCGCCAAATAAAATTTAAACCCATTCGATTGATGTCCCCGACGCACCGTCTCGCGAATCAACTTACGCTCTTCCATCATCTTGAAGGCTACTAATCGATTCAGGTGGGTAAAAGCGATTTCTTTCACCAACTTTTCCACCGCTTCTTTGCGTTCCAAGCCCGCAGCCACTTCATCGTCCAGATAGCGAATTAATTGGCCATAGATCTCACGGGTTTCAGGATCATTGAGAGTTGGGAGTTTTTCCGGTTTTTCCAGGCTTCCATCAGCATGCAGCCCATAAACACCTTCCAGCAAGTCACGCGCTTCTCGGGTTAGAAGTTCGCGACCTCGTAAAGCAAAATCATGAATAGCATTACGAGTGGACTCAGGTAAGTATTGTTCTGTGAAAGCCATAATTCCTCTCCTCAACTAGCCAACATAGATCTTGGTGTGATAGCTGCCGCGGGGTTCCAGATCTGCCAATCCCATAAAGCGCAAACCCTCACTCTCCCCAGATGTAGCCGGCATAAAGAGGACACAAGACACGGATGTCCGTCCTTTCATCTTGTCTAGAAGCGTAGAGACACGATACATTTCCGGAGCAAGCGCTCCAGCCCGCCAAAGAAATACCAAATCTTTCTTGGAATCCAATCCGCTAAGGCGTTCAGCCAATAAGTCCGGTAATGGACGCCAATCTGGATCAGAAAGGTACTCGTAAACTTGCGATTGAGCTGTTGGGAAACCGCTGCTTCTTTCAAGAGCAGTGATGGCATCCATTCCCTCAGTCTCATCTATTGATTGCCAAACTAGCTCTGCTAATGAAATCAGGGTCACCTGCCAGTGTTTATCTTTCTCCAGGCGGGTTTTGAGAAGCTGCATTTCATGTCTCATTTCCCATTCCTGTTGAGGGGGATAGCAAAACACAGCAAATGGCAAGTCATTGTAAATATAATGACGCGGTGGGCGAGAGCGTAGGTCGGTTTCCAGATTACGAACGAGATCTTTCAATGATGACATTGGTCAACTCCACAATATTCTGAAATGGAAATTCCAACCGGATGACTGCACCAGCAGCGAAATACTCGCATAATCTTTGTTGGTGAGCCTCAATCAGGTGTTCTTCTACATCATTCGGTTTTAAATTAAATAATCCCCACTCTGGTGAATGTAAAACACGATCTCCAGATCCATTCTTTTTCAATAGATCAAAAGCGATGAAAGCAAAGGGCTCAATAGGAAGTATTACCGGGGTCAGGTATTTTTGGGAGGACCCTTCAAGGATTCCGAAATCCCTCAAACTAGCTAAGGCATGTTGGGCAACATGCAAAAGAGTATCCTCTCCCCATGCTGTAGTTGTTTTTCCTTCCACACTCCAATCTCTAAGTTTACGAATAACATGATCCAGGTGGATATCCGAAAAGCCGGCTTGCCGGCGGGGGTTGACAACCTCAAGAACAATATCTCTTAATGTCTCATCGTTTTGGGCGGAATAATAATAAAAAAGGGAGTCAATCCATTTGGTCGGAACCCTGGCCTGAACCAACGTCACCAATGCATTTCCAATTTGCGGATCTTTAAAATACCGCAGTTTAAAAATACGAAGGATATCTTCTACGCGAGAGCGTGAAGCCTTGCCAAAGATATTATTTTGACGAGCATTATTTAAATTTGTATTTACGTCTACTGATAAATCCCAAGATGCCATTAAAGCTTTGGTATCTGGTAAAAGAGCTGTTGCTTTGATTAAGCGACTAGAATAAGTCATATGTTCATTCACTCTTCATGTTCAAAAATGATTAAATCGCCGACTTGGCAAGAAAAATACTCGCATAAAGCTTTAATAACAGGAGCATCATAACGGGTTACTTGATTATTAGCCCAGGCGTTTAGTGTAGACCAAGCGATACCAGTTTCTCTAGCCACTTCTTTCAGGGCGATATTTCGTTGCTCACGAGTAGCTTTTTGCGCTAGCAGGATACGAAAACGGTTTGAAATTTTTTCGGTCATTTCCGCCTCAGCCAATGAGTTGGGGGATCGTTATCATCTTATACCAGCCTGAAAATTTTGTCAATCAAATTAACTGACTAGTCAGAATTTCGCAATCTTTACTCAAGATTATTAGATAAGAGTAATAATAAAATGGGGGGGGGTAATACTCATTGGAGAATTCCTTCAAAAAACGATGGTTACATAATTCGTTACCAGGTAATTAAAAAAATAACCAGCGAAAATTAATGCTGGTTTTTTCTCACGCAATGAGATTTCGTTGTACGTTTCTAGCTGTTGGGCTTATCAATTCCCCATTTCTTAAAAGCTTCCGAAAGAATAGATTTAGCTTCCTCTGAAGCAGCTTTAACACCTTTTTTACTCATTTCTATTTGAGCTTCCCAGAGTGCATGCGCAATTTTTCCCCGGTTCTCACCAGTGAGATGTGCGAAGGATTTGTAGATTTCTAGTAATTGAGGTTCAGGTTTCGGAAGATCTAATACTTCGTAAACATCAGTTCCGAAAATTCCGGCAATACTTAACACCTCTGGTCCTTCAGGTAAAAACTCACCATGCATCCAACCTAATACTTTGAAAGGTGGATAGCCTAATAGATCACAAAAGGCTATGAAATCTTCCTCACCCGCCTGGGATCGGCTCCATCGTTTGTACGCTCTGTTAAACCAGGCCGGAAAGTTGGACATGTGGCTTTACTTTTCAAGGATTACGATGTGGAATATGAAAAATATGTTCGCCTCTAATCATATAATATTTTCTTCAATCTGACAACGAATCCCCCTTCATTTTATCAGATCATCTTGACCGTGCCTAATCCTCCTGTTGATCATAGACTTGGCTTGTTTCAAAAGGATCACACAATCCTAATTGGCCTGCCATCGCCATCATCTGGTCACGGCTATCTGTGCCAAATTTCTTTTTCAAAGCACTTATATGTAATCGAATGGTCGCTTCAGTTAACCCTAGTTTTAGCGCAATTTGTTCTGGCGTATATGCCCTTGCCAGTAGTTGCAAAACGCTGATCTGGCGCACTGATAAGGCCGGCACTTTTCTTTTCGGTTTAGGTGGCTGACCCGCGAGAACAATCAAGCCATTTACTTCCACTTCAGGACAATCATCCAAAGCGTAACCAGGCACATTCCTGCCATCCCGGATGATCTTTACCAAATCCTGAACATCTTCGACCACATTTTGGTAAAGAACTGATCCTTCATCATTGATAACCACAATGGATGGCATCGAAGAAATCCTCCCCTATGTTGACCTGAAATAATGGCTCATAACGCATAAATCCCCCCTGAACAAGCATACATCTATCCAGAGAGGACCTTGTAGTTGATTGTATAGGTGGGAGTTGGTCATTCTAGAGTCGTATGCGCAAGTGAGGTAACAGTAGAAAATTTGAGGGTTTATATTAGAACATCTGTTCAGTAAAATTATAGGCGAGATTATCTTATTGTGCAAGTAGAAGAAGGAAAAATCTATATATCAATTTCGATAGGTATCAGGGCGCTTGACCCTATCGAAATTAATAGATTGAGGTTGCCTAGCCTGAGTGTTATCCTACTCGTAAATTCGTATTGAAAGGTGCCACATGACTTGTAGACCAAATTGTTCATATTCAAAAACATTCTCGCAAATTGATAGCATTCAGGAAGATTTTGTTCGTCTTTCAGGTTTTGCATCTCAATTATCTGATGTTGAGCCGTCAAAATTGTGCCGATCAAAGACGACAAAGAGGATCAAGGAAATTCAACGGTTATTGATGTTTATTGAAAACGAATTTTTGGAAATCCGTTCAATGCTTGATATTGATGGGGATTCTGATTCAGAAATGGGTGTAACTGATGAAGACATCTTTAATCTGATCGGTGATTATTCTCACAACAAGAATGCCTCGAAAGAGCAAATGTTTACCTCAGAATTAACGGATTCAATCCTAAAGATCCTTACTGGAAAGGGTAA
>Ga0208826_1001294_pt1 | contig 21532 bp, 12 predicted proteins | sample AD_UKC115_MetaG_FD_184451 | JGI IMG/M metagenome (GOLD analysis project Ga0208826, IMG submission 184451) | Active sludge microbial communities of municipal wastewater-treating anaerobic digesters from Hong Kong - AD_UKC115_MetaG (SPAdes)... | ecosystem: Engineered > Bioreactor > Anaerobic >...
GTTGGGCAGCCCCTGGCTGAAGGCGGCTTCGATCTCGAAGCGCAATTGCCCGGCGGCTTCCTGGGCGCAGTCCAGTGCCACCGAATCGGTGATGCGGATGCCGTGCGAGTACTTGCCCGCATGGCCCTTGGCCGCCAGTTGCTCGTTCACCTGGGGCCGAAAACCATGCACCAGCACGATTTTCACGCCCATGGCCTTGATCATGGCCAGGTCCTGGGCAATGCTGTGCAGCTTGCCCGCCGCAATGGCCTCACCCGTCAGCCCCACCACAAAGGTCTGGTGCCGAAACTTGTGGATGTAGGGCGCCACCGACCGGAACCAGGGCACAAAGGTGAAGTTGAAGACGGTGGACATGCGCGGTAGGTGTGCAGCGGGTGCGCCCGCAAGCTGCGGGCGGGGTGATGTAAACCCCTATTGTTGCGCAGACACGCCGCCGGGCGCTGTCGGTGGCCGCCATCGGCGTGCCATGTGTATCGATTATTCTGCGCCGCCGTTGCTGCACATCCACAATCACCTCCATGCCCAACTCCGAGTTCTCCGACCGCAGCCCCTGGGCTGTCTTCCTGGTTTTCCTGCGCCTGGGCCTCACGTCCTTTGGCGGGCCGGTGGCCCACCTGGGCTATTTTCGCGAGGAGCTGGTGGTGCGGCGCCGCTGGCTGAGCGAGCGCAACTACGCCGATCTGGTGGCCCTGTGCCAGTTCTTGCCCGGCCCCGCCAGCAGCCAGGTGGGTATGGCCTTGGGGTTGGCGCGCGCGGGCTACCCGGGAGCACTGGCCGCGTGGCTGGGGTTCACGCTGCCATCGGCCGTGGCACTCATCCTGTTTGCCCTGGGCCTGGCCCACTGGGGGGACGCCGTGCCCGCTGGGTTGCTGCACGGGCTCAAGGTGGTGGCGGTGGCTGTGGTGGCGCAGGCGGTGTGGGGCATGGCGCGCAGCCTGTGCCCCGATGCGCCGCGCACCAGCCTCATGGCGGTGGCCGCCTGCGCTGTGCTGTGGTGGTCCTCCGCCTGGGCGCAGGTCTTGGTCCTGGCGCTGGCCGCGCTGGTGGGCCTGTGGACGCTGGCGCCAGGGCAGGGCGCCGCCCACGAGCCCCTGCCCATCCCCGTGGGGCGCCGCGCGGGCATGGCCTGGCTGGCGCTGTTTGTGGCGCTGCTGCTGGGCCTGCCCTGGGCCGTGGCGGTGTTTCCACATGCCACGCTGGCGCTGATCGACGCGTTTTACCGTGCCGGCGCGCTGGTGTTTGGTGGTGGCCATGTGGTGCTGCCCCTGTTGCAGGCCGAGGTGGTGCCCACGGGCTGGGTGGAGCAGGGCACCTTTCTGGCAGGCTATGGCGCTGCCCAGGCCGTGCCCGGCCCTTTGTTCACCTTTGCCGCCTTTCTGGGGGCTTCGCTGCAAATGGGGCCCCAGGGTGTGTGGGGCGCGCTGGTGTGCCTGCTGGCCATCTTTGCTCCTTCATTCCTGTTGGTGGCCGGGGCGCTGCCTTTCTGGGAAGGGCTGCGCGCCCACCCGCGCATGCAGGCGGTGTTGGCGGGCGTCAACGCGGCCGTGGTGGGCCTGCTGGTGGCGGCGCTGTACCAGCCGGTGTGGACCAGTGCCATCCACACCCCACAGGACGTTGCCCTGGCGCTGCTGGCGGGAGTGGCCCTCATGGCCTGGAAGCTGCCGCCCTGGCTGGTGGTGGCCGCCAGCGCCGGAGCGGGGTGGTGGCTGGGGGCTTGAGGGGCGCGGCCTGCACGGCCCGATAATTGCGCCCCATGTCTTTGCCCGATCCGCGTCTGCCTGCACCTTCCCGCGCCTTCACCCTGGAGTTTCCCGAGTCCCTGCCCGTATCCGGTCGGCGCGACGAGATCATGGAGGCGATGCGCCAGCACCAGGTCATCATCGTGTGCGGCGAAACCGGTTCGGGCAAGACCACGCAGCTGCCCAAGATCGCGCTGGCGCTGGGCCGGGGCAAGTGCAACGCCGCGCCGGGCCAGAAGGGCCAGCTGATCGGCCACACCCAGCCGCGCCGCATTGCCGCCAGCAGCGTGGCCAAGCGCATTGCCGAGGAATTAAAGTCGCCGCTGGGCGAGGTGGTGGGCTACAAGGTGCGCTTCCAGGATCGGCTGAGCCGCGACGCTTCGGTCAAGCTCATGACCGACGGCATTCTGCTGGCCGAGACGCAGACCGACCCGCTGCTCAAAGCCTACGACACGATCATCATCGACGAGGCGCACGAGCGCAGCCTGAACATCGACTTTCTGCTGGGCTACATCCGGCAGATTCTGCCGCGCCGGCCCGATCTGAAAGTGGTGGTGACCTCGGCCACCATCGATGCGGACCGCTTTGCCAAGCACTTTGAAAGCAGCAAGGGCCCGGCTCCGGTGATCCAGGTGTCGGGCCGCACCTTCCCCGTGGAGCAGCGCTGGCGGCCATTCGAGGAGTCACGCGACTACGGCCTGAACGAGGCCATCGCCGACGGCGTGGACGAACTGTGGCAGGGCAATGCGGCCGGCGACATCCTGGTGTTTCTGCCCGGCGAGCGCGAGATACGCGAGGCCGCCGACCATCTGCGCAAGCACCTGGCGCACCAGCCCGTGACGCGCAACGCCGAGGTGCTGCCGCTGTTCGCGCGCCTGAGCCAGGCCGAGCAGGACCGCATCTTCGACGGCCACACCGGGCGGCGCATCGTGCTGGCCACCAACGTGGCCGAGACCTCGCTTACCGTTCCGGGCATCCGATACGTCATTGACGCAGGCACGGCGCGCGTCAAGCGCTACAGTTTGCGTAGCAAGGTGGAGCAGTTGCTGGTCGAGCCCATCAGCCAGGCGGCGGCCAACCAGCGCGCCGGGCGCTGCGGGCGCGTGGCCAATGGCATCTGCATCCGGCTCTATGACGAAAAGGACTTCGCGGGCCGGCCGCGCTTCACCGACCCGGAAATCCTGCGCAGCTCGCTAGCAGGCGTGATCCTGCGCATGAAGTCGCTGCACCTGGGTGTGGTGGAGGACTTTCCGTTCATCGACGCGCCCTCGGGCCGGGCCATTGCCGACGGCTACCAGTTGCTCAATGAACTGGGCGCGGTGGACGACAAGAACGAGCTCACGCCCATGGGGCGCGAACTGTCCAAGCTGCCGCTGGACCCGCGCGTGGGCCGCATGATCCTCGAAGCGCGCGCGCGCGGTGCCCTCAGCGAGGTGCTGGTCATCGCCAGCGCGCTGAGCCTGCAGGATGTGCGTGACCGCCCCATGGACGCGCAGCAGCAGGCCGACCAGCAGCACGCCAAGTTCGACGACGACAAGAGCGAGTTTTCCGGCTACCTCAAGCTCTGGCAGTGGCTGCAGGAGGCGCGCGGCGGTGCCCCCGCCTTGCCCTCGGCACGCCAGCAGCAGGCCCAGGCGCGCGCGCGTGGCCCCTCGCAGGCGGTGCTGCCGGTGGCGCAGCGCAAGGCTGCCGCGCCCGTGGCGCCCGCCGCTGCGCCGGCCCCACCGGTAGCCCCCACGCACAAGCTCAGCAACCGCCAGTACGAGCAGCTCTTGCGCCAGAACTTCATCAACGTGCGCCGTGTGCGCGAGTGGCGCGACGTGCACAGCCAGTTGCTCACCGTGGTGACGGAGCACCACTGGGCGCTCAACACCCAGCCGGCCAGCTACGAGGCGCTGCACCTGTCCATGCTGGCGGGCCTGCTGGGCAATATCGGCTTCAAGCCCGAGGAAGAGGACCAGTACCTGGGCGCGCGCGGCATCAAGTTCCACCGCCACCCGGGCGCGCACCTGCGCAAGAAGCCGGGCCGCTGGATCGTCTGCGCCGAACTGGTGGAGACCACGCGCCTGTTCGGCCGGGGCATCGCGGCCATCGAGCCGCAATGGCTGGAAGAGGTGGGCGCGCACCTGCTGAAGAAACAGGTGCTCGACCCGCACTGGGAGAAAAAGGCCGCCGAGGTGGTGGCCTTCGAGCGCGCCACGCTCTATGGCCTGGTGGTCTATAGCGGCCGGCGCGTGGGCTACGAGAAGGTGGACCCGCACGCCGCGCGTGAGCTGTTCATCCGCGAGGCCCTGGTGGGCGGCGAGGCGCCGCAGGACTGGGACAAGCGCCTGCCCTTCCTGGCCGCCAACGACAAGCTCATCGCCAAGGTGCAGGAGCTGGAGCACAAGTCGCGCCGCCAGGACGTGCTGGTGGACGAGGAACTGATCTTCGCCTTCTACGACCAGCAGGTGCCGCAGGACGTGTGCAACGGCCGCAGCTTCGAGCACTGGTACCGCCAGGAGAGCAAGGCCCGGCCCGACCTGCTCAAGCTCACGCGCGACGAACTCATGCGCCACGAGGCCGCGGGCATCACCACCAGCGCCTTTCCCAAGATGGTGCGGCTGGGCGGCGTCGATTGCACGGCGGCCTACCTGCACGAGCCCGGCGACCCGCGCGACGGCATCACCGTCACCATCCCGTTGTTCGTGCTCAACCAGGTGCAGGAGGAGCGCTGCGAGTGGCTCGTGCCCGGCATGCTCAAGGACAAGATCCAGGCCCTGCTCAAGAGCCTGCCGCAGCGCCCGCGCAGCCGCTTCGTGCCGCTGCCCGACAACGCCACGCGCCTGGCCGCCTTGCTGGGCACGCCCGACCGCGTGGGCCACACCGGGTTGGTGGACGCGCTGCTCAAGCAGGTGCGCGAAGAGACCTCGCTCGACGTCAAGCGCGCCGACTTCAAGCTCGACATGGTGCCGCCGCATTTGTTCATGAACTTCCGCGTGGTGGACGAGCATGGCCGCCAGTTGGGCCAGGGGCGCAACCTGGGTGCGCTCAAGGCCGAACTGGGCGCCAAGGCGCGCGGCGCCTTCCAGGCGCTTGCTTCATTAAAGATAGCGCCTGGCGCTGGTAGCAAGCCGAATTCAGATGAAAAACCATCTGAAAGTACTACCGATAAAGCGCAACGTGCTCCTGAAAAAAGAGCAAAACCTGCGCCTGCCGCGCAGGCCGAGCAACGCTACACCGCCTGGACCTTCGGCGAGCTGCCCGAATTGATGGAGATCGGCAAGGGCGGGCAGCAGCTCATCGGCTTTCCGGCACTCATCGACGCGGGCGACGCCGTCAGCATCGAGGTGTTCGACGAGCCCGAGGTGGCGGCGGCCAAGCACCGCGCCGGCCTGCGCCGCTTGTGCGCGTTGCAGATCAAGGACGCGCTCAAGTACCTCGAAAAGAACATCCCAGATTTGCAGAAGATGGCCGTGGCCTACATGCCGCTGGGCACGCAGGAAGAACTGCGCGCGCAGATCATCGACGTGGCGCTGGACCGCGCCTTCCTGCTGGACCCGCTGCCCACCAACGCGCAGGATTTCGAACGCCGCGTGCAGGAAGGGCGCGGCCGCCTGACGCTGATCGCCAACGAGGTGGCGCGTCTGGCGCTCACCATCCTGCAGGAGTACGCCGCAGCGGTGCGCAAGCTCAAGGACACCAAGGGCGCGCCGGATGCGGTGGCGGACGCGCAGCAGCAGCTCCAGCGCCTCGTGCCCAAGCAATTTTTGGCGGCAGCGCCCTGGCCGCAGTTGGCGCACTTCGCGCGCTACCTCAAGGCCATCACGCTACGGCTGGACAAATTCCGCGCCGACCCGGCCCGCGACGCCGCCCGCCTGGCCGAGCTGCGCCCGCAGGAGCAGCGCTACTGGCGCCTCGTGGCCGAGCGCAAGGGCCAGGTGGACGCGCGTATGCAGGAGCTGCGCTGGCTGCTGGAGGAACTGCGCGTGAGCTTTTTCGCGCAGGAGCTGCGCACGCCCCAGCCGGTGAGCGTGAAGCGCCTGGACAAGCTGTGGGCGCAGATCAACAGTTGAACTATCCCCTGCGAGTCTTCTATGCTTTCCTCTTGGATCAAGGTGTTTTGGCTTCTCACGCATACTGGATAAGCGCCAGCAGCTATCAAATCTAAAAATATGACCACACCATCCACCAGCCTGCTGGAAAGCCTCCAACACCTCAACGCCCCGCAACTGCGCCGCCTGCTGGTGGAGCACCTCACCCAGCAAAAGGTGGGGCTGTATTGGGAGTCCAACGCCATTGCCCGCGATGCGGCGCTGAATGCCGATGTGGTGCTGCCGCGCCTGCGGCCAGACATCAGCCACACGCCGCCGGGCACGCTGCACCACAGCAACCTCATCATCGAGGGCGATAACTTCGACAGCTTGCGCCTGCTGCGCGCCACGCACGCCGGAAAAGTCCGCGTCATCTACATCGACCCACCGTACAACACCGGCAACAAAGACTGGGTTTACAACGATAAGTTTGTCGGCGCCAATGACCGCTACCGCCACAGCCAGTGGCTGGAATTTCTGTACCAGCGCCTGACGTTGGCGCGCGAGCTGTTGACCAGCGACGGCGTGATTCTGGTCAGCATCAACGACGAGAACCGCGCGCGGCTGGAATTGCTGATGGACGAGGTGTTTCCGGGGCGGCGGCTGGGCACCATCACTTGGCGCACCCGGCAAGGGTCGAACGCCGATCAGCAGTGCTTTCTGTCCGTCGATCACGAGCATGTGCTGGTGTATGGCAATGCGGGTTTCAGTTTCAACGGCTTTGAGAAAAGCTATGAGATGTATGGCAACCCGGACAACGACCCGCGCGGTGATTGGCGTATTGGCGACATCACTTTAGGCTTTTCGTACAAAGAACGTCCGAACCTTTATTACCCATTGCTTGATCCGAGCACCGGAACTTATTACCCATGTAGCCCGGAAAGTGTTTGGCGCTATGCCACTGAGGAGCGCATCAAAGATGGGCAACAACTTCAAGCCAAGTCTATGGAGGAGTTCGTCAGACTGGGGCAAGTCGTATTTCCAGCCAAGCCTCGGGTTGAAATTTGGCCGACGATGGATGCTTTGCTTGAAGCAATAGACAGGGGCGACGTGCCAAAAGGTGGTAAATCGTTGCTGCTGCGCCGCGATCTGCCAAATCTGGAGTTTTGGGTCGGCAAGCCCGTGGGTTTTGGCCGCCCGCAGTTCAAGCGCTACAAGGCTGATTTGCGCAACCAGACCCAGCCGCTATCGAGCTGGATCGTGCCGCAGTTTGAAACCGAAGACTACGAAGCAGAAAACAGCTTGGTATCGGCCACCAACCAAGAAGGTGCGCGCCAGGTAGCGCAAATTTTTGGTGACCGGGCGTTCAACTATGCCAAGCCCCTGTCGCTGATTCAGGGCTTGCTGCAACAAGCCACCCGCCCCGGCGACACCGTGCTGGATTTTTTTGCCGGCAGTGGCACCACGGGCCATGCCGTGCTGGCGCTCAACGCCCAAGACGGTGGCAAGCGCCGCTTTATTTTGTGCAGCAGCACCGAAGCCACCGCCAAAGAGCCCGAGAAAAACCTGTGCCGTGACGTGTGCGCCGAACGCATTCGCCGCGTCATCACCAGCCAAGGCACCAACGCCAGTTTTGCTTATTTGCAACTCGACAAGTTCGCCCCCGCCGATGTCGCGTTTGAGGCCACACCAGAACACGCCCGCCTGCTGCTTTCCATACGAGAAACGGCCACAGCGCCCGTGGATATTGCGCAAGCAGCTATACAAGTCATAGCAATTCACGGCGACTGGCTCACCGTGCTGTGCTGGCAGGCCACGCCCGAGGCGCTGGATGCGCTGGCCGCCTTGCCTGCCGCCTACGGCGTGGCCCGGCTGGCGGTGTTTGGCCCACGTCCCAAGGCGCTGGCGGCGCTGCTGCAAAAGCGCGGCATGGAGGCCAACACCTATTCACTGACCGATGCATTGCTTAAAGGGCAGGTCAGCCCCCAGGCCAAAACTCCTGCCCCCACCGGCGCCGTGGCAGCGCCAGCGCCCGCCCCAGAATCTGAGCCCACCTCCGCAGGAGATGCCGCATGAGCACCGTGCCTACCCCCTTGCCCATGCGGGCCATGGACACCATTGCCATGCCGGCGCAAAGCACGGCAGTGCAGCCTGAAGAATTTCAGCGTGGCCTGATCGAGGGCATGGAGCGCGCCTTGCTGCGCGAGCCTTCGCCGCCGTGCCTGCTGCGCGCGCCCACGGGGTCGGGCAAAACCTTTGTCATCAGCCAGGTGCTGGAGCGCGTGAGCGCGCAACGCCCGGTGCTGTGGTTCTGGTTTGTGCCGTTTGTCACGCTGGTGCAGCAGACCGCCGATGCGCTGGCGGCCAACGCGCCCTCGCTGTCGCCGCGCAGCCTCAACGATGGCCGCAACCAGGAGGCGCACGCGGGCATGGTGCTGCTGTCCACCGCCCAGGGCGTGGCGCGTGCGCAGTGGCGCACCAAGGGCTACGACGCCGATGGCGACGACGACACCCGCACCCTGGCCGCTTTTGTGGCGCGTGCCCGTGCGCAGGGTTTGCAGGTGGGCCTGGTGGTGGACGAGGCCCACATTGGGGTGGACAAGAACACGGAATTTGGCAAGTTTGCCCACTGGTTGGATGCTGACTACCTGGTCATGGCCACGGCCACGCCCAAGGATGAGCGGCTCGCTGAGTTCTTGGCGCACGCGGGCTACAGCGCGCAAGAGGCTTTTGCCGTGGGCCGCGATGCGGTGGTCAATGCCCGGCTGAACAAAAAATACATCGAGGCCGTCGTGTACAGCCTGGGCCAGACCATGGCCACCATCACCGACCTGCGCCGCACTGTGCTGCGCCAAAGCTGGTTGCGCCATCTGGAGATTGAAAAAGCTTTGCGGGCGGCGGGCGTGAACCTGGTGCCGCTGCTGCTGGTGCAGGTGGCCAACGGCGCCGATACTGTCGATGAAGCCGCCGATGATTTGATGCGCCTGTGCGGCGTACCGCCCGACGCCATCGGTCGCCATTCTTCCGATGACCCCGATCCGGTGCTGATGGGTGCCATTGCCGTGGATTACAGCAAGCGGGTGCTGATTTTCAAGCAGTCGGCAGGCACGGGTTTTGATGCGCCGCGCGCTTTTGTGCTGGCCAGCACCAAGCCGGTCAACGATGCCGACTTTGCCATGCAGTTCATTGGCCGCGTCATGCGCGTGGCGCGCCCGGTGCGCGATGCGTTCGGCAAGCCGCGCGAGATTCCAGCAGACCTCAACACCGCGTACGTGTATTTGGGCAATGCGCAGGCCCAGGCGGGTTTTGAAGCAGCGGTGAAGGCCAGCGCCGAGGTCAAAACCCAGCTGGAAGGCCAGTCAGAAAAGCTGCTCACGCGCCAGACGGTGTCGGGCGCGGTGGTCTATACCAACCGCGAGACGGACCAAGGGCCGTTGGTGTATGACATGCCCATTCCAGAGCGCTTTGCCCCCTTGCCAGGCGAGCCGGTGGCCGCAGAGGCGTTGCCTGCGACGGGCCAGGTTCCGCTGTTCTCGTTTGATGCCGCTGGTGCGGCCACAGATTCGGTACCGCAGAGCCTGTGGGGCGAACCACCTACCGCCATGCTCGACAGGGTGCAGCCTGTGCCAGAAGCCCAGCGCCGCGCCGCCAAAAAGGCCTTGCAGTCCCGCGATGATGTGCTTTCTGCACTGCAGCAGCACGGGCTGCGTGCTTACCCGCGCAAGGCCGGTCTGACGCAGTTGGGGCGCAGCCTCAAAACCGAACAAAAGCCTGAGCTGGACGATATGTCGGAAATTTCGCGCGTGGTGGCGTCGCGCCTCGTTTTGGACGATGCACTGTGCCGAACGGCTGTCAATGTGGCGCTGAATCGCTCCCGCCAGGAGGAGCACCACACCGAATTGACGACGGGCGCGGCGTATGACGAAACCATTCAGGTGGTGATTGACCGCAGCGCACTGGCCCGCGAAGCCATGGCCGCGTTGCGCGAGTTGCCTCAGGCGGAAGAGGAAGACTACAAAATCATCGTGCAGGTGCTGGCCGAGCGCTTGAGCAGCAGCATCGATGGCGCTTTTGCGGATGTGACCGACGAGGCACGGCCCAGCGAAATCGAGCGCAAGCGCCTGGCCCGCGATGCGGCGCATTGGGTGATTCGCAAACAGGTGCAGTCCTTGCGCGAAGACATGTTCAGCGAAATTGCTGCGCGTGCGCAGTTGGTGGACGCGCAGCCTTTGCCGGATGTGATGGTGTTCCCAGAGGGCATTGCGCTCGAGTCATCGCGCAAGAACATTTATGGTGTATTGCCACCCTCGCGCGAGGCGGGCGAGCGCGTGGAGCAAGTGCTTTTCATGGACGACCGCCAGTGGCTGGTGGATATGACCCATCGCCTGACTGATGGCGACTTTGTCCAAGGTCAGTTCGATGGCACCTGGTTTGGAAACAACCTGGAAGATGCTTTTGCCCGGGCGCTGGATCGCACCGATTTTGTCGAGTGGTGGCACCGCAACCCGCGCAACAAGCCTTACGCGGTGCGCGTGGTGCGCGCCGAGCACGAGAATTATTTTTACCCCGACTTTGTCGTGTGCGTGCGCCACGGCCCCGGTGAAGCGCCCATGCAGCGGCTGCTGGAAACCAAGGACGACACCAAGGACGCGGCCCGCAAAGCGAAGCATTCACCTGCCGGTTACGGCAAGGTGCTGTTTTTGACGCCTGACGGTGACCGGATGCGCTGGGTGAATGATGACGGCAGCCTGGGCGACGTGCTGGATTTTGAAGATTTGCAGGCTGCGCTGGGCAAACTGGTTGCCACTCGACCCGAGGCGCCGTGACAGTGGTTGAATCTTGTCGCCAAATCACTTTCAATGAAACCACCCACAAAGAAAGGAGGCTGGTATGTCCACTGCCACCCACTACGAGAACGCCAATTTTCTGCGCGAGCTGGCCGAAAATCTGCCCCGCATCTGGCCCGATGGCACCCCGGCGAAGACGGAGTTGTTGCAACGGCTGGCCAACGAGGAGTTGGCCCAGGCCCAGCATGAGGAATGGGTGCGCGCCAAGGTGTCAGCGGCCAGGGCCGACACCCGCCCCACCATGACGACGGAGGAGGTTCGCGCCAGCCTGCAGGCACGCTATGAGAGGCTGGGCGATGCATCGCGTTGAGTGGAGCGCTTCGGCCCACGATGACATTGCGGCCTTGTTCGAATACGTTGCCGAACACGCCTCGCTCTGGGACGCGGACAACCTGTGTCAGCGCCTGCTGCGCAGCACGGAGAAGCTTGAGGAGTTTCCCCGGCTGTACGAGGCTGCGCCAGAGTACGGCGAGGGTGTGCGCCGGATCAGCCTTGCGGGGCACCATGTGTTGTATGAAGTGGATGACCAGGCGCAAACCTGCACCGTCCTGGCGGTTGTCAGCCAGAGACAGCAGACGCGGTGGGTAAGGTAACGCTTGGCTTGATGGCACCAAGTCCTCTCGCCCCCTCTCCATGCGTAAGCGCCAATTCAATCGAAATACAAACAGCACGCGCCCCTTCATGCGCAGGGGCGCGCTGGGCATCCATCGCTTGCTGTGAAAGCGCTAGCAGCTATCCTTTTGAATGCTTCTGGTGTGCCTTCATGGCTGATTGGCCAAGAAACGAAGTGAGCAGCGAAGACAACTCGGCGGGAATCGGGTGAGTGATATAAATGAGAGTAATTCCTATTTATACTGCGTCAAAGTTCTCGATCGGTTTTTGTCCATGCCTATGTCCAGCTTTTGCCCTTTTTCTGACCCCCTGCCCGCCGAGCACAGTGTCCTGTGCCGCGAGTACGCAGCGGTGCAGGAACGCTGCACCCGTGTGATGGCAGGGCAGCAGGCCGAAATTGATCGTCTGCACGCGCAGGTGGTGCGCTTGCGGGGCGCACTGGTGGTACGGGAGACGGCGCTGGCCTATGCGCGTGAAGACCACGAACGCTTGGTCGCCCGCTTGGCCTTGGAGCGCGATCCACAGGCCGTTGCCGCCGATCTGGTGCTGTGCCAGACGGGCTGCCTGGGCCATGGCAACTTCTGGCGCGTGCAGGACCAGTGCCGCCGCAGCGGCAAGGCCTGCGTGTTGATCGAGGCCGCGGGCCGCCTGGAAAACGCCCCTGAATACACCGCAGCTGGTGGTGTGCCCTGATCCGTATCAGCGCTCATTCTGCGAACGCGGCACTTGCAACGATCAACACCCGCGCCCTCAAATTCGAAGCTTCCGTACATGCGGTTGCCCGCGTTCGCAGCAGAGCGCACTGGCCGTGTCATATTCACGCTGCGTCCAGCGTGCTGACTTTGGCCAGGGCTCCCGCGCAAGGGCCGCCCCGCCGCGCCGGGAGCGTCCCCCTGCCCGCATTGCGTAGCAATGCGAGAGCGGGGGGAAGGCGCGAAGCGCCTCAGGGGGGTGCACCCTAATACCGCGTATCCACGCTGTTGCGCATGGCGGCGCGGGCCACAGCGTCCAGCGCTTCGCCCACCACGGTCTGCTCCGACACCACGCGCAGCGCGCCCTGGGCCATGAGCCGGTCGCGCAGGCGCCGTGTCATGGACTGGGAATGCCCGCTGGCGCTGGTGAACAGGAACAGCGTGCCGTGCGGGCCCACCCAGGTGAGCTGGGTGCGTTCCCATTGCCCGTCCACGCGCAGATCCACCCAGGTGCCCACGGCCATGTCGGGTGCGCTGCTGAGGGGGGGCGCTGTGTCCGGTGCTTCCAGTGGCTGGCCGCTGGCGCCGAAGGATTCCATGAACCCCGACTCCTTGGCTTCGGCCGGGGCGAGCCAGGGTTCGTCGTCGGCTGGGGCGTCCAGGCGCGGGGTGCTGGGTTGGGTGGCAGTGGCTGCCGTAGAAGTTGGCATGGGCACCTGCGCCGCCTGGCCCGTGGCTGGGATGGCCGCGCTCTGGAAGGCCATCTGGTGCAGGCGCATCAAGGTGTCCATGAAGGGGCCCAGCTCCGTGGCCGGGTAGCCGATGGTGGCCAGCCCTTCGCGCAGGCGGGCCAGCAGCTTGGGCACCAGGCGGGCCAGCCTGGCGGGGTTCTTGCGCGTTTCCTCGGGCTGCGCGCTCCAGAGCAGGGCATCGACAAACTCGCGGTAGCGGCCAGGGTCGGCCTGGCCACTGTCGTTGTTCAGCCTGGCCTGGGCCAGCACCTGGGACCAGGGGCCTTGCAGGAAGGCGCCGATCTCTGCGGGCACCAGGCTGAATTCGGGCAGGTGCCGGATCTGTCGGGCCAGCCGCGAGGCCAGCAGGTGGCGTTGCTCGGCCCGCCACAGCGACTCGATGGCACGCTTGCGCTCCTGCTCGCGCTGGGCCTCGCTTTCGAACCAGCGCTGCTGGAGCTGTTCCAGCACGGGCTCGAAGTCGTCACGACTCTGGATGGTGGTCTGTGCCAGGGGCAGGGCGTTGTCGTGCAGTGCCAGCAGAAAGCTCCCGAAGCCGGGGGCTTGCACGTTGTCAAAGCCCAGGCTGCGGTCGGTGATTTCCTGCAGCAGCCTGCGCGCAGGGTGGTCGCGGTCGCTGAAGAACCGCGGGTCGGCCACGGCCAGTTGCATGAGGGCGGGCTCCAGGGCGCGCACCACCTGTTGCACGGGCGGCAGCAGGCGCGGGTCCTGCGCGATGTTGTCCACCATGAGCGCCACCACCTCCTGGCTCAGTGCCTGGCCCAAGCCACCGCTGGCCGCCGCAGAGGGCTGCATGGGGGTGCGCGGGCTTTCCAGGCGCTCCATGAGACGGCCCACCTGGTTCATCTCCTGCAGCGCCTCGAAGGCGGCGGGCACGGTGGGTTCGAAATCGGTGGGTGGCAGGGTGTCGGCTTCGTCGTGCTGCCCATCAAAGGTGCGGGCAAAGTGTGCGGCAAAGTCCGTCACCCGGTTGCCTGCGGGCGCACCGCCCAGGTCACCCAGCAGCAGGTGACGCAGGCGTTCCAGCGTGAGCAGGGCTTCCTGCTGGGCATGGGCCGGTGCGGCGGCATCGGCGGTGGTTGCCGCCGCAGGCTGCATGGCCGGCGCGGTGGGCACGACCACCGCATGGGCGGGCTCATTGGCAAAGCCTGGGGAATGGCCTTGCGGGCCGCTCGCCGGGGTGTAGGCATAGCGGCCGTCGGCCTGGCGCATGGCATAGCCGATGGGCTTGATGCCGGCCTGCTGTAGTTGCGCTGTGAGATCGGCGTACAGGGTGCGCAGCTCTGCCCCCAGCGCCTGCGCCATGGGGCCCATCCAGTCGCGGCGCACGGTATCGGTCACCTGCATCTGGCCCACCACGGTCTGCAGGGCCTGCAGGAACATTTCGGGCCGCAGTGGGTTGCTTTCGGGGTTGACGTTGGGCAGGCCTTGCGCGGCGCAGGCCAGACCGTTGAACTCCGCCAGCGTGGCATCGACGGCTTCGGCCAGCACCTCGCGGGCACGGGCGCGCTCCACGCTTTCGTGGATCTGGTGTTCGTCCATCAGCTCCAGTTCGTCGAAATGCACCGTGAACAGGGAGCGCGTGTGCTTGTGCCGGTCCAGCGTGTCCTGGGCCATGGTCTGGCGCAATGCGCCGGGGTAGCGCTCGGCCATGGTGAAGCACAGGCGCGAGAGCTGCTGGCGTGCTTCGAGCAGGCCGTGGCGTTCGCCGGGTGTGCGCGAACGGTCTTCCAGCGACTGCAGCGCCAGCCGGGTGCTTTCGAGCACCCTTTCCAGCAGTCGGTGGCTCTGGTCCAGGGTGTGCCGTACGGTGTGCTCAAACACCTGGGCGTCGGTTCCTGTCACGGTCGGAGCGTGGTCTCGCAAGCGGTTTCCTCTCACTGCGGATGGCGGGTGGGGTGAGGGCGGCAAGGGCCCCCAGGTCAGGGGGCATTATTCCCCGTCCTTGGGTGCACAGGAATCCCAAAAAACCACAAGGGGCATGTGCCCCTTGTGGTGGTGCGGGCAGGGCCCGCGGCCCCGCTCCGGTGGGATGGCTGGCTCAGCCCGCGTGGAACTTCACTACCAGCGGCACGATGAGCAGCGCCACGATGTTGATGATCTTGATCAGCGGGTTGACGGCCGGGCCGGCGGTGTCCTTGTAGGGGTCGCCCACGGTGTCGCCGGTGACGGCGGCCTTGTGCGCCTCGGAGCCCTTGCCGCCGTGGTTGCCATCCTCGATGTACTTCTTGGCGTTGTCCCAGGCGCCACCGCCGGTGCACATGCTGATGGCCACGAACAGGCCGGTCACGATGGTGCCCATCAGCAGGCCACCCAGGGCCTTGGGGCCCAGCAGCAGGCCGACCACGATGGGCACGACCACGGGCAGCAGGCTGGGGATGACCATCTCCTTGATGGCGGCGGTGGTCAGCATGTCCACGGCCTTGCCGTATTCGGGCTTGGCCGTGCCTTCCATGATGCCCTTGATCTCGCTGAACTGGCGGCGCACTTCCACCACCACGCTGCCTGCGGCGCGGCCCACGGCTTCCATGGCCATGGCACCGAACAGGTAGGGGATCAGGCCGCCGATGAACAGGCCGATGATGACCATGGGGTCGCTCAGATCGAAGCTGACTGCGCGGCCATAGCTTTCGAGCTTGTGCGTGTAGTCGGCAAACAGCACCAGCGCGGCCAGACCGGCAGAACCGATGGCGTAGCCCTTGGTCACGGCCTTGGTGGTGTTGCCCACGGCGTCCAGCGGGTCGGTGATGTCGCGCACGCTGCTGGGCAGCTCGCTCATTTCGGCAATGCCGCCGGCGTTGTCGGTGATGGGGCCGTAGGCATCCAGGGCCACCACGATGCCCGCCATGCTCAGCATGGACATGGCCGCCACGGCGATGCCGTACAGCCCCGCGAGCTGGTAGGCCACCAGGATGGCGATGCAGACGAAGATGACCGGCCAGGCCGTGGAGCGCATGGACACGCCCAGACCCGCGATGATGTTGGTGCCGTGGCCGGTGGTGGAGGCCTGGGCGATGTGGCGCACGGGCGAATACTGCGTGCCGGTGTAGAACTCGGTGATCCAGACCAGCGCGGCCGTCAGCACCAGTCCGGTGGTGCAGGCGCCAAACAGTTTCATCTGCGCGCCGCTGCCGCCCAGGGCGTTGTCGGGGATGATCCAAGTCGTGACGAAATAGAACGCGACGAGCGAGAGCACACCGGCGATGGCCAGGCCCTTGTAGAGCGCGGGCATCACGTTCTTCATGCCGGGCGAAGCCTTGACGAAGAAGCAGCCGATGATGGAGGCCACAATGGACACCGCGCCCAGCGCCAGCGGGTAGAGCACGGCGTTGAGCGGCGCGGCGGCCACCAGCAGGGCGCCCAGCACCATGGTGGCGATCAGGGTCACGGCGTAGGTCTCGAACAGGTCGGCGGCCATGCCGGCGCAGTCGCCCACGTTGTCGCCCACGTTGTCGGCGATCACGGCGGGGTTGCGCGGGTCATCCTCGGGGATGCCGGCTTCGACCTTGCCCACCAGGTCGGCGCCTACGTCGGCGCCCTTGGTGAAGATGCCGCCGCCCAGGCGCGCGAAGATGGAGATCAGCGAGGAGCCGAAGGCAAAACCGATCAGCGGGTTGAGCAGGCCGGCGAGGGTCTTGTCGGCCACCGGATTGCTGCCCACCAGGAACCAGTAGAAGCCGGTCACGCCCAGCAGGCCCAGGCCCACCACCAGCATGCCCGTGATGGCGCCGCCGCGGAAGGCCACGTCCAGCGCGGGGCCGATGCCTTGGGTGGCAGCCTGCGCGGTGCGCACGTTCGCACGCACGGACACATTCATGCCGATGAAGCCGCAGGCGCCCGAAAGGACCGCGCCGATGACGAAGCCGATGGCAGTCTTGCCGTCGAGGAAGAGACCGATGAGGATGGCCAGCACCACGCCGACGATGCCGATGGTCTTGTACTGCCGCGCCAGGTAGGCGGCCGCGCCCGCCTGGATGGCGGCTGCGATTTCCTGCATGCGGGCGTTGCCCGCGTCCTTCGAGAGAATCCAGCCGCGGGCCCAGAAGCCATAGGCCACGGCAACCAGCCCGCAAACGAGGGCCAGTATCAGAGGGGAAGTCAGCGCTGTGTTTCCAGCCATTCTTTTTCTCCAGGGTGTTGAATCGCACGTTAGGAGACACAACGCACCGGTCATGTCCCCGCTGCGTTGCTTCCTCGTGCTCCGTACCTGGAGACGATTGGCCAACTCGGCCAATTTACCCCGAAAAAATGACATGCAAGCGTCGAGAAAGGGGGGCGCCGGTAAAATGAGGGTTAATCCCGACGTGAATCCTTAACAATCATCAACATCGCGAACGACAACATGTCTCTCAACAGCGTCACCCCCGGCAAGAACCTTCCTGAAACCTTCAACGTGGTCATCGAGATTCCCGCCGAATCCGACCCCATCAAGTACGAAGTGGACAAGGAGTCTGGTGCCGTCTTCGTGGACCGTTTCCTGACCACGGCCATGTACTACCCGTGCAACTACGGCTACGTGCCCCGCACCCTGTCGGGTGACGGTGACCCGGTGGATGTGCTGGTGATCACCCCGTACCCGCTGCACCCCGGCGTGGTGGTGCCCTGCCGTGCCCTGGGCATCCTGAAGATGGAAGACGAAGCCGGCATCGACGGCAAGGTGCTGGCCGTGCCCACCACCAAGATTCTGAAGATGTACGAACCCTGGAAGACCGTGGCGGACGTGAACCCCATGCGCCTGAAGGCCATCAGCCACTTCTTCGAGCACTACAAGGACCTGGAAGAAGGCAAGTGGGTCAAGGTGCTGGGCTGGGAAAGCGTGGAAGCCGCCCACAAGGAAATCGTGGACGGCGTGGCCAACTTTGAGAAGTCGCAGGCCGGCGCGAACTGACAGACCGCTGACACCACCCCCTGAAGGCATGCCCGTGGCAACGCGGGCATGCCTTTTTTGCTGGAATGCCCGCTTGCGCACGGTCTGCGCCGCTGTCTAGACTCAAAGCAATCCTCAAAGCAATCAGGTTTGTTACAAATTGCATGGGGGGCGGGAGATGCGGTTTTCCGATTGGCGCATTGGCGCAAAGCGCGGGTTGGCATTCGTACTGGTGGTGGTGTTGGCGGCGTTGCTGGGGGCCGTGTCGTTGGTGCAGCTTGCGCGCATCCATGCAGGGGCGGATGATATGGTCACCCGGCTGCTGCCCAGCGTGTCGCAGGCGGGGGAGGTGCGGGTGCTGCTCAATCGCATGCGGCGCTCGGAGGCGGGCATCGTCACCGCCACGCGCCAAGAGGACATGCAGGCGGCGGTGGATCAGGTGCAGGCCCGGCTGGGCGAGCTCAAGGCCGTGGAAGCGCAATACGCCACGCTGCTGAACGAGAGCGCACGCAGCCAGCTCCAGCAGTACCAGCAGCGCAAGGCGCAGTACCTCAAGCTGCACGCCGACCTGGCCGACATTGCCAAGGGGGTGGACTACAGCAGCGCTGAGGCACTGGAGTTGTCGGGCGACATGCTGCGCCAGATGTACGCGGGCGAATCCGAGGCGGCCTTTGTGGCCATGGAAGCGATGGTGGGCCGCATGCAGCAGGCCCATGCAGAGGACGTGCGTGTCGCCACGGGTGGCATGCGCGGCATTTTTGACAATGCGCGCCTGTGGGTGGGCGTGGCCTTGCTGGCTTGCGTATTGCTGGCCGTGGTGCTGGGAGTGGCCATTGCGCGTGCCGTATCGCGTCCAGCGCATGAGGCGGTGGCCGTGGCGCGTGCCATTTCCGAAGGCAATCTCACGGTGCATATCCCCGCCGGTGGGCGTGACGAGATGGGCCAGTTGCTCCAGGCCCTGCTGCAGATGCGCGACAACCTGGCGCGTGTGGTCTCTGGGGTGCGCGGCTATGCCGAGGGCGTTTCCACCGCCAGCGCGGAGATAGCGCAGGGCAACCACGACCTGTCCTCGCGCACGGAAAGCCAGGCCAGCGCGCTGGAGGAAACGGCGGCATCGATGGAAGAGCTGGGCTCGACGGTGCGCCAGAACGCCGACAACGCCCGCCAGGCCAACCAGATGGCCATGAACGCCTCCACCGTAGCGGTGCAGGGCGGCGAAGTGGTGTCCCAGGTGGTGGAGACCATGAAAGGCATCAGCACCGCCAGCAACAAGATCGCCGACATCATCGGCGTGATCGACGGCATCGCCTTCCAGACCAACATCCTGGCGCTCAACGCGGCCGTGGAAGCCGCCCGCGCAGGCGAGCAAGGCCGAGGCTTTGCCGTGGTGGCCAGCGAAGTGCGCAGCCTGGCCGGACGCAGCGCCGAAGCGGCCAAGGAAATCAAGAGCCTGATCAGCGCCAGCGTGGAGCGCGTGGAGCAAGGCAACATCCAGGCAGAGAAGGCCGGAGAAACCATGACCGAAGTGGTCAACGCCATCCGGCGTGTGACCGACATCATGGGAGAGATCAGCGCCGCCAGCAGCGAACAAAGCGCGGGCGTGTCACAAGTGGGCGAAGCGGTCACGCAGATGGACCAGGCCACGCAGCAGAACGCCGCGCTGGTGGAGCAGATGGCAGCGGCGGCGGGCAGCCTCAGCGGCCAGGCGCGCGAGCTGGTGCAGGCCGTGGCGCAGTTCCGCCTGGTGCAGCAGGACACCGTGGCAGCACCGCCCAAGCCCCCGGCACGCCAAGTGTCTGCACCCACCGTGTCGGCGCCATCGCCCAGTGCAGCCAAGCAGGTCCGCCCACCCGCGGCCAAGCCCAGCGCGGTGTTGCCCAAACCCAGCGCACCCGCGGTGGCGCAGACACGGCCCGCCAAATCGGCGCAGGACGACGGGGATTGGGAAAGTTTTTAGTGATTTGGGGCTTTACGCCCGTCCATAAAGCACTATTAGCTATAAAAATAATAGCAAATTAGCCCGGCTTGCCACGCTGTGGGTCGGGGTATAGCCACTGTAGGCCGGGCACACGCGGGCGCTCGAAGGGGCGCCAGGCCCCGGTCACGGGGTTCTGGCTCAGGCGGTCGGCCACGGCCCACCAGGCGCTGGGGTTCAGACCCAGGCCGAAATGGCTGGCCACCACCTCAATGTTTTCCGTGTGCGGGTTGTGGGGTGCGGGTGCCTGGATGCTGCCGCGCCAGGCCACGACTCCGTCGCTGCGCGAGTAGATGCTGGTGGTGGGCACGGGTGGTGCGACCGGCAGGTCATAGTGCTCTGTCTCGCGCTTTGGATCGCGCCCACTGACCCATTGGTAGATGCGCCAGGCGTTGGTCGAAGTGTGTTCGCCCGCAAAGGGGGTGCCCAGCGTGACCACGCAGCGCACACGGTCGGGCATTTCCTTGGCCAGTTCGCGGGCGTACACACCGCCCAGGCTCCAGCCCACCAGGCTCACGCGTGCACCGCTGCGTTGGCAGGCTTCGTCGAGCTTGCGCTTGGCTGTTTCCAGCACGCCGTGGCGTGGGCCGATGTTCAAGCCCTGGCCCCAGCCGTAGGCGTGGTAATTGCGCGACTCCAGGTAGCGGCGCAAGGGCAGGGTGGAAGCATCGCCGGCCGTGAGACCGGGGAACACGATGATGGCGTGGCCGTCCCCCAGCGGCGCGTTCTGCAGCAAGGGCCAGGCGGGCAGCACAGCGCCAAACTCCCAGGGAGCGCGAAATTCCAAGGCCAAGAGGTGCAGACCGGGTGGGGGCAAGGTATCTGGTGGAGCTGGCGCTTTTCGGAACGGGAATGGCATCGTGGGGTGGGGTTCGGGCAGCTCGGCGTTGGCATGCGGCTGTTGCATTTTTTCACAGTCAGGCGCAATCTATCTGGACGCCGCACTCCAAACTCACAAGGTACGGATCCTCACCACAATGTGGCGGGTGTTGCCCAGGTGCATCAAAAAGCGTAGCGTGCTGCGGTGTGAGGTCATGCCGTTTGGTGGTAATGCATGGGTGGTTGGCTGGTTGCGCAACTGGCCGGTGCCCTTTGGTTCAGGAGGTTGACCAGGACTTTTTGTTCAAACTCAGCGTGTCGCGGCGTTTGGTGGTGTTGGTGGGGTTTGCCGTGGCCGCCATGGCGGTGCTGGTCGGCGTGCTCATGACGTCGGAGCGGGCCATGCTCCTGCGCGAGCGCCAGGACAGCGTTCGCCAGGCGGTGGAGACGGCGCATGGCATCCTGGTGCATTTCCACGGCCTGGCGGCCAAGGGCAGCATGCCCGAAGACGAGGCCAAGCAGCGCGCCAAAGATGCTGTGCGTACCTTGCGTTACAGCGGCGAGGAGTATTTTTGGATCAACGACATGCATCCCAAGGTGGTGATGCATCCCATCCGTCCCGAGATGGAAGGCCAGGACCAGAACCAGCGCAAGGACCCCAACGGCAAATTCCTCTACGTGGAATTTGTGGAGATCGTCAAGAAAAGCGGCGGTGGCTATGTGGACTACATGTGGCCCAAGCCGGGGAGCGATGTCCCGGTGGACAAGGCTGCCTATGTCAAAGGCTTCGCGCCTTGGGGTTGGATCGTGGGTTCCGGCGTTTATGTGGATACCGTGCAGGCCACGTTTCTGAGCCGCTTGACGCAGGCTGCCGGCATTACCCTGGTGTTGACGGTGCTGTTGGCCGCAGTGGGCTGGATGATCGCGCGCAGTGTCCTGCGGCAGTTGGGCGGTGAGCCCACCCAGCTCAATTACATCACCCACCAGATTGCCCAGGGGGACCTTTCGGTGGACATCCCGGCGTCCAAGTCGAGCGACAGCTTGATGCACGGGATCCAGGCCATGCGCGACAGCCTTGCCAGCGTGGTGCTGCGGGTGCGCCAGGGCTCCGAGCATGTTTCCACCGCCAGCGCGGAGATAGCGCAGGGCAACCACGACCTGTCCTCGCGCACGGAAAGCCAGGCCAGCGCGCTGGAGGAAACGGCGGCATCGATGG
>Ga0208826_1001295_pt1 | contig 21521 bp, 20 predicted proteins | sample AD_UKC115_MetaG_FD_184451 | JGI IMG/M metagenome (GOLD analysis project Ga0208826, IMG submission 184451) | Active sludge microbial communities of municipal wastewater-treating anaerobic digesters from Hong Kong - AD_UKC115_MetaG (SPAdes)... | ecosystem: Engineered > Bioreactor > Anaerobic >...
GACACATCTACTTTGCCCTGGGCTCAATTGCAGTGATCTCCCTCTTCAATAAAGAAATTGCCTATGCTGCAGTCCTTATGACAACCTTCGGAGACATGGCTGCAGCCCTGATAGGAAAGTTCTACGGAAAAAGAAGAATTTTCAGGGAAGTCTTTAAAAATGACAAATCTCTTGAAGGTTCAGCTTCCGAGTTTATAACCGATCTGGTGGTCGGACTTGTTATAACTGGAAACCCGATTGTGTCTCTTGTCATGGCTTTTTCTGCAACCCTCACAGAAACCGCAGTAAATAAGATAGATGATAACCTTGTAGTTCCCATTTTTTCCGGCTTCTTCGGGCAAATAACCCTGGTTCTGCTGATGTATTTCTAACACGATCTGAAGGGAAACACCGGGAAACCGAGATTTCTACTCCTGAATTGCAAAAATAGAATTTTCTAACTTTACCCTTCTGAGCCGCACGGGTTGTGGTCTGCAGCCGGCTGTAAAAGAAATTTCTTAAATTGGAGACCGTGTTTAACTAAAGAAAAAAGAAAGGAAAGGGAGTAAAGATGAACAGAAGAGATTCAGGCAGTTTTCTCTTCCGTTCCTGTTTCACCCTGTGCCTGCGTGAGCCTTCTCATTTCCTTTATGCGCCTGGCTATTACTTCTGCAAGGTAAAGGATAAGAGCTGCAATAAGCACATACATTTTCAGGCTGACCGGCTCATTTGTTTCCTTCTGTGAGTTCTGCCTCGCGTCTTTAAGGAGAGAGGCTCTTGCTTCCTTTTCAGTGTAAATCTTTCCTCCAGTTGCAACAATAAGGGGTTCAATATCTTTATTGTTCCCGACTTCCAGGTACTCAAGAGCATAATTTACTGCAAGCGGGTAGCCGGAAATATCGTGGATCCCTATATTTACCGGATTGACGCCTGTTTCGTATGTGTTCCTGCCCGTAAGGGCAAGGTCAAGCTGTGCCCCATCCAGTTTAAGCTTCGGGATCCCCTCGTCGTACATAATAAGGGTGAGGTCGGAAGGGGTCCCGAGCCAGGTATCGGGAGCATCTACAACAGCCCCTTCTTCTGCCTCAGGGTTTGCTATTGCCCAGTTAGCCGTACCTGAAATAAGCTTGCTGTTTGACCCGTTGTAAAGAGCCGAAGCCCACCTGACGCCCGCGCCGTCCCCGTTATCCGTGGTAAAAGCTGCAACACGCCCGAGCCCGAACCGCCACGTGGTTAGCACAGGCTGTCCGGTAACCGTAATGACAAGCCGTTCAGCCCCTGCTTTCGGAGTAACCTGGTTATATCCTGTGATGCTTGCATTGGTAAGATTTACACCTTTAGTAATGAAGTGGTCAGGAGAATACTCAAGAAGCGAATAGGTCCCGAGATCCTCAGTTTCCTCTTCTTCAGGTTCTTCGGCAGACTCATCAGCCTCTTCAAATACGATATTTGCCCGCTCGCCCATATCGATATGCTGATAGTTGCCTTCAAGCCCTATCTCCTTCATTAGCTTTTCAGCATAGTAGTTTCGGGACTTATCACTCTGGGAGGGAGCAGAAGAGCGGATATGGATAAAGTACAGGTTTACACCCATGTCCTTTAACTCCTGTGCAATCTGAACGCTCTGGTCGTACGACTCCTCAATTCCTCCATCAGAGACCACAATAGCATCAAGCTCGCCGTCTTCACCTTCAAGCATCTGTTTCGCGATGCCAAGCCCCTGGTCAAGGGAAGTCTCGGTCTCATTGGTGGGAGTCAGCTTCGATACTTTCTCTTTCAGGATGGCGAGGTTTTGAGGAAGCCCCAGATATAAAAACCCGCCAGAAACGTCATATGCCGCGTTTCCGAATGCTATAACAGCAACATTTGCATCTTTCAGGTTGTCATTCTCAAGAATCTTCACGCCGTTTGAAAGGATATCTCCCTGAGTTTTGTGAGCAATTGTGCTTGGAGAGACATCGAGGATAAGGACAAGGTTTCTTCCTCCCTTAAACTCGGAAGGCTTTGAAATCACGGGCAGGATTTCCTCAAGGGAAGAATTAAGGTACTCTCCGTAGTTGTAGGCCCTGTCTCCTCCTACGACAATGAGTCCTCCTCCGTTGCTGACATAATTTTTGATTTCCTTAATCTGAGCCTCGGAAAATGAGGTTATAAACTGGTCATCAAGTACCAGAAGCTTACTATCCGTAATATTATCTGCTCCGGGATAGCCGTTTGCAACCGAAACTTCGTAAAGGTTGCTCAGGACTTTAGCCAGAGGGGACCCGGTTTCATTTGTAACAAGTGTAACTTTAGGTTTGGGAATCACATAAATGGATTTGAAGAATTCATTATTGATTTCTTTTAAATCCCCTCCGGAGATATCGCTGATCTTCACACTTATGTTATGGGCGCCTAGAGTTGTAAATTCCTGGTTAATAGGAATGGTATTGTTCCTGCCGTCCTGTGTGAACTGCCTGCTCTGGGAAATCTGTCCGTCCACGAATACTTCAAGGAAATAACTGACACTCTTTTCTGAAGCCTGGCGGACAACAATCTCAAACTCATTCTGGTTGTCCACGACCACTTTCTTATCCCCGAGAATCTCAACGCTCAGGTCGTTTGTTTCAACTTCGGGCTGGACAAGGTAGACCGTGGTATTCGTGTCTTTTGCAAACTCCAGAGCTTCCGTCAGGTCCTTTCCAGAGTTGCTGTTCCCGTCGGTAACAAGCACTATCTGGTTTCCAAGCCCGGAGTACTGGGTCACCGCATCACCGAGAGTGGTCTTTTCCCCTGTAAGCTGCACGAGAGCGGTTGGAGTTTTTGCCGTGAGGGATTCATACAGGTCAGTGCCTATCCCTTCAGGGAAAATCCCCATACTTGCTGTCTGGTCCTGAATAAGCACGAGAGAAGGGTCTTCTTCACTGGTTGTCCGGGTAACCGTTGTATAGGGCGACGCCAGGGCAAGGACAAGGATAAGGGAAACGAGTACTCTCCATTCCACAAGTTTCGTTTTTGTCTTCCGCAGGAGATAAAAACCGGCAATAATAACCGGAATAGCGAGCAGGAGCATCTCAGGGCTTTCGAGGGATATATTCATAGTTCACCCCTCCCGCGGACGATCAGGATTTCAATCAGCATAAGCAGGAACAGGATTCCTATTAGATAATTCGTAATGTCGTTCTTCGCAGTATAGGTCTCGGACCTCATGGTCTTGGGCTCATTTTCTTCAAGTGAACGGCTGATAAGTTCCGATGCATCTATTGTGGTATTTGATTCCCTGTCATCATACATATTGACTGCAATCTTCTTACCTGAGACTTCGTATATTCCTACTTCATCGTAAAGTAGACTGTTTGCTGTCATGGTCTTTGTAGGGGTACGGATTTCCTCGGTCTTTGAAAGGGAAGTAACGGTACCTGCTTCAAGGTTGTATTCCGAGATGTCGCCAATGCCTCCGAGCCATTCAACGAGCTTTATCCAGAAAACCGGATACTCAGGCAGGTTATGGAAATTGTTCCAGGCGTTTTCACCAAGCTCGTCACTTAGCCCCATATAGAAGATAGTGCCTTTGCCCACCTGCCAGTAACTCAGCAGAGGAATATCATTTTCAGTGGCTACAAGGGTTGTAGAGCCTGTCCTTTCAGTTGCGTTCATATATTTGCGGACTGAAATTTCTTCACTTTTCATGTCCTCTGTGATGCTGTTCTTGAGAGTTTCTTCAACCTCAAGCCCGTTCTTCTCCTCTTCGACTCCAATGGGCTTTACAGGCAGGAGTTTTACAAGGTCAACCTCGGTTTTCTCAGGAGAAAGGGCTTCACTTGCGATAAAGACCACATTGCCTCCGTTCCGTACGTAAGATTCTATACTATCCACAGTGCCGTTAGCAATCGGAGTCTCTTTCTGGGCAAGCACGACAAGAGTATAGTTGTCAAGGGAAGAAGGCACAGACTTCCGGATTTCGAGGTCAATATTCGGAATCAATGAAAGTGCCGTTTTTGAAGGCAGCTTTCCATTATCCGTAACGTAAAGGATATGCTGTCCCGAGGTATCGGGAATGGAGATGTAGGCTTTGTTGTCAACATCCAGGTCATCATCAACATTCAGACTGACTGTTGTAATACCGGGTCCCAGGCTTGCAAGTTTGAACTGGTTTGTGCCGCCTGCAGGGACATCAATGCTAAAGGACTTGGAAGCATTTCCAGAAATTCCTCTTCCGGTCTTAATTTCAACGGTTTTACTTTCGCTTCTGTAGTTTTTGACCACACCCGTATAGCTGTATTCTCCATCCGTGGCTTCAACCCATCCGTTAATGATTCCTATATTTTCTGCAGGCTTACCTACCTTTACGAAATTGACCTTAAGCCCGTAGGACTCAGCCAGGTTTTTGGAAGCTACAGGGTCGTCTCCTCCCCAGTTTGTGAAGTCTGAAATAACAATAATCCTGCCGCCTTCTTCCGAGAGAAGCCGCATGCCCGTGGTAATGGCTGCAGACAGGTCGGCAGTGCCGGCGCCGGGTTTGACCTTGTTTAAGATGTCTTCGGCAGCCGAAGCGCTTCCTCCTTCAAGGGCAAGCTGCGGAATGTTGGAAGCAAGGATTATGCTGTTTTTCTTGCTCACGTATCCTTCGGCAATATTGGCTGCGTCTTCAAAACGGGAATCAACCTGCATGCTTGCCGAAGTGTCCAGGATAAGCACAGTATGCTCTCCGCTAAGCGGCTCTTCTGAGGTATAATAGTAGCCTGCCGCACCAATGGAAAGAAGGATCAGCATAAGGAGCTGAATCAGGAAAAGAGGGTCGCGAACGACTTTTGTAAGAGAAGCATAAACCCTCTTTCGTTCCCTGTCAAGCTTGAGTACAAACATTAACGAGGGAATCGAAAGCACAGCCGGCTTTGGGCGGAGCATGTAAATGATGATAAGCGGGATAACACTCAGGAGAGCAGCAAGAGCAAGGGGGTTTTGAAAAGGCATTTTTAGCGTCTCCTTCTCCTGATTGTATGGTAGAATGCACTGAAAACAGGAGTGTCGGTTGTAAATATGTAAAACTCAGCTCCGACTTTCATACAGGTTTTTTTAATCCTTGCACTGTGGTCGTCAAGCTTCTTGACGTAGCGTTCCTTGAACCTTTCACTGATATAAGTCCTTATTTCCTCTCCGGTTTCAAGGTCTACAAGCTTGCTGTTGCCCTGAAGCGGAAGCACTTTTTCCGTGGGATCTAGCACCTGTATAACAATAAGGTCGTGGTCGGAAAGCCTGTGCAGGGCTGTTTCTATTGCCTCAGGCTCCTGCATAAAGTCCGAAATAAGGATTACAAGGGATCTGGATTTGATCTCCGGGCTGTACTTTATAACGGCTTCCCCGATGGAAGTCTTTCCGGAAAGTTCGAGTTCGCTGAGCCGCTCTATCGCCCGCATAAGGTTCTTTCTGCCCCTGCTGGGCTTATTGATATCTATTTCTTCCGTAAAAGTGGATATGGCAAACCTGTCATTGTATTTGGTCACCATGTAAGCAAAACCTGCAGCGAGCATGGCGGCATACTCAAATTTTGAGGTCCCTTTTTCAGGATAATCCATGCTTTTGCTGGCGTCCAGAAGGATATGGGTTGTAAGGGTTTTTTCTTCCTCAAACTGCCTTACATAGAGCTTTTCAGTCCTCGCATAAGCCTTCCAGTCAATGTCTTTTAAAGCGTCGCTTGAGTCGTATTCCCTGAACCCGATGGTATCTATGCCGTGCCCGCTTCGGGTTGACGGACGGTTTCCTGCATAGACCGTGGATACCCTCTTCCGCACTGAAAAGGTAAAGCGGTCAAGCTGGGTGAAAAAGTCAGTTTCGATTTTTTGTTTTGTGCGAGTCATTCTGGATCGTCAACCGAAAAGCCCGGTTCCTCCGGACCTGAAAAAACCCTGTAGGTTTTAATTTTTCTTATGTCCTGCACAGTTATGAGATTCTTAGAACCTGCTCAATTACAGTCCTTTCAGGATCAAACAGGTCTGTGATCTCATTTATCGGATTTTCGTACCTCATTTAACCTTCTTGAGAATTTCCTCAATAGCCTGATCAGGTGTCATCCCGCTTCTTTCGGCTTCGAAGGTAAGGATAAGCCTGTGGCGGAGAACCGGGTAAGCCATGTAATCAATGTCCTCTTTGCTCACAAAGTTCCTGCCATGTATCAGGGCTCTTGCCTTTGCTGCAAGGATGAGGCCAATTGATGCTCGAGGGGAAGCCCCGTACTCAATGTGCTCTTTGTCTTTGCGGGTCATTGCCACAATAGACAGAACGCGCTCCTTGAGCTCTTCAGAAATAGGGACCTGCCGGGTAAGCTTCTGCAAATCGAGAAGTGTGGATTTATCGAGACCCTTGGTGATCTTCGGGGTTTCGGATTTCGTATAACGGTTTATAATCTCCAGTTCCTCTTCATAGGTAGGATAATCCACAAGGATCTTCAGGAGGAAGCGATCTAACTGGGCTTCAGGAAGGGGATAAGTTCCTTCCATCTCAATGGGGTTCTGGGTAGCAAGAATAAAAAATGGGCGGTCAAGCAGGAAAGTATCGTTTCCGACTGTTACCTGTTTTTCCTGCATGGCTTCGAGGAGGGCAGACTGGGTTTTTGGGGAAGCACGGTTGATCTCATCTGCGAGCACGATGTTTGCAAAGACAGGCCCGGGTTCAAATTTAAACTCTTTTTTGTTATCTTTTTCCTGAATCACATTTGTTCCTGTAATGTCGGAAGGCATAAGGTCAGGAGTACACTGAATCCTGCTGAACTTAAGGTTCATTGCCTTTGAGATTGTGGAGATCATAAGGGTTTTTCCAAGTCCCGGATTGCTCTCCACAAGTGCATGCCCTTCACAGAGGATGGAAATTATGATCTCTTCTACAACCCTTCTCTGACCCACTATTACATTTCCGATCTCATCAAAGAAACTTTTAAAAATCCTGCCTGCGTTCTGGTAGGTCGTGGCGGTCTGCCCCGAATCGGTATTATTCTCATTCATGTCTGCTTCACCCTTTGAACTGCTGTTTTTTGCGGGTCCCGATGCCCGCTCTACTGAACCTTATCCTTAGAATATCTTTCAAAAACAGTCTGACTGTTACTCAAGATATAGCTGTTAATTTATACAGTTTATTATTCAAAAACTGCTTTCAGGAATTTTCGATCAAATTGATGGGGGTAAGTCTAACTTCAAGTAAATATAAATTAATATTTTTTTCGTATTATTCTTCTGCGAGTTGTTCAAAGTAACTCTGGATAACACTTCTGTACCCTTCAGGAAGGTTCTCATAATAACTCTGGGAAGCGATGGCTTCCGGGTTATACATGTCCGACTGGATAAATGATTCGCCAGTCTTATTTGCGTCTTCCTGGCTCGTAAATCCCTGCCCTGCTCCCGGAGGAATCTTTAAGTCCACTTCCTTGCCTTCAACTACGATAACTGCAGGCTCTCCAAAAAGCTCGTTATTGTCCTGTTTGTCTGCGGAAGTCCCGCCGTTTTCCTCTACAGAAACAAGATCTGAATCCGAACCCGAAAAGGGAAGATCCTCTATTATTCCACTCATTTCAGTAGGGCTGAAAGTTGTCTGATATCCTGTATAGGCAACATAAGCCAGACATGCAACAGCAAATACAGTCAGCAGAACATCCTTTACAAGTTTTTTTCTGTTGAGGAAGACAGAGGACTTCACAGGCTTCGAATCAATTATGACACTGCCTATAAGGTCACGGACAATGATATTATCCGTATCCCGGTTGTCATAGGCTGTCCTCATCCTCTCTTTGAGTACAGGATACTTTTCTTCCATCAGGGCAATCGCATCTTTCTTTTCAGCCCTGAAATACCTGATCGCTGTCAGTATGAGAGAAAGGACAAAGTCAATAATGATAAGCCCCAGAGTCTCAAAGACAATTTCAAAACCAAGAATGCCGTATTTTGCACCTGTATAGGGTTCGAAGGTGGGAAACATTAAGAAAATGTCTCTCATGTTAAGGAGCACAAAAAGGGCGTAGAGAACCATAAACGTTGCAAGAAGGTCTGCTAAAATATAGAGTCCCCTATACTTTTTCAGAGCCGATTCATGTTTATTTACAATTTTTTCAATCTCCAGAGCCATTTTGCTCCCTTCTGCAACCGGTTATTCCGGTGTTATTATACTTAAGAGTATTAAATTAAGATAGATAACGACTTGCTAAGATACTATAGGAAGATATTACAGAGAGATACTATATAAAGATACTATATAAAGGTAAGGTATACATTCCAGATGCAGGTTCCTTACATAAGTGCCTTTTGCATTGTACCCTGCCAGGTATCTTTTCCGATGTGAAATATCTTTCTAATTGAAAGCTCTTTTTCGGAGCTGAGTATTCTGATTACCGAAATTATGAGAACTGCAATGAGCTGCTACCAGATATCTTGCTATATCCATGTGTTCAGGTCTGTTGACCTGAGTTCCTGAAAATCGGATAGGATCCCAGTACTTTTAATGTGCTGGATTCTGGCTTTGTACCGGCTTTTGATTTTATATCTTCTAAGGCATCTTTTATAAGTGCATCGCTTGTATGACCTTCAAAATCGATGTAGAAGTAATAATCTCCGAGCTCTTTTTTAGAGGGTCTTGATTCTATTTTTGTAAGGTTAATTCTTCTTTTCGCAAAAGCTCCCAGAAGCTCATATAATGCACCCGGCCTGTCTTTTTCCAGATATACAATAAGAGACGTTTTGCAGACCGAAAGGCTCCCCTTTTCTGTCCCGTTTCCTGCACCCATACAGGGATTAAGGTATGATTCCCTATCAGCTCCCGCAACTCCCGTAGCCTGCTCAGATGAAATCTTTTCTCCTCCCCGAATAACTACAAAGCGGGTATAGTTTTCTTTCCTGTCCTGGACGTTTGAGAGCAGGATTTTGAGCCCGTAACGTTCCGCAGCTTCAGGGGACGCGATTGCTGCCATTTCTTCAAATTCTCCTGCCAGCCGCGCTGCATGGGAAGTGCTGCCCGTACTCCGAAGTTCAGCTTCAGGAAAATGCTTCTTCAGGAAATGCCTGCACTGGGCAAGCCCCTGCGGGTGGGAAAGAATAACCCTGATCTTCTCGGGTCCTCCCTTTGAGAGAAGGCAGTGCTCGATTTTGACGACTATCTCTCCGATAATAACAGCCTCGTTTTCAAGAAGGAGATCGAGGGTAACTCCTACCGAGCCTTCAATGGAGTTTTCTACAGGGATTACGGAGATATCTGATTTCCCTTTTACTGCAGCCAGGAACGCATCTTCAATATCTGCAAAATACCTGAACTCTGCGTCCCTCAGGCCGTTTTTCAGAGCCCATAATTTTGCGGCCTTTTCCGAATACGAGCCTTCCGGCCCCATTACACCTATAATCATCTGAAGGTTAATTGGGGGGATGGTAATAATATTTTTTGATAGCCCCGAATTGCGCCTCGGGAGTAAGCGGTCCGTTTCACTCGCTGCGCTCGCTCAAGCAGACTAATTTATGGATTGTAGAAGTGAGCTGAGCTCAAGAGGACGAATTTGTGAGCAATTAAAGTTAATTTTCCCCCGGATTCTGTGTTTTTTCCAGTTCTTCCTCGAGGTCAAGTTTCTCTCCTGCGTTCCAGAGAATTTCGAACTCTTCTTTCAGGTTCTTTGCAAGCCCTGTATCACGGATTTTCACGACTGAAAGTACCCTTTCACTGTCTGCAGGATGAGGCTGAATAAGGACAACCACACTGTCATCAACAATCCCGAAACAGGAGTTGAAATTCCGGACAAGCCTGATATCAAGGCCTTTTTTCAGTTTTTCAAGGGTTTCCTCCGCCTGATTGGAAAGAATGGGGATAACAGCCATAAAATGAGGTGAAACCATCAAGCGAATCCGGACTCCCCGGTCAATAGCTTTTGTTATCTCCGGAAGCAGGTAGAAAACAATTTGAATTCCGAATACAGGTGGAATGACGCAAATAGATTTTTTTACTTCCCCATAAATGGAAAAAGCAAATTTTCTGATTTCGGATTCTGTAATGGCTGTTGTCCAGAAGACTTCGTCTTTTCGCTTTTGATTAGGAACAGCTTTCAGTGCCTGTTTTGCATCTTCTATGGAGCCTTTTAAAACCGATAATTCCCTTTCGTATTCGGCTTTTTTCCTCTCAAAAATAGCATCCAGAGAAATCTCAGGGTCAACTGCTCTGAACTTCTTGGGCCTTGAAGCCTGAACTTCTACAAAGCCTTTTCCTGCCAGGGACTCAAGGACAGAGTAGATTTTCCCATATGGTACTTCCGAATCCCTGTATATGTCGCTTGCTTCGGAAACACCGAGCTTTAACAGAGAAAGGTAGGCAGCCGCTTCATAAGCATTAAGGCCAATTTCCTGCAGGAGACGTTCATTCTGCATACGGGAATCTGGGATTTAATATCTTAAAGCAGTTTCGAAAAAAGATATGCATAAGAGCTGCAGAAATGCTGATTCTTATGCAAAATGTTTCTGTGTCAGGAACTTCACGAAAAAAAGTTCCCGACCCGAAGCGATTTCAATTGAAACTTCAATTTTTTTCCAGTTTCATTTGAGCAATTTCAGTGCATCCCTGCAGGCTGCAACGGCAGGCGCTCCTGAGGTTATGAATATGACATCCATAACTTCCATAATTTCCTCTTTGGTTGCGCCATTCTTGAGGGCACTCTGCATCTGTACAACAGTACATCTTTCACACTGCTTGGATGCAACGACTGCAAGCGCGATCAGAATTTTGGTCTTTGCAGGCAGGGCACCATCTGACAGCAGTCTCTTGTTGCACCTGTTATATTTTTTCGTGGACTCGCTGTCAAGGCATCCAAGTATCTCAAGAATATGCGGAGTAAATCCCAGTTTTTCACTCATACTTGCCAGTAATTCTTCATGTTCCAGATCTTTATGCTCTTCCATATCGCTTAACCCCCATTTGAAGTTGCATTAAAACCTATGTGCATATTATTATCTACTCCTGATTATTTATCTATTCCTGAGGATTTGAAATACAGACTTTCAAAAAAACAGAATGGAAGAGAATAAAATAATCAAGAGACAGGAACGGAGTCGCGTTTCAAATTTCTGGAAAAGGAGTGGAGAGAATAATGAGACCAAACGATGATCTGAGAGAGGAACACAGAGCTGCCCATCCCGAGTTCCGCCTCGGGAGGGCGGTGTCCTTTTCGCTCCGCTCAAGAGGACTACTTTTTGGAGAAGTATAATAAATCATCCATGAATCAACTGAGGCAGACAGCGGGTACACACCCAGAGGCTGACCATCCCGAGTTCCGCCTCGGGAGCCCGCGGTCTGTTTCACTCGCTTCGCTCGCTCAAGCAGACTAATTTGTGGATTGTAAAAGTGAGTTGAGTTCAAGAGGACTACTTTTTGGGAAAGTATAATAAATCATCCATGAATCAACTGAGGCAGACAGCGGGTGCACACCCAGATACTCTCCATTTTGTGCCTGAGGGGTATGAGGTAGTGGGTATCTTCTCCGGCTCCGCACTGGAAGCAGCGGATTGAGATATCTTTCTTTTTCGGCTGGGACTCGGCTTTTTCCCTGTTGAATTCAACTGTATGCCTTTCTTCAATAGAGAGAGCCCCCTCGGGACAGATTCCGATGCAGTAGCCCATACCATCGCAGAGTTCTTCGGATATGACTTTTGCTTTTCCGTTGATTATTTGAATGGCGCCTTCAGCACATGGTGCAACACATTTCCCGCATCCTGTGCATTTTTCCTCATCAATTTTAATAATCATTCGTTTTACCATGAAAAGTAACCCCTTCCCCTTCGTGTTTATTCGTTTTACAAAAAATTATTTGAGAGGTAGAATAACTCAGGTATCTGTCAGCATTAGCTGCCGTTTGAAATCCGGCAGATAGCCTTCCCTGTACAGCACATTTTTGTAATCATCTATTATTTTGCTCATTTTGCAGGTGTATTTTATGAAATCCGTACCTACATCTCCTCTAAACAGTATTCTTTCTGCTTTCTCAAGAAGTTCGGGGTGAATGAAAACCAGTTCTTCTTTGGTGTGCAAAAAGAGGGCTGAAAAATCCCTGTGGATGCCCATGCTTCTTTTTAAGAGCTCATTATTTAAGCTGTCTTCAGAGATATAGTTCTTAAATTTCAGATAAGCGTTAAAGTTCGCTATATTCTGATTTAAAGAGTTCAGAATCAAATACAGCATGCTGTCGGTTTTAGGAAGAGGAAGGTCCTGAAGTTCAGGATCTGCACCTTCATAGAGTTCATTTTCATCTACATTTTTATCCCGAGTTGTATCGTGGTCCATTTTTGTCACCTGCTATGTTTGCAAACCAAACGTTCTACAAATCGAATTTTAGCCAGTGAAATTGTAATCTGAAATCTGACCTGAGATTTCAGTACTTAATTACCTGTTTTTCCTGATCAGCATTAAGGTTTTCAGTGATGGGTTCCTTCCACCACTTTTATACCTGCATCCTGAATTGTCTTTCTGATGATATCTATATTGGGACATTTCGGATAACTGTCCTCCATGAGCATGCAGGAACTCAGGTGCACGACATCGAGGTCATGTTTTTTCAGGGCATTCAGCAGGCGGTAAACCCTCCTGCCAGAGCAGCCTCCGCAAGTGAAAAAGGCAATCATCTGTGCATCTTCGCCATAGACCTCAAAATGCGACTTTCTTTCATTGAAAGCCTTAAAGCAGCCCACCCCCGGGCAGGCTTCCGAGACTATATCACAGCGGATGACTGCGATTTTTGTTGGCTTTGTCTTTCCAGTCAATGTTCGACAGTCCTTAACAGCCTTTAAAGTTCAATCTCACAGCAGGCGAGTGGGCTCCTTCTGCCTTGGTGCTTTTACAACAAGCACCCTGAAGATCCCATCCCCGGGGTTCAGGAGGCGGTGGGGAATTTTTGCAGGACTTTCGATCAGCATGTCCCTGCTTACTTCTTCCTGTTCATCCCCAATTTCAACAACGCCTTTTCCCTCAAGAATATAGAAAAAGACATCTGTGGGAGTAACATGCTTTTTCAAGGACTCTCCCGGCTTGAGTTCGATATGGACTGCCTGGGCATTTTCGGTATCATAAAGCATCCGTACACTCACATTGTGAGGATTAGGCTTTTCCGGTGACGATTTCATCTCAATAACTTTCATACAACTCTCCCCTTTCTGACCATGTTTTGCTTTTTTTCCTGTTTTTTCAGACTGCCCTGATTCTCTTAACCGGGCACCAATTTATTCCGTATATGTATTATGGCATCCGCATCATATATGTCTGACCGCTACAAAATTATCAAATCAGTTCTGAACCAGATTTTTCTTTATAGAATTTAACTCTGGTAGAGCACTGAGAATCTTAATCTCAAGCCCTTTCTCCTTCAGAGATTGAGATTTATGGAGGAAACAAATTACGTGTTGCTGGCTGGTAAAACACCAGATGCCAGAGTCTTTAAAACCCCTGGAGGGCTGAAGATATGCAAGTTAACAGCTTAATTACAGCCCAACCTGCTTTTTGAACTCGTCCAGACCCATATCCTCAATAAACTTTCCAAGCCTCTTTTTTGTTCCGGAGTTTTTATAGAAGTTAAGGATTCGGTCCACACTTTCCAGGACTTCGGCTTCGGAAAGGTCCTTTGCTACAAGCTGAGCAAGCCTGGGCATTGCAGCAGCTGAGCCGCCAACCATCAGGTTATATCCCTTTGCAGTACCCATGATCCCTATATCCTTAATCGCAGGCTCGGAGCATGAGTTCGGGCAGCCGCTGACCCCTATTTTCAGTTTTGAAGGCATTGGCATCCCGTGATATTTCTCATCCAGTTTAAGGCCCAGACCAAGCGAGTCCTGTTTAGCCTGCTTGCAGAAAGTGGTCCCAGGGCAGATCTTAACGCTTCTTACACAGAGCCCTATTGCTGCCCCGGGTTTTATGCCAAGATCAGCCCAGACATTATCAAGGTCTTCTTCTTTCAGACCCACGATTGCAATTCTCTGCGCAGAGGTAGCTTTCAGGGCAGCTGCCCCGTACTTCTTTGCAACTTCAGCGATTCTTATAAGAGTGTCCGGGTCAACGACTCCTCCCGGAAGATGCGGGGCTATTGCGTATGTCTCACGGTCTCTCTGAACGATTGCGCCTTTTTCGGGTAAATTGTCTTTCACGGTTGATCCTTTCTCCTTAGCTTTATAACTGGAGTTTTACAGCATTTTCAAACTGCCAGGCAGTTAGAGAATAACTCTGGCAAGATCTCCCTGCCTGTATTTACATAGTTACTCATACATACAGCATAATTTCTTGAGGCCATGCCTGGATGGATACTGCAGGGGGCATCATTGGAAAGAATTTTATTATAAAATCCAGTTTTATAATAGTATCCTTTTGATACCAGTATATTAGAGATACTAATTTATATATTGGACAGTTTCTATCTTTATACCATGAAAGACTGCACAGTCTACAAGACCATGAATATCATCGGAAAAAGATGGACCATTCACATCCTCCTCGAGCTGTACAAAGGGGAAAAGAAAGAAAAACGCTTCAATGAGCTGAAAAGGAAACTTGGATACATAACCCCCAAAATCCTTTCAGAAAGGCTTACCGAGCTTGAGAATGAAGGCCTTATAGCAAAAAAAGTTGATGACTCAACAAATCCCCCGAGGTCCGAATATTACCTTACTGAAAGCGGAACAGATTTTGTAAAAATAATACAGGCAATAAAACGCTGGGGGTTAAAATGGAAATTCCAGAACGAAGAGTGCGAGAAAGCCATATGCATGTACTGTGACCACTGAGTGCCGGAAGAATTAATGAAAAAAGAGTGCTGATTCCAAACTGTCAGGTTTCCTTAAATTGAAATTGTTTTATACCAGCGAGCCCTAGCTTATATATGCAGGGGAAAGGGCTCCAGGAGACAAAGAAATATTTTAAGGTGCATACTTAAGGAAAATAAAGCCTTCATCCTGTGGGTCAAAAAACATCAAAAACAGCCTCAATTGATCTGCATAGATATGTACTATAATGGAGGCGTCAATGAATCACGAAGAAGATATTGACTTTTTCTTCAGACCTGAAAGCATAGCCCTGATAGGGGCTTCTCCGAATCCAGAAAAACTCTCTCATACGATCCTGAAAAGCCTCAGGGAAATGAATTTTAAAGGAAAGATCTACCCTGTAAATCCCGGATACAGGGAAATCGACTGGCTGAAATGTTATTCATCCCCCGGAGAGATTGAGGACGAGATAGATATTGCTATTTTTGCAGTCCCTGCTAAAGCCGTCCTTGAGATTCTGAAAGGTCCTGTGGAAAACATAAAAGGAGCCGTAATTGTGAGCTCAGGTTTTCGGGAAATGGGGCCTGAAGGGAAAAAAATGGAAGACGAGCTAAGGATTCTTTTAAAAGAGAAAGGCATCAGGGCTGTGGGCCCCAACTGCCTCGGGATATATGATGCGGTCTCAAATGTGGATACTTTTTTCATAGAGAGGGAAAAGATAGGAAGGCCTGACAGGGGCGGGGTTTCCGTGCTTACGCAGAGCGGTTCTTTTGCAGCCATGATTATGGATGAACTGGCATATGAAGGGGCAGGCGTTGCGAGAGTTGTAAGCTATGGAAATAAAGTGGATGTGAACGAAAGCGACTGTCTTGAGTTCCTTGCACGGGACGAAGCCACAAAAGCAGTTGCACTTTACATCGAATCTGTAACAGACGGGAGGAGATTTCTTGAAGCTGCCTCCTGCTGTGTAAAAAAGAAACCTGTAGTTGCTCTCAAGGTTGGAAAGAGGGAGCCAGGGGCAAGGGCAGCAAGCTCGCATACAGGCGCTGTCAGCGGGATGTATGAAGCCTATGAAGCAGCTTTTCGGAAAACGGGCATAATAGAAGTTGTCAGTTACGAAGAACTGAAGGACGCATGCAAGGTCCTGAACAGGTATTCCCCTGTGGAAGGTAAAAGAGTCCTTATAATAACTGACGGAGGAGGGGTAGGGATTTCAATTGCTGATGCCTGTGAAGAGGCAGGGCTCAGGGTTCCTGAACTTTCCGAAACCGCAGTAAGGAAGTTGAAGGAAAAACTTCCTGCTTTTGCATCCTTAAGAAACCCTGTGGACCTGACAGGAAGTGTAAGGGATGAACATTATGTGGCTGCAATGCAGGAAACCCCTGCCGGAGAATACGACCTTGCAATTGTCAGCCTGCTCTGGGGTCCGCCTCTTCTTAGCGAAAGGGTTGCAGAGAAAATCAGAAACTTTGCCGAATGCTGCGGAAAACCTATCATTATCAGCTCCCCGGGCGGAAAGTTTAGCAGAGAACTTGTTTCAGTATTCACAAAAGCCGGAATGCCGGTCTTTTTCTCCCCTGAGAGTGCAGTAAGAGCTGCAGCAGTGCTGTGCAGAGGAAACGGCAGGCGGAAATCATAACATATTAGAAACAAAACGGTAACATAGAACAAAACAGTAGCCTGAAGCTAAACCTGCCCGCAGAAAAATGAAATTTCCGGAGGCCTGAAAAACGAAAGCCTGGGCCGGAACCATATCAAAGTTATACAAAACCCGGTGCGGAAGAAAAGATAGACCAGCGCCTGTACTTCATAGCCTTATGGACTCTATTCATGGCAAGTTCAAGGGCAGCTTCCCGCGGCAGGATCCCTCTGGTTTTTGCAGCTTCCAGTACCTGTTCTGTATTGCTTCTAACCTTTTCTTCAATTAAACTGAAAGCTGTAGATCTGGTAGCCTTCTGGTGCTCTGATGCCGCACAGATCACTCCTCCTGCATTTGCAATAAAGTCCGGCACGTAGAGAACTCCCTTCTCATAGAGGATTTTCTCCGCCCCTTCCGTGATAGGGATGTTTGCCCCCTCAACCACCAGTTTTGTGTTCAGAAGATGGACATTTTTCTCGTTAATTACATCAGGGCGGGCTGCCGGAATCCAGATATCGCAGGGGACAGAGACAATTGCATCGCTGCCCAGCTTCTCGCCTCCGGGATAGTCAAGCACACTCTTTCCTTCATCCTTAAGCCCTGTCAGGACATCAACATCAAGCCCTTCAGGGTTATGAACTGTACCCCTGGAATCGGCAGCTGCTACAAGTACGGCCCCTTTTCGGGAAAGGAAGCGGGCTGCGTTTTTCCCAACCGCCCCGAAGCCCTGAATTGCCACGCGGGCTCCTTTCAGCTCAAAATCACAGTACTGCAGTGCAACTTCAGTTGCATGGAAAAGCCCCCAGCCCGTAGCCCCGACTTCATCAAGGGGGATCCCTCCCATCTCGCGGGGCAGGCCCACAACCCTCCCGATCTCGTCTTTTATGCATGCCATGCATATTTCGTCCGTCCCCATGTCAGGGGCAAAGATATATTCCTCAGTATACCGGAGAGCACTGGAAAGAGCCCGAAGTAGCTGGCTTTTTTTTTCCTGAGGCATTTTCGGGTCCCCATATACGACAATCTTCCCGCCCCCGTAAGGCAGGTCTGCAGCCGCATTTTTAAGGGTCATTGCCCTTGCCAGCCTGAAACATTCCTCAGTACTCACGTCAGGGGCCATCCTTACCCCTCCAAGGGCGGGCCCCCTTGCGACGTTATCCACTACAAGCACTGCTTTCAGGCCAATAGACGGTTCGTAAACATGAATTATCTTAAACGGCCCGAGTTCATCTGAAAATTTGAACATATCATCCATTAACGATATCCCCCTCGGATCTATCCTCTGATATTCATATATGCATGAATCCAGATTATTTAAGAAATAATATTGTTTCAGAACTCTATTATAGTTTCCGCTAAGTGAATTATGCTTCTGATATGGAATATTTCCAGCTTTTTTGCAGGTTCATCCCGGACCAGTTCTATATTCAAGCCAGTAAAGTTTCAGATCTGTTTCCATAAATGATCATGTAATATGAAACAAATTCAAGTTGAAGTAAAAATAATGGGTTATTTGTATACGATAGATAATTGAAATAAAAGAAATTAGAAAAGCGAAATAATTTTGGGATAAAACATACATTCCTCAAAATCATTTTCCAAGAGGCTGTTTTTTTTTCAGGTACTTTCGTTCAGTTTCTTCAGTGTGTTCAGCATCATCTTCAGGCTTCCCTGGTAAGCTGCGATATCTTCTTCGGCAAGTCTGTTCAGAACTTCTGAGCAGTTTTCTTCAAGCTTTTCTTTTATCCAGTCCCTGTAACTCTTTCCTTTTTCGGTAAGTGAAACCAGGATCTTTCTCCTGTCCCCAGGGTCTCCCCTTCTGTATACAAGCCCTTCTTTTTCCAGGGCATCGATCATGCTTGTCAGGCTTCCTTTCTGAAGGTCCAGGCATTTTCCCAGGGTTGTAGGCATTATCTCACCTACTTCACCTATAATCATGATTGCTCTATTCTGATTTTTGTTCAAATTATAAGAACTGCTGCCTGTTTGATGAAAAGCTCTGGCAAAATTTTTATGGAAAAGATGGATCATCTCAAACTGAAGCTTTACAGCTTCTCTTATTCTTTCTTCTTTCATCGGGTATCACAAGAGGCATTTTTCCAGTCCTGATTCGGATGATTAATCCAGAGCCATCAGAGATCTTTTTGAGAGGTGCAGGCGTTTGTGATCCAGCAGATCTTTGCGAGGTGTTTATTTGTTTGACCTGACTGGTTTCTAACGGATTTTACCGCTTTTTTGGGATCTGAAGAGATTTGGTTTAGATTTGATCATCCGAATCCGACTGTCTTTAATCTTACTGTCTTTTTTTCTTACTGTTAGATTCCAAACTAAAAACGAGGAAGGTTTTATTTATATTTTATGATTTGGTAACGAGAGTAAGAAGAGCAAGTTCTGGCATCTTTTTTTAATCAATCTTTCCCATTTTATTGTTATCTTTCAATCTGATTAGAAGCAGAGTCAATGTTAGATTTATTCTCATTCATAAAAAATTATCTTGTCGATAAGGAAGATGGAATTCGCCATTTAATTACGTGGTTTTCAACACTTTTCTCCCGCTTTCTCTACCTTTATCATACACCTTAAATAGACCTGAGCCCAGGCAAAAGTAATGAGAGACCCGATAACCGTCCCAGTAACAAGCCCCCACCAGACTCCGAGCAGCCCCCAGCCAAATGTGAAGGCAAAGAGCAGAGCAAATATGGGAGTCAGGACCAGACTTCTCAGGAGAGTGGCAATAAGTGCACTTGTGCCCTTTCCTGCACCCTGAAAAAGAGAGGCAGAGAGCATTCCGAAAGCAACAGCCGGATAGAATGCGGTCATAATCTTAAGCAGCCTTGTCAGTTCCGGAGCTATCTGGGCAGTATTTTCTGCCTGCGTAAAAACGGCAGCAATATAAGGAGCAAAGATATATACGGCGACTGCGATTGCGGCTTCTACCAGAAAGCCAGTCCTTGTAGCATAAAGAAGGGCTTTCCTTGCTTTTTTATAATTTCTCTCTCCAAAAGCGGCTCCTGAAACCGAGACCACAGAGATTGAAATCCCTATCAGAGGGGCAACCGCAATGCTTGTGATCCTCCATGCCGTAGCATAAACCGCAACCCCGTCGGTATCGCTTACAGTCACGATGATGTAGTTCATTGCCAGGGCAGTAAGTGCAAGAGCAAGCTGTTCTATTGAGGAAGGTATGGATACCCTGAAGATATCTCTGACAATTGCACTGTTGAATTTAAAGGAATGAAAATTGAAGGAGATGTAGGTATTTTTTTTGATAAAAAACCAGTAAAACATAAGAAGTCCGGATATGGCGAAAGAGAGAACTGTTGCAAGAGCTGCTCCTGCTACTCCCATGTCCAGCACATATATGAAAATTGGATCAAGAACAACATTCAGGAGAGATCCAAGAACCATTGACTTCATAGATCTTTTCGAATCTCCTTCACTCCTCAATATGGAGTTTGAGACATTTGTAAAGAAGAATACAAAGCTGCCTGCAAAGATAACCCTTGCATATGCAACCCCGAGAGGAGTAGTTTCTCCTGCTCCGCTGTATACGAATAAGTCCCTGACGAGAGAAAGCCCTATCACTGTTAGAACAACTGTGAAAACGAGCATGATTACAAAGGTATGCACTGCAACATTATCCGCTCCGGCTTTATCCCTGGCTCCTATCCTGCGGGAAATCGCAGCCCCTCCTCCTACCCCAAGCCCGCTTGTAAGCGCCATCTGGATTACAAAAAAGGGGAAAGCAAACCCTACAGCAGCCAGTGCATCAGCACCCAGACCTGCAACCCAGAATGTATCTGTGAGGCTGTATATGGTCTGTACAGCCATTGCTACTATGATAGGAATTGAGAGTTTGATTACAGCTTTTTCGGGGTCTCCGAGGAGGATGCCCACACCTTCAGTCGCTTTTTGAGGAGAATGGACTCCTGTTTGTCTTTTTTGATCCCTGCTTTCTTTTGATTCTTCCTCTCCTGTGTTCTCTTTTTTTTCTGCCGTTTCCCTGCTCATTTTTCCCCGCCGTTTTTGGGCTCACATATTTTTCATTCTGGCCCATGTTTTTGTTCCATTATGTTTGATCTCTCTTCCTTTTACGTTTTCTTATCTGCGGTGAAAAGATTTTCATTTGCTTTCCGGGCTCTATGGTAAAAAGTTAATCTAAAAAAACCACTTTCCAGATTTGAAAATTTAAAATTGATCTGCCAAAAAATAGATCGGATTAATCACTGGCAAATTTTGATTCCCTTGGAGGACAGATCAAGAAATATATATATGAAAAAGTACTTCTGAACATAATAAATTTTTATATTTATTATATATTTTAAAGTTATTGAATATAAAATCAAAGACTCAAAAAACAGAGAAGGATTTTACATGAAAAACGAAAACTTGAGAGTGAGAACATCCTTCAAATCCAATTCTTTTTTACTTTTTATGGGCAGAGTGCATTCACAATTTGCTGCGGCAGGAGAAAGTAACTGAAACTTTTCTTCCTGAATCCTGCTTTTTGCTAAATTCCTGAGACAAATAGGTGATAAGTTATGTTTTCCAGGTCAGAGTTCAGGGAAGCGGTAAAATCTATGGGGCTTGTTTTTGGGGATATAGGGACCAGCCCAATTTATACCCTGACAGTTATTTTTCTTCTTACAAAACCAACCGAGGCTCATATCATAGGAGTTTTGTCTTTATTTATATGGACGCTTGTCATTATTGTGACTATGGAATACGCATGGCTTGCCATGAGTCTCAGTCATAAAGGGGAAGGGGGCACTATCGTCTTAAAAGAAATAATTATTCCCCTGTTAAAAAATCCCTCATGGGGGCTACTGGTCAATTATCATAGCATACATTGTCTTTTGTTTAATCCTGATTTACACTTCCGGACAAAAGAGGCTTCATGAAGTGCTGGAGCCTGTAAAAATCAATGACTTCCTTGAAAAATATAGACATCTATATGCTACTGAAAATAAAATCAGTGGAAATGCCCTTTTCTTCACACGAGATCTAACCAGAATTCCTCAATACATTTCACATATAATGTTTAAAAATAATATTATTTATGAAAATAATATCTTTATTTCAATTGTCAGGCTTGACACCCCTTTAGGTGTGGAAAGTTCTTTTACAGAAGGGCCCGGTAAAAGGATTACAGGTTTTTGAGATAAGAGCAG
>Ga0208826_1001298_pt1 | contig 21451 bp, 21 predicted proteins | sample AD_UKC115_MetaG_FD_184451 | JGI IMG/M metagenome (GOLD analysis project Ga0208826, IMG submission 184451) | Active sludge microbial communities of municipal wastewater-treating anaerobic digesters from Hong Kong - AD_UKC115_MetaG (SPAdes)... | ecosystem: Engineered > Bioreactor > Anaerobic >...
GACCGAAGGGAGGAGTTTCGGAGCCCAGGAAAAACACGAAATCAAATCAAGTTAAGAAAAAACAGCGTCTTTAAGGCTTATGGCTTCATTGCGACTGAGGATGGACAGCCCTGAGACAGTATTTTCCCACTAATTTGTCAGCTACTTATAAGGAACTGTCCTGTAAATTTTAATAGATTAGCTATATCTTCTCAATTAAATTCACTTTTATCATATTCCATGCTCTCTTATTGTCATATTCAACACTTTGTTTTAAAATAATAAAAATATCATCCAAAAACTCTTTGTCTGTCATCTTTCCCTCTATATTGGAAAGAAATTGTTTCTGTGTTGGAGGCTTATCTACTGAAAACTCGATATAAGTCTTGTAGCACTGAATCAGTTTATCAACATCTACACTATGATTTTTTAATGCCCAATATAGATCAAACAAATCCCGGCCTTTCCGACGCTGATACAAAGCTCTCATTTTCGTTCCGAGTAGTTCCTCCAACTCATATCCTGTCAAATTACATTCGCCAGAGAACCATCCATTTTCAACTTTATATGGAATCTCTTTTAAGCCAAGTACATTAAAATGCTCACGAGTATTAATTTCTATTTTCAATCGCATATTTATGACGGGTTGAACTTCCGTATTAAAGCGATAGATAATTGTATTGTTGTGGATATGCTGTTTTACCGTTCTTTTTATTCCTAAGAAAGACAATCTTTCACGAATACGTTTCAATATTGGATTAATAGGCTCTGAATTGATTTGAACAAGATCAATATCTTCAGAGTAACGAACTTGAGGTGGCAAGTATAGTTTATGCAAAGCCGTCCCTCCTCGAAAAGCCAATGATGTCTTTAGCAAATCGTCTGAGAATATCTCAACCAAAGTTCTGGCAATGATCAAATCTTGTTCAACCTGAGCATAGGTTGGCCAAGGTGCATTCTCTTTCCATTCTTCTATATATCGTTGTGGTATCACAAATCACTTGCTATTTCTACATTTACATCTACTTTCCAATCCTTGTCAATACATCCTTTCTTTAGGGCAGAAATGGACAAAACAATATTTTGTGTAGCTCTTCCTTTCAATGCACGTTTAATAGCTTTTGCTAAATCATCTCTGCCGAAGACCTTGTCAAATAGATAGCCAAGGCGTTGCAGTGCGGATGATTGTGGATAAGAAGATGCTACTTTATACATTTGAGAAGGTTTTATTTCTTCAGTCAATTCTTCCAAAACAGTGATTATTCGAGATATGCCACCAACCTTACCATTAAAAGACATAAAATCCAATGCAGTCAATTCTGGGGATGAAACATTAAAATAGCCGGCAGCAGATTTTTTCTTATTAATACTGTTGTGTTCCCATATTTTGCGAGAATAGAAACTTATTTTTGTGTCACCTACAATAAAATCCCTAATAGGATTTTGTATAATGATTTGATACTCCATAGGTTGTTGATGAGCGGCACCATATAAGGCGGCCGCGGAATATAAACCGATGTAATAGTCTTTTTTTAAATACTTCATCAAATCATCGACATAAAGATAAACAGGTAGAGTGCCTTTTTCTGTATATTCAGGCGGAAGGACTATGTAAAAATCCTTTCGGATAATAGCTATCTTGTTGGCTGTCTTAAGTCGGGAAATTTTTCTTCGAATAGCCTGTTCTGATGAATCAAAGGTGTTTTTTAATTCATCGAAGGTAAATGAGAACCTGCCTTTGGAGCGTATATAAAGCAGATAATCATCAACATACTCATATTTATTTCTCTTTTCCAACTTATAAATAATTTGCATAAATGTACAAAATATGTCTTTAATTGCAAATTATTTATTAGAAATATTTAGAATTTATCGGAGACATATATCGTTAAAAACATGGAAACAGGCTCAACAGTATCTCCGGCAGTGTAAGTGCCACTTACGACTATGACAACAGATAGTAGAAAATATTTGGTAATTACTTATAATGCACTTAACTTGCAGCAGTCTCTCAGTCAGAATGGTACGACAGTGGCATCATACACTTGGCTTGCAGACGGCACAAAGTGTGGCGTAGTTGACAATAATAACAACGGTTATGACTACACCGGTTCTTTGATATACAGCAGGAGCGGCTCTGTAAGGACACCGGAGAGCATCGAGAATGGAGCAGGACGGATAATGTATTCCGGAGGTACCTATAATCCACATTACTACATCACCGACCATTTAGGCAGTACAAGAGTTATAACCGACAACAGTGGCAGTGTGGTAGAGAGGGACGATTACTATCCTTTCGGAGGACAGTTGGCTATCAGCACTTATCCTCAGTTGTCAGTGAACAGATTCAAGTTCAACGGCAAGGAGCTTCAGACCACCGGCAATACCGGTTTTCAGGATTACGGAGCCAGAATGTACGATGACGTGATAGGAAGATGGGGAGTGGTGGATCCGATGGCGGAGAAGTATTGTTTTATCTCATCTTACGTGTATTGTGCTAATAGTTCGGTCTTGCTGATTGATCCGACTGGTTTGGATTGGTTTTGGTTTAAAGAAGAGGGGCAAGAAGAACCATCATGGAATTGGAGAGATGGAAACGAATATCATACGGGGGTAAAAGATGAAAACGGCAAAGAAGTTGTTTTACAAGGGCAAGAAGCTGTCGTAACATTTGATGGATCCGTTGATGAACATCTTGGTGGAGGTCAGAATATAAATGGGGATGGAGCCAAACTTGCTGATGTAACAGTATATGGACCGGGAGGAGAAAATGATATTAAGCATTACAAAGGATACTCAATGAGCTCAGATCCAACAAAATTTGGAGTTGTTGCAGATGGTGACTATACTGTAAATAGATTATCTTCAGATGAAAAACCAGGTCCTTATGGTTCAGATTTAGTTTTAGAAAGTAGAGGTGCGAAAATACCTGAACAAGACAATTATAATCCTGCATTCCCCAATAGAAATCCTGCATATTTGCAAGGTGTTTTTATTCATAGGACGAATAATAATGGTTGGGCAGGTTGGAAATATGATAAGAATGGTCAACTTCATGCTGTTTCTCAAGGATGTTTGTTGATTGCTCCAAACCAATGGAAAGAATTTCATCAGCAATTACAGTCTGTGAATTCATTTTTACTACAAATAAGAAGATAATAAAAGCTTGATAAAATTATCAAATATGAAATATAAAATGTTGTTTTTAATTATTTTACCAATATTTATGTTTGGTCAAGATAATACAGAGAGTAAATGTAATTGTAGTTGTAGTACTGTATTGTATTATAAGCAAATTAAAATTCCGCTATTTGATGGAAAAGGCAAAGTTGTGTGTTATATAATTGATGATACAATTAAAGAAGATTACTATGGCATTATTATTAAGAAGATAGATAAAAAGCGGAATTTAGCATATGTATATGCGTCTGCAACTCTATATGATACTATTCCAAAAGCTGGATGGATTGAAACAAAATACCTTGGAGTATATCCGAGTAATTTTTCAACTATAAATCTTTATTTTAAACCAAGCAGAAAATCAAAAATTAAATCCAAGATTTTTATGCCAGAGTTTTTTCCGTTTCATATTTTAGATTGTAGAGGAGACTGGCTTTATGTTTCATATTTAGATGTTGATAAAAAAATAAAAGAGGGATGGCTTGACCCAGAAGATCAATCTTCAAACCCATATTCGACATCTAATTAAGGGATCATAATTATTGTCTTTTTATGTGCGATAATTGCTTATAGGTATATAATACTATAATGCTACTGAAAATTCTGGCTGAAGAATAATTTTGCTAAAATCGATTCAAATTCACCGTTGACTAATTTTGAATACTGGTTACAAGACGAGGCGGGCTGTCTAGCCGGCCTTGTCTTATAATTAGTCTAGACATCACTTCCTGGATACCACCGACCTCAAGGATGCCTACACCATGGATTCTGGTTTTGCGATACCATCTACGTTGAGCTTCTCAGCAGTGAGTAATGTTGTATCCACAAGTGACAAAGATGTAACTGCAGTAAAGGAAGTAAAGGTTTACGAAAAGAAAGCAATCTTGGCTTCCGGGAGCAGTACTGGTGTTACAGGTTATGTAGAGAGGGCATTTTATTATGATTATCTGGGTCGTGTTATCCAGACAGTTGAAAAGAACCACTTGGGAGGAATAAGCCGGACAAGCATCAAGTATGACCTAGCGGGTAATATTCTCAAACAACATGAATCTCACCAACGAGGGCCGGGGTTCACTGCCGACACAAAATTAACAACATTTACCTATGATGTACGGGGCAGGATGCTCAGCGAAACTACCATCATTAACGGGAGTACTTCCGGAACAGTAACCTATGCATACAACGAACTCGGTCAACTTACAGGCAAAACCTACGGCAACGGAGCAACCGAGTCTATGGCATACAATATCCAGGGGTGGTTAAATTCAAAGGATGCCGTCAAGAGCGGCACAAACCTCTTCTCAATGAACCTGCTGTACTACAACTCTACCAGAGCTGCAAATAAATTTACCGGTAATATCGCCGAGTGGCAGTGGACTCAGGGAACTGCTTCACAGAACAGTTATGCATTATCTTATGATAAACTCTCTCGGCTTTTAAATAGTAACAGATATGTTGGAGGGACATCAACAAATGCTTTTACAGAGCAGAATATAACTTATGACAAGAACGGAAACATCACCCAACTGCAACGTTACGGGTCAACCGGTTCATTACAGGACAACTTCACCTTTAACTACAACGGGGCAACACATAATGGAAACAGACTCAGCAGTATCTCCGGCAGTGTGAGTGCCACTTACGCCTATGACAACAATGGTAATATGACAACTGATGGTCGAAAAAATTTGCAGATCAGTTATAATGTACTTAACTTGCAGCAGTCTATTAGTCAAAACAGTACGACAATGGCTGAATATTCATATTTATCAGATGGAACGAAATGCGGAGTGGTAGACAACACCACCAACGGGTACGATTACCTCGGTTCTTTGATATACAGCAGGAGCGGCTCTGTAAGGACACTTGAGAGTGCTGCATTCGGCGGGGGAAGGTTCGTAAACACCAACAACACCATCCTTCCTTACTACTACATCACCGACCAACTTGGCAGTACAAGGGTAATAACAGACAACAGCGGCAGTGTAGTAGAGAGAAATGACTACTATCCATTCGGAGGCAAGCACGCGAACTCAGGATATGCACAACTTACGACCAACAAGCAGAAGTTCAACGGCAAGGAGCTACAGACCACCGGTAATACAGGCTTTCTGGATTATGGAGCAAGAATGTATGATGACGTGATAGGAAGATGGGGAGTTGTAGATCCGATGGCGGAGAAGTATTATCCGACAAGTCCTTATGCTTATTGTGATAATAATCCAGTAACTAATATTGATCCAAACGGTATGGATTGGTATAGTTATGAAGATGAAGATGGGAACGTATATTATCAATACGCTGAAGGCGATGCAGGATCAATTGAAGTTGGAGGTAATACTTATGATAATATTGGCTCATCAGTTAATATTCAGTTGGGTGGTGGAATGTATTTCAATACATTCCAAAATTACACCGTAACCTCCATTGATAATCCAGTTGATGTAAAGCAAATGATTTTGAATAATCCTGGATTAAGAGGCAGACTTTTAGCAAGCAATAGCGATTTCAGCAAATTGGGTAAGACTCAGATTATGGAGTCTTCAGTGAGAAAAGTCAAGATGACTTTTTAAACAATCCTGTTACAAAAACAGCTGTAAATGTTCTTGCCATGTTTCTCACTGGAGGGATTGAAGGTGTAACCGCTTTAGGAGGAGCAGTAGTTCGTTCAATCGGGAATATAAAAGTTCCAATTTTTCGTGTTTTTGGTGGTAAAACTCGTGCAATTGGAGACTATTGGTGGTCCCTAATTAATCCAAAGTTTTATGGCACTCAATACCGAAATCTTGCTGGATTACCAAACTCTAATTCTGGTGCTTTTACTTTAAAGGCAACAACTCCTTTGAAAAATATTATTCTGAGTACCATCAAGCCAGCCGCTCCATTAGATGGGAACTTTGGTCGGCTTGTTCCTGAGTTAAAAGTATTTGATAAAGGTCGCGTTGTGGTTAAGGATTTTTGGGTAAATTTTTAAATCTAACAAACTATGCTAAACATTACATCAACAGAACACGAAAGACTGACAGGGCCAATTGCTTGCGAAATAGTAAGTAATATGCATATGAATAAACGTCAGGTTCTTGTGGTAAAAATCGAACCCCCTTTAGCCGGAATTGACTATGGCAGAGGTTTTCGGGCAATAAATTATTTACTCCTTATAGCTAAGTATAAGGATGCAGAAATAAAGAATCTTAATAAGTTCCCAATAGAAGTAGTTGTTTTTGTACCAGATAATCTTGAAGAACCATTAAAAATAGAGAGGAAGTGGTCAAAAATGGAAAGTATAGGTTGGGCAGAATTAAATGAAAACCAATAGTCAGAATTAAAGTGCTTTAAAAAGCCATGCAAATTGAACAGCACCCCAAATTTTGTGTTCAACTTTTGGGGCGCGGTTCAAACTTAGGCTTTGCTAATGCACATCATGAAGGACGTTCGAAAGAGTGCCCCTTATTCTTTCTTATCGATTAAGGTATCTAGGAGGGTATAGTATAATACTCCCCTGATTTAGATCACCTTGAGGAGTTTTAAGTTTATTAGGCAAAGATTTCTGAAATAAAAAACGAATAAGGGTAATTATCAGCCGGTGAATAGGATTTAAAAGCGATTGAAGACATAAGACCGAAAATGAACTTGGTTTTTTGTGATTATATGAGTGTATTACCATAAACAGGCCTCGACAAATTGCCTCTACAGCCGCTGATAAATAAGTGGAAAATACTGGATCAGGGCATTCAGCCGGAGGTGGGATTTAGGAGCGATTGAAGACATAAGGCCGAAAAAGACCTTGGTTTTTTAGTGATTTTATGAGTGTTTTTCCGAAATAGGGCGAGAATGTTTGACGACCGAAGGGAGGAGTTTCGGAGCCCAGGAAAAACACGAAATCAAATCAAGTTAAGAAAAAACAGCGTCTTTAAGGCTTATGGCTTCATTGCGACTGAGGATGGACAGCCCTGAGACAGTATTTTCCACAGTAAGAAAAGCGGCTTATTAGGCAAATTGGGATTCTTCTATTGCCACAAAAAAGAAAGGTTATTTGCGCCAAAGTCCGTCGAAATAATTGGCAATTACCTATAATGTTCTTAACTTGCAGCAGTCTATTAGTCAGAATGGTACAACAGTGGCATCGTACACATGGTTTGCAGACGGCACCTAGTTTGCTGTTGTAGACAACACCACCAACGGGTACGATTATCTTGGTTCTTTGATATACAACAGGAGCGGCTCTGTAAGGACACTTGAGAGTGCTGCATTCGGCGGGGGAAGGTTCGTCAACACCAACAACACCATCCTTCCTTACTACTACATCACCGACCATCTGGGCAGTACAAGGGTAATAACCGACAACAGCGGCAATGTAGTAGAGAGAAATGACTACTATCCATTCGGAGGCAAGCACGCCAACTCGTCCTATGCACAACTTACGACCAACAAGCAGAAGTTTAACGGTAAGGAGCTTCAGACAACAGGCAATACAGGCTTCCTGGATTATGGAGCAAGGATGTACGATGATGTGATAGGAAGATGGGGTGTGGTAGATCCAATGGCGGAAGGGTATTATCGACATAGCCCATATCATTTTTCAGGAAATAATCCGATTAGATTTCTCGACCTAAACGGTATGAATTATGGAGACTTTGTCGACGAAAAAGGTAATATTATTGGTAATGACGGTATTAGCGATGGTAAAGTTTATGTTGTGAAATCAACAGAGTCTGGCACATCCAAATCAGACATTAAGGCGACAAAAGATTTTATAAAAACAAATTCTGGCAATACTGAAGCATTCAAAAATAATAGCACTGCATATAATAAATAGTGTTGAAATAGAAGGTTCGGCACAGACTCGACAAGATATGGTTAATGTTATAAGTTATGATAATGGAAAAGGAGGTATAACTGCTAGTAATAATCAAGAATACGGAGGAACAGTTGACCAAAATGGAAAAGTTACAGCAGCAACACCAGGAGCAGTAGCTGACCCTTCAAAAGATTCTCAAGCATCAATAACCATTACAATAACAAGCGAGACAAAATCTACGTTCCATAGTCATCCAAGTGGTTCTGTTAGTGTTACTACAGGTAGCAGTAGTTCTTCAGGTGCAAATGCTACTATGGGAGGCGGGACAACTACAACATATAGTTTTAGCCAAACACCTTCGCAGACCGATATAAATAATACGCCAAGTGGCCAAACGAATTATGTCTTTGGAAAGGGTAATGGTACTGTTTATATATATAACTCAGCAGGGACGCAAGCTAAAATTCCAGAAAAGCGTTTTGTAAATTTTAAAAAATAGATGATGAAAAAAATTATTATATTATTTATCATAACAATTATTACAATAAAGGTAATGGCACAAGAAGTAGATAGTCTATACTTAGAGAGTCTTAAACAACATTTGGCTTACCTAAATGATGTAAGGAAAGGAGAAGATTTAAAAATTTTTTTATTGAAGCAGACTATAAGATAATCAGCAATTTGCCGCAAACAATAAATGGTGTAACTGTAAGATACTTAGGTGGAAAGGAAATTAAATGTAAAGCAAAACAATCTCCGTTTCATTTAATTTCTGTACGGCAATTAGATTTAAAACAAGATAAAATTGAGATTAGTATTATTGATTTTATGGTTGATTATAAAAAAAGAAAACTTAATTATTCTAATACTGGAGGAAGTAAATTTGTTTTTAAATACGACTGTGAAAAAGCTCTCTATATTTTGCACGAAAAGAAACAAGGAGGAATTTAAAAGAATGAAAGCCCGGCAAAATGATCTGACCCCAAAAAAAGGGACATAACGTTTGGGTATAGTTCAAACTTAGGCTTTGTTAATGCACATCATGAAGGACATTCGAAAGGGCGTCCTTTATTTTTTCACTGATGATGGCATCCAATATGGTATAAATAGTTTTGGGCTCTTAATCGTTCCGGGCTTCTTTTATGAGTGTTTTTTACCACACACAAGAATTGCCAATTTGCCTCTACAGCCGCTGACAAATAAGTGGAAAAATACTGGATTAGGGCATTCAGCCGAAGATGGGATTTAGGAGCGATTGAAGACATAAAGACGACAAAGACCTTGATTTATTAGTGATTATATACAAGTTTTTACTAAAAAATAAATCACTGTTAATGTGCTATTTACAACAAACTCCGACAGGTGCAAGTGGGTGAATTTAAAATATTATCTTTGATGAGTTAATCAAAGACTTGTCAATGCAGAGTGTATCAGAAATAAATGGATTCTCAATTGATGATATTTATCGGAGATATCGCTCCGTTCTTTGTTTTTTTGCTCTAAAATTTACTGAATCTTATCAGGAGGCTGAGGATATAGTACAGTCTGTTTTTATCAAGTTGCTCGATTTGAATATAAGTCTTGAGAGTGAAAAAGCTCTTAAGTCTTATTTATTTTCGGCAGTTCATAACAGTTGCATTAATGCTGTTCACAGATCTGGTATTAAAAAGCGGTATACTGATTATGTTTTGAAACATGATACCGAAATAGATGACTTTAATTTTTTAGCTGAGCAGATGGAAGTTGAAATTTTATGGGAACTTTTTTCAAAAATAGAAGAGCTTCCTTCAGAATGTAGGAAAGTATTCAGAATGAGCTATATAGATGATATGACAAATCAGGAGATAGCGGATAAACTTGGTATTTCTGTAAATACTGTTAAAAGTCAAAAAGCTAGAGCCAAAAAAATATTGAAATCATCTCTGAAAGATCTTTTTAGCGTTTTGTTTATTTATCTGAATTATTTTAATTAATTTTTTTCTTTTTTGATTCCATCCTTTTTTGTCTTTTGATTGTCCTAATATTGAAAGGACATTTCAAAGATTAAAGCAATGGAAGAGGATCAATATAATAGGATTAAATCTCTGCTTGTCAAACAGCTATTGTCTGATTTAACTGATGAGGAGCGTGGAGAGTTGGAGCAGTGGAGGAATCTCTCTGACGAGAATGAGGATCTTTATCAAAGACTTAATGACAAGGATTACCTGGTAAATAGGTTTAATGATTTCAATGAGATTTTGTCCAAAGAGAACAGAGACACTATTAATCGTCGAGCTGGTCTAAAAGTAAAATTTAATTCTGCTTTTAGAAGTGTATGGTTCAGAAGAATAGCCTCCTCATTTATAATTATTGCTGCAGCATATTCTGCCTACAGGATTACAGCAGAAATTAAGAAAAATTATTCTATTCGTGAGACATATTCCAAATTGGAAGATGTACGTCGCCGTTCTATTACACTTACTGTTGGTGGCAATAGAGTTATTGATATTGGCAAATTACCTGCCAATACCAGAATTGAAGGCGTAGATGCCGCACTAATCGATGGTTCTCTTAATTACAGTTTGACAGACAATGTGAAACGTTTAAATAACAGTAGGGTAGAAATGCATGAGATTTTTGTTCCTGAAATAAAAATTTTCAAGGTTGTTCTTCCTGATGGTTCTAAGGTCTGGTTAAATTCGAGGAGTCATCTTTATTATCCATCAGTTTTTGGAGATAGTTCAAGAGAAGTTTATCTCGACGGTGAGGGTTATTTTGAAATTTCTAAAGATGCTGAAAGGCCTTTTGTAGTCAGGGGTAATGGTTTAAATATCAGTGTAACAGGGACAAAGTTTAATTTTAAGGCTTATGGCGACGATAATTTACTTTCAGCTACTCTGGCTGAAGGCAAAATCACTGTTGGATATAAAGATGCTTCAGGACAATACAGAAAACATGTAATGCAGCCAGGCTATCAGTCCAATTTGGATAAAGAAAGCAAAGAACTGTTTGTCCAACAAGTTAATACATCTTTTTATACTTGTTGGAAGGATGGTCTGTACTATTTCGATTCAATGCGATTGGAGGACATTATGGATGATATTGGAAGATGGTACGGTCTAGAGGTCGTTTTTGTAGATAATACATATAAAGACAGAATTTTGTCTGGTAAGCTCTCGAGGGAAGATGAAGCAGAAAAAATGCTTGAATCTTTCAGGAGACTTATGCCAGGGCACATTGTGCTAAGTGGAAGAACAGTAACTATATATTAATTTTCATTTAACTTATCCGACTATGAAAGAAGACAAAAGAAGCAAGGTCTCTTTTGTTGTGTTGCTCCTGTTTTTGATTAATGTTCCTTTTGTGAACATTGGAGCGCAGAATCAGAAAGATCTTTACAATGTAAAGCTTGACAACCTTACATTGAAGGAGGCGATGGTTAAGATTACATCGCAATGTGGATATTACTTTGTATATGAAGACGCTGATATTGCTAATGTTCCTAAAATTAGCAAGGATTTCAAATCGAGTAGTATTGAACAAATTATGACAGAGTGCCTTAAGGGCACAAATCTCACTTTTGAGATAGATAAAAAGATAATTTACATCAAAAAATCTACGGCAAAACCTGCAACTGCGGGTGGTCTAAAAAAGATCGCTCAGAGTGATGACTCTCTTTATGTTTATGGCAAGATAACAGATATGAATAATCAACCTTTGCCCGGAGCCTCGGTCGAAGTCAAAGGCGTTAAAAACAAAGGTGTAACAGCTGATTATGATGGAAACTACAAGTTGAAACTGAGTGACCCCTCTAAGGAGAATGTCCTGGTTTTTAATTATCTTGGGATGCAATCCAAGGAAGTTGAAATAAATGGAAGAAAAGAGATCAATGTTTCTCTCAGTGAGGGTATTAATGAGCTGGAGCAAGTTGTTGTAGTTGGATATGGTGTCACCAAAAAGAAAGATATTGCGGGATCTATTGAGAATATAAGTGCTACTGAAATTGCCAAAACTAATACACAGAGTTTTCAGAGGGCTATGCAGGGCAAGGTTTCTGGAGTTCAAATAGTCTCGTCTTCAGGTATTCCGGGTTCTTCTTTTTCTATAAACATAAGGGGAAGAGGATCAATCAATGCTGATACACAACCGCTTTATATTGTTGATGGCGTGCAAATAACAAATGGTGCACAGTCTACCAATATTTTAACAAATGCCGATGTAATGGCAGGACTTAATCCAGATGATATCGAATCAATAAGTATTTTGAAGGATGGTGCATCTGCATCAATTTATGGAGCTCAAGCTGCAAACGGAGTAGTAATTATTACTACCAAAAAAGGATCTGCCGGAAAGACAAAAGTCTCCGCCAATGCAACTATTGGCATTCAGGAAATAGCAAGAAAAGTGCCTGTTATGACGGGGCCACAATGGGCAGAATTCGCTCTTCTTGAATATAAAAATTATGATCAGTACAATGGAACTAATAAATATCAGCAACAGCTTGAACTTTTTAAAAGTTTTGGTTGGGGGAATGACGGATATTCAAATGCTCCCACTACAGACTGGTACGATGAGATTTTTCGTAAGGCGCTGCTTAACAACTATCAGGTAAGTTTAACTGGCGGCAATGAAAAAACAAGATTTTATGCTTCTGCCGGATATAATAAAACTGATGGTATAATCAAGCACACAGGTTTTAACAGAATATCAGCTCGTTTGAATCTTAGTCACGAAATAGTACCATGGCTTACTCTCAATACAAATAACACATTTAGCGGTACTATCCATAATCAGTCTTCAGTTATAGGTGCGGCGAATCCTGCAAGAACAGCAATGTTTCTGCTGCCTGGAGTATCTCCAAGAGATGAGAATGGAGAATATTATTCAGATTTGACATATGGATACTTTCTTTATAATATTCCTCAAATGCTTGAACTGAACGAATATACAGGTAAAACTCACAATCTTCTATCTGCCAATGATTTGACATTAAAACTTGCAAAGGGACTAGAGTTTAAAAGCAGTTACAATATTGATCTTACATGGTTGAATGAACATCAGTTCAGTGATCCAAGAACCAGATTGGGGTCAAGAGTTAATGGTGCTGTTTCTGCCAATTCGACTGATATAAACAAGTTTCAGACAGAGCAGGTTCTATCTTATAACGCAACTTTTAATGAAAACAGATTATCTGCTGTTGCAGGTTTTTCATATAGCAATTACAAATATCACATGATCGGTGCAGAGGCTAACGGAGTATCAAGCCCTGATTTACATCTTTTAAGCAGTGCCGCAACTCCTGTATCAACAACTGAATCCTATTCAGAATGGAAGATGGCTGGTTTTTTTGGAAGACTGAGTTACACTATCAAGGAGAAATATATTTTTACAGGCACAATAAGATACGACGGTTCTTCAAGATTTGGCAAGGATAATCTTTGGGGTACTTTTCCGTCCATTTCTTTTGCATGGAGGGTAAAGGAAGAAAATTTCCTTAAGGATATCGACTGGTTGAATGATTTGAAGTTGAGAGCGAGCTATGGTGTTACTGGTAATGCAAGCATAGGAGACTATGTCTCTGCAAGACTTTATGAAGCTAATGCTTCATATGGAGGAAGTTCTGGAATAATTCCGTCTTCAATCGGTAATCAAAAGCTATCTTGGGAGAAGAAACATTCCAAAAATTTCGGAATAACAGCAGGATTATTTAAGGGAAGGATTAATACTAATATTGATTTGTATCGTGATGATACTAAAGATCTTCTTTATTACAGGGTAATTCCTCAGACTACAGGCTTTAGTGAAATACCATCAAATATGGGAGGTGTCAGAAATCAGGGAATTGACCTGCAAATTAATACTGTTAATATCGATTCAGGCGACTTCTCATGGGAGACATCTATAAATCTCTCTTGGTGCAAGAATGAAATAACTGAACTTCAGGATGGTCTTGAAGAACTTGGTCAATATAAAGTAGGAAAGCCTGTTACAGCAGAGAAAGTATATAAGTGGGCAGGTGTTAATACTTCAGATGGTCGGCCAATGTATTATGACAAAGACGGTTATATTACATACAATCCAACCTTGGAAGACAGGGTTTGGACAAAAGGAACAGATCCAACATTTTTTGGTGGTATAGACAACACAATTAAATGGAAGAACTTCACTTTATCATTTTTCTTTCAATTCCAGAGTGGTGCCGTCAAATATTTTAATGACAAGGCAGTGTTGATAGGTCAGGCAGCTGACAACAATCTGCTTGAGGAGATGTATAAAAGCTATTGGAGCAAGCCTGGTGATGTTACATGGGTGCCAAAACCTGTTTTGGATGGTGCATATCCTGGCAATCCAATGAAATACGATAACAATGGAGATCCAAGGATGAGTCTTATTTTTGAATCTACTGATTTTATTAAACTCAAGAATGTTAACCTTAGTTATGATATTCCTGCAAAACTGGTAAAAAAACTGAAATTGCAGGATGCACAAATTTTCGCTACCGGCTATAATTTGTGGACTACAACTCCATATCAAGGTTATGACCCTGAGTCAGTGGGAATTGACAGAGGAATTTATCCTCAGTCAAAAAGCTACAGTCTTGGAATTAAGATAAACTTCTAAAACTTCATGCAATGAAAAATTTTAAGCTATTAATATCAATTTCGTTACTTTTTGTGTTGAATTCGTGTGATTCATTGCTCGATATAAGTACGAAACATGCTTTACCTCAAGATAAGGTAAAAAGCATAGAGGGTTGTGAAGGTCTTATCATAGGAGTTTATGATTTGTTACAGGATCCATATTATGCAGGAAGGGATTTAATCTGTGTTCCGGATGTAATGGGAGACAACTGTGAACCTTCTCCAAGCTCAACAAAATATGCAGGTCAGTATAATTTCCAGCCTTATTACAATATTGATATCTGGGAATCTGCCTACAAACAGATAGGTGCGTTGAATGAGGCAATACTTTATTTATCAGACATGGAACAGACTGATAAAGTTAAATCGCTTATGGGTGAAGCACTTTTTTTGAGGGCTTACAACTATTTTAATCTTGCGATTATTTATAGTCGCGTTCCTGGTCATTTAGTGGATAATTTTAATCTATGTGTTCCATTACTTACTGAACCATTTTTTAACGAAGGTGGAAGTATAACAGAACAGGCTTCTGTACCAAGGGCAACTGTTGATGAAGTTTGGGCACAGATAGTACTTGATCTTTCTAATTCATTTACATTGCTCGAAAACAATGATAACAAAAAATATCCGTATAGAATATCTGCTGTTGCAGTTAAAGCTTTTCAGTCGAGGGTATACTTGTATAAAGGAGATTGGGCAAATGCAGTTATTGCAGCAAATTATGCCATAACCAATTCTCCAGTAACTATTTATACAGGTAAATATACAGATATTTTTTCTCAAGGTAAAGAGTCTTTGTGGCAATTACATTTCACAATTTCAGAGAATCTTGCATCAACATCCCTTCATTCTACTTATGGCACTGTAGATAATGGCTACAGGGACGAAGAGGGATTTGGAGATGGCACAGGAGCAGGTGATGCTCAGCTGTCTGTAACACAAGATTTTGTTGATCTGATTGATCAACAAAGAGATACTAGATTTCAAGCTTTAAGAAAAGTGCACTATTATGGTCAGAATCTTTGGTGGACAACTAAGTTTAACAGTTGGGGAGGAACATTTGGACTTGATGATATCCCTTTGATAAGGATCTCTGAGGTTTATCTCAATAGGGCCGAGGCTTATGCTCATCAGAACAATTATACTTCTGCAAGGAATGACTTAAATTATCTGATGAATAAAAGAGGTCTTGATAATACTAGTGTGGCAAATGCTGAACTTTTGAATGAAATTCTTTTGCAAAGAAGGATCGAACTTGCATTTGAGGGACACAGGTTTTTTGATATGAAGAGATTAGGGAAACCGATTTCAAGACCAAACGGGATGCCTCAAATTCCTTATGACGACTATAGAGTTGTAGCACCGATAAGTACAACAGAACTTGATGTCAATAAAAAACTTGTGAATAATCCGGGATATTAATTTTGCTTATATCAATAATAAGGATGAAAATGAAAAATTCAATATTAAAAATAACTTTATTATCCCTTGTGGCTGTATTCTCCGTATCATGTCAAAAGGAGGACTGGACATATAAAGGCCCTCAGTACTATGAATTCAGTGCTTATGAGAACCACCAGGGTACTGTCAGCAATATTCTCCAAAAGGAGAATTCGAAAATTGGACTTGATTCCATTTGTATTCAGATTATCAAGCCGGCTGATGGTGATGTCACCGTTAACTACGAGATTGTAGACAAGGTTTATTATCTAACAGATAAAGACAGATATGTTGTAGAAATCCCTGAAGGGACAGATATTTCTGTTGTTGACACTGTTTATTCTACTGCAGTACTTGGTACTGATTTTGAAATAGTTCCAGCAACTGGTCAGACATTTTCTGCTGCATCAAAATCCGGTTCGCTTGTTATAAGTAAGGGTAACTATTTTGGCTATATCCAGGTTAAGATGCTTAGAAAGTCTGGAACAAACTTCTTTGTGGTTTTAAAGGATTCTCCTGATACTAAGGCCAATAAGCCTACTTCAATTCTGAATTACAAACTTGCCCCTGACAAAATATTCTACTTCCAGGAGTCGTTTCTTGATGAGATTCCTGATACATGGACATTAATTGACAGAGATGGAGACGGTTACAACTGGAATTATTATGATGGAGCAGCCACATCAGATTCATGGCTTTCTGGCGGAGTAGGGGCAGTAAGACCAGAAAATTATCTAATATCACCTAAGATTGAAATAGGAAATACAACAGATGTGGTTTTACTTACATTTGAAGTTGCAGCAGGTGATACTGACTATCCAGAAGAGAATTACAGAGTGATTATTTCTGAAAATCCAATAACTTATGAAAATTGTCGCCAAGCAACTATTCTTAGAGATTGGACAGAGTTAGATGAGACTTATGGAGATTTTAAATTACAAACTATAGATATTTCTGCATATAAGGGCAAGGATGTATATATTGGTTTTGTTCATGGAAATTGTACTGACTGTTATTATATGTTGTTGAGAAATGTAAAAGTGTTTGGACAATAATAAATGATTGAAAATGAAAGGATTGGACGAAAGACTAAAACAAATTTTTGTAGAATTGACTTCAATAAATGCGGTCTCTGGAGAAGAGGCTCCTGTGGCTGATTATATTACAGCATTTGCTGAGAGACTTGGTTTAACATGTCAAAGGGATAATGCTTATGAGTTGTCTGGTGGTAACACAGGTAATGTAATTATTGAGATTATGGGAGGAGGAGAATTTCTTATGGCTTCTCACATGGATACACCAAGGCCAATTATTGGATTAAAACGTCAGTTTTTTGAAGACAGGATTACCTCGGATGGTACAACCCCATTGGGAGTGGATGACAGGGCAGGTCTTTCGTCTATTCTTTTCGCACTGGAAAATGCTGTCAAAGAGGGTAAGCTTGAGCCATGTACACTCCTTTTTACAGTTTGTGAAGAGACAACACTTGCGGGATCGATCTATTTTACACCTAAGCCACAGCTTAAGTATGGTTTTATTTTTGATTCCTATCTTACGCCGGGACATTTTGTATCACAAACTTGCGGAGCAATAAATTTTGAATTTGTAATAAAAGGTAAATCTGCTCATGCTGGTATATCTCCAGAAAAGGGCATAAATGCCATAAAAGTTGCTGCAGAGGCAATCACAAAATTCCCTTTCGGATGGGTAGATGAAGTTACAAATGCTAATATCGGCTCTGTTGCAGGGGGTAAGAATACAAATGTTGTCTGTGATGAAGTACATATGAAAGGAGAACTAAGAACAGATTTTGTATCACATGGTGATAAGTTGATGACTAATATATTGAAAGATTTCAACGATGTGTGTCACAACTATGGAGCTACTATGGAATCAAAATATTTTTGGGACTTTCTTCCTTATAATATTACTGCAGATGATCTTCCATTTAAGCATTTTGCTCAAATAGCTGCAAGTTTGGGACTTGAGGCTGTTCCAAAAAAATCGATGGGAGGCAGTGATGCTAATGCGCTCAATGCAAAAGGCATAAAAACAATTAATTTAGGAGTAGGTGCTCAAAATCCTCATGGAAATGATGAATTTATTCTTTATGAAGATTTTCAGAAAGCATCATTAATTGCTTACAAATTATTAACAACTAAATTTAACAAGTAAAATGAAAAAACTATATATGTTGTTTGCAATAATTATATTATTGCAATTTATTTCTTGTACTCGCTCAACAAGTGAACTGGATTATTTACCTGAAAAAATTGACTCAAAGGGAACATTAGTCATTGAAGGTGGTGGTGACAGAATTGCAGTTATTCTCCAAACCATAATAAAGTATGGAGGAGGGGACAGTGCTAAGGTTCTTGTAGTGCCATTTGCCAGCGGAGTAGCAGAAGAGACAGGTAGAAGACAGAGTGAGGAATTCAGAAATCTTGGTTGCCAGAGTGCTGATTACATATATTGTTCAAAGGATAGTGTTGATTCTCCGGAAAGTCTTGCAAAACTTGATGGAGTAACTGCAATATTTTTCTCGGGTGGAGACCAGGTCATATTAAGCAGCTATCTTGAGGGAACTAAATTTTTGGAGAAAATAAAGGAAATATATAAAAATGGAGGAGTTGTTAGTGGAACAAGTGCCGGCGCAGCTATAATGAGCAGAATAATGCTTACTGGAACAAGTCGGAGTGATACATCTGACATGCCTGAGTTTAATTACATAAGAGAGGGAGATGTCGTTACAGCTAAAGGTTTTGGTTTTCTTAATAATATCATTGTAGACCAGCACTTTATAACTCGAAAAAGACAGGTTCGTCTTATCAATGTTTTGCTTGACAATCCTGGTTACAGAGGGATAGGGATAGATGAAGAGTCGGCAATCGTCGTTAAACCTGATAATTCCATGGAGGTTATAGGCAATAGCAATGTTATGCTATTTGAACCATATAAACAAAACAATGAAAATGGAAAGAAGACGAAAAGCTTTAAATTGACAGTATTTTATCCTGGAGATATTTATAAATTTTAAAAATTGCAGAAATGGCGAAACTTAGCAAAATGCCTCACACTTTTGTGATTATTGGATGTCTCATTTTGTTATGTGGAATAGCGACTTGGTTTGTTCCTGCGGGAGAATTCAATTATGAAACTAAAGAGGTCAACGGAGTTCAAAGAGAAGTAATTGTTAATGGGTCTTATCATAGAGTTGAACAATCTCCCCAGACCTGGCAGATTTTTGGATCTCTTCTCGAAGGTTTTAAAAAACAATCGGGTATAATTGCTTTTGTTTTAATCATTGGAGGTGCTTTTCAGATATTAAACAGCAGCCGCGCAATTGATTTTGGAATTCTCTCTTTTCTTGAAAAATCTGGCCAAATTGAAAAAAAGAGGTTCTTCAGAAAAATTGGAGTCAACAACATAGTCATTATAGTGTCAATGCTCATGTTTTCTCTTTTCGGAGCAGTGTTCGGGATGAGTGAGGAGACTCTTGCCTTTGTTGCCATTTTTGTACCTCTTGCCATATCCATGGGTTATGATTCAATTACCGGATTACTCATGGTGTATGTTGCCGCCCACATAGGTTTTACAGGTGCAATGATTAACCCTTTTACCATCGGTATAGCGCAGGGACTTTCAGGGCTGCAACTTTTTTCCGGTATTGAGTACAGGATATTTGTCTGGATATTGTTGACAACTCTAATAATTTCTTTTACTCTTTATTATGCTTCAAAAGTTAAAAAGAATCCAAAAATATCGCCCATGTATGAACTTGATGAATATTGGAGACACAGGGAACGAGAGGCAGTACACGTTGATTTTGCAAAGAAAACACCTAAATCTGCTTGGGTGATATTTATAATGATCACTATTGTTCTTGTTCTGTTTTCGATTAATTATCCTACAACTACTATTAAATTGGGAGGCTCTGAATCCACCTTTGTATGTTTGCCAATTCTCACTTTAATTTTTGCGATTACAGGAATTCTTACTCTTAGAAAATCATATCTGTTCTTTATTCTGGATGTTCTGGCATTTACAATTGTTTTTCTCATAATTGGAGTTTTGGGTTATGGATGGTACCTTACTGAAATATCTGCACTTTTTCTTGCGATGGGCATAATCGCAGGCATAGCTATGGGATCGAGTGCCAATGCTATAACGCATGAATTTATTGCAGGTGCCAAAGATATTCTTACCGCTGCCTTGATTGTTGGTCTTGCAGGTGGCATTATAGAGGTACTTACAAAGGGTAAGATAATGGATACAATACTCTATTCTCTTTCTACAACAATGGAAGGAGCCGGAAAGGGTGCCACCGTCTCTCTAATGTATCTTATCCAAACATTTATTAATATCTTCATTCCTTCAGGCTCTGCCAAGGCGGCTCTTACAATGCCAATAATGGCACCGTTTTCTGACGTTATTGGCCTGTCAAGGCAAGCTACAGTTATGGCATTTCAATTTGGAGATGGATTCACAAATATGATAACTCCAACTTCTGCAGTGTTAATTGGAGCACTGGGAATAGCAAGAATTCCTTATGAGGTTTGGATAAAATGGTTTTGGAAAATTTTACTGGCATTTATGATTCTTGGTTTGATACTTCTAATGCCTACAGTATATATGCAACTAAATGGATTTTAGTTAATTGTTAACATGTTAAAATAAATACTCATTTTATAGATGAAAAAAATTGTCTCTGCGTTTTTTTTGTTAATCGTCATAATACCTTCATGTAAAGTGTTGATTGCTAAGAATGTAATTTTAACTCCGGCTGAAAAATCCTCTTTTAGGGAGGTCTCAAAGTATGCTGATATTGTAACATTTATTCATGACCTCGATAATAGTTCATCTCTTCTTTCTGTTGAAACTATTGGGCATTCTGTTGAGGGAAGAAATATATTTGTTTTGAAGTTTTCTACTACAACATTTGGCTCTGACAAATCAAAAATCAGAGTTTTAATTCATGCTCAGCAACATGGCAACGAACAATCAGGTAAAGAAGGAGCATTATTGATTGCCAGGGAGTTACTAAAGCCAGAGAACAGGGCTTTATTTGATCATATCGACCTGGCAATTGTCCCGCAAGTCAATCCCGACGGATCCGAAAAGAATACACGTCGTAACGGAAATAATGCCGATTTAAACAGGAATCACTTAATTATGACGGAACCGGAAGTTTTGGCACTTCATAGGCTATTCGACAATTATTTGTTTGAAGTTACAATGGATGTACATGAGTACTTCCCTTATAGTGAGGATTGGAAAGTGTTGGGATACCGTAGAAATTCCGACATTTTGGTTGGATTCAATACACACCCTTTGATTTCCAGTATAATTCGTGAATATCAGCTGAAAAAGTGTTGGCCTTATTTATCATCTCAATTGGAGTCAAAAGGAGTATCCAATAGTATTTACAGTCCCG
>Ga0208826_1001302_pt1 | contig 21420 bp, 15 predicted proteins | sample AD_UKC115_MetaG_FD_184451 | JGI IMG/M metagenome (GOLD analysis project Ga0208826, IMG submission 184451) | Active sludge microbial communities of municipal wastewater-treating anaerobic digesters from Hong Kong - AD_UKC115_MetaG (SPAdes)... | ecosystem: Engineered > Bioreactor > Anaerobic >...
TGACTGGCACGATCAACGTTGACCTGTTCCCCGCGCGCCCGTTGGAGATTTTGCCAGTCAGCTCGCCTATCATCATCGATGGCAAAATGGATGAGTCGTTGGCGAAGGGATCTGAATCCAAGATCAATATGGATTTCATCGCGTATCGCACCGATGCGGGCGGTGAAGGTGGCGATGAAATGGATGAAGAAAGTCCCGCCGCCGAGCCGACCTCGGAGCCAACCAAACCGGCCATTGATCTGCGCGATTTCAAGAGCAATGCCTTCCTGCGCGAAGATGATCAGAACCTCTATCTCACCATTCAAAGTCCCTCGCCGATGCTGACCGAAGGTCGCGCGACCTGGGCGGCCAAACAGAAGGGCGAGGATGCCAAGGTTTGGCTGGATGATTCGTGGGAGGTCTTCCTGACCGACAGCAACCGGCAAAAGACGATTCATCTGGGCGTATCGGCTTCCGGTGCGCGCTTCGATGCGCTATGGAGCCAAGGCATGGATGCGAAATGGAATGCGGACTGGAAGAGCGCCGTTTTGACGAATGACAAGGAAATGGTGGTTGAAATGGCGATTCCCTGGGGCGTTTTCCAAAGCGCCGGGCTCGATCGCAAACACCTGATGTTGAATCTTGAGGGGACGGGACCTAATGGTTTGGGTTCGCCCGCGTTTGCCGTGGGGAATGATCACTTCAGCCAGCGCTGGACCGGAAAATTGAACGTTCCCACTGCCGACACATATACGTTCACATACTTGGCTGACGACATTAATGCATTGTACATTGATGGCAAAAAGGTGCTGGATTTCATGAACATTCTTGTGGCGAATCCCAGCACGCCTGATCCGCCCACGCCGCGCAGCGCGACTGTTCAATTGACGGCCGGAGCGCATTCCATCCAGATTGACCATGCCGATCGCCGGGGCACTTCCGAGGCGCATCTATTCTGGAAAACGGCCACAATGCCGCAAACGATCATTCCCGCTTCGGCCTTCACCACGCCTGATGGCAAGCCGGGATTGAAAGTCGAATACTGGAATGGTGATATTTACGGAATCCCGAAGAAGGCGGCTCCTGGCACGAAGCCATCACCGCCCATCCTCACCTCCGTTGATTCGAACGTGGACTTTAACTATGGGCCTTCAGGGTGGCGTTCGGAATTGGCTAAGCAGGGCGAAGTTCGTCCGGCGCTGAGCCGCGCGTACGTGGCGCTGATGGATCAATCGGATATGCCCAAAACCTCGCGGTCCTACACCGTGCGGCTGCATTTCGCCGAGATGGATGGCATGCAAGCGGGCCAGCGCGTATTTGATGTAAAGTTGCAGGACAAGACCGTGCTGCCGGCGTTTGATATCTGCAAGGAAGTTGGTTGCGACAAGCCGCTGGTCAAGGAATTCAAGGGCATTGTGGCGCCTCGCGATTCGATTAAGGTTGACCTAAGCCCGGTGGGGAAGAATGCAGGCGAACCGCCGATTCTGAGTGCGATTGAGGTGGCGCTGGAAAAGTAAGCGCAATATGCCGTCATCTTCATCACCTTCGCGTCTTTGCTGTTCGAATAGGCTGTTTGATGAACCGCAAAGACGCGAAGGATGCGGAGATCTCCTAGCAGAGATATCACCAACCAAACACCAGATATTAGGCACTCGACACCAGAAAAACCTTTGATATTTTCCCTTGCCCATGACTAAATGAGCCAGCAAGGCAAGCAGCGATTGCTGCTGGGGGGCAGATCAAATGCTGATTCGACATCGGCTAGGATCTACGCAGGAAAATACGGCGGCTCTCCTGGCCCAGTTTGGTGCGTTACTGCAAGCCGGCCCGGATGTAGATGCGTTGTGTGCTTCGGCTGTGCAGATGGTGCAGCATGTGATGAAGGCGCAGGGCTGCTCGATCATGATGCTGGATCATTGCGAAGGCCTCTTGCGGATCAAGGCCTCCACCAGCATCCCATCTTCGCAATGGGCATCGGTCCTGGTGCGCCTGGGCGAGGGCATTGCAGGGAGAGTTGCGCTCACGGGCGAGCCATTGCATGTGAAGAACGTCGCCCGACGCAAGAACCTGCCGCTATCGCCTTTTCGCGAGCGCTATGCCGGGCCTTCGTTCATTTCCGCGCCATTGCTGGCCAATAGTGGAACCCTGGGCGTGATCAACATTGATGGCAAGACCCGTGGCAAGTGCTTCAGCCGCCGCGATGGGGTTCTGTTTCTGGGTCTGGCCAATTTTCTCAGCGCGGCATTAATTAAGAATCATGAAATTCAGTCGCGCATCGCGGGGTATAATCATTTCGGCTGTATCCTGCACTCAGTGCCCATGGGCGTAATGACTTTTGATAAGGCCCTGCGCTTGACCCATTGCAATCGAGCGGCGGCTGAATTTGCGTGCATTGACCCTGAGGCCTCCATTGGCCGGCCGGCGCATCAGCTGTTTCCCGAATGCATGCGCGCGCGCGTAATGGATTTGATTTTACAACTGCGTGATTCCGGCATTTCGTCCTGCATGGAACTGGATTTGTTCCTGAACGGGCAGGAACGTCCGCTTCCCATGGGCGTCAGTGCGTTTGGGCTGGATGAGTCAAAAGGCCTCAGCGCGGGAATCATTGTAATGTTCGAAGACCTGTCGCTGCGCCGGGAAAACATGGAATTGCGCCACGCCAGCGATAGCAAGAGCCATTTTCTGTCGCTGATCTCGCATGAATTGCGAACTCCGCTGACTGCTGTAATGACTTCGCTGCATGTGCTGCGCAAAACCGCCCCGAACATGGATCCCAATACCAAGCGCATCCTGGCCATTGGCGATCGCAATGCGCGCCGCCTGGCGGGATTGGTGGAGGATATTCTCGAGGTGCAGCGGCTCGAAACACAGGATACGAACCTGAAACTGGAATCGCTGGATCTGAACAGCTTGGTGCGCGATGCGGCCGAGAATCGCCGCGCGGCCTGGGAGGAAAAAGAAATCCAACTGTTGGTTGTGTCCGATCAAAACGAGAATTACGTCGTCCAGGCCGATCGTGATCGTCTGTATCAAGTGATCCGGAATCTGCTCGATAATGCTTTTAAGTTCTGCAGGATCAATGGTAACGTCACAGTGAGACTGGCGCGCCTGAATAACCGTGTTGAATTGCGGATCAGCAACTGCGGGCCAATGATTCCCATGCGCTACCGGGAGCATATCTTCGAGAAGTTCTTCCAGGTGCAAAGCGTCATGACTCGCCAATTCAGCGGCTCGGGACTGGGGCTGTATCTGGCGCGACAACTGCTCCGGCTGCATGGGGGCGATGTGGTGCTGGAACAAAGCAGTGAAAATGAGACCATTTTTCTGGTGACTTTGCCTGCGGATCCTGCCATCGAGGGCAACAGCGCCACGTTTTCCACCGCGCAACCGACCTACTCGCCGGATTAAGCGCGCGCTGAATTGCAGAGAGGGGACTTACATCATGGCCACGCGCGTACTCATCGCCGATGACGAACAAGACATTAAAGACATCATTCAGATGTACCTCGAAAGCCAGGGATATGAAATCGAAACGGCCTACGACGGGCTGGATGCCGTGGACCGCGTTCAATCGTGGAATCCCGATGTGGTTCTGCTCGATATTATGATGCCGTTGATGGATGGCATTTCCGTCTGCCGCAAGATCAAATCAGATCCCGCCACGAAAGACATTGCCGTGATCATGATCTCCGCCGCCTCCAAGCGTGAAAAAGAGGGCGAAGCCTATCAGGCCGGGGCCGATGCCTATGTGCTCAAGCCTTTTGAACCCGCCGATCTGGTCAAGAAGATTGAACAATCGCTGACTACTAAGAAATAGTTGCATGATTGATTACAGCAGCCTGCAAAAATCCTTAAAGCACCTGGAACGGCAATTTGAGAATTATAAATTCTCACAGGCGCGCACTGAACTTCGCGACCTCGATCGCGAGGCAATTGCCGAGTCCGTCATTCAACGATTCGAAACCTGCTATGATTGCCTGTGGAAAGTGCTCAAGCGTTACTTGACAGAAGAGCGCGGTCTGCCGGAAGTTCCGAACAGTCCCAAGCCGATCCTGAAATTGGCGGGGCAGAACGACCTCCTGCGCTCTTCGATTCAGCAATGGCTGGGCTATGCCGATGCCCGCATTGATACGGCCCATGACTACAGTGGAGAAAAGGCAGCGGAAGTGATCCGCATCGTCGGAGAGTTTATTGCTGATGCCACTGACCTGTATTGCCGGATGACCGGAGAGGCGTGGCAATGAATCGCGCCATCGACATTGCTCCGGAACAACGCGCGGCGCTTGCGGCGATATTCAGTCGTTTTTTGCCCGGTGTTGCCGTGTGGGCCTATGGCTCACGCGTCAATGGCTCGGCCCAGCCCAATTCCGATCTTGATCTCGTGGTCTTCAGTTCCCCTGAGCAACGCGCTGCATTGGGCGAACTTCAGGAAGAAATCGCGGAATCCAGCGCGATTCCATACATTGTGGACCTTCACGTCTGGAATCAACTTCCAGAATCCTTTCAGAAGAACATTCAGCAGGAACACGAAGTACTGATCGAAGGTTAACAGGCAGCGGCACGAGCTTACTTCAATCGTAAGCGCCGTTTGGCTTTGGCCTTCACGATCTCGCTAAAAGGGATCTTGGATGCGATATAATCGGCGGAAGCCATGCGCCGGCATTCCTCTTCCATGCGCTTGCAGCTCGCTTCCAGACTTTTGTTCGCGTGATAAACCTCGCCAAATTTCCCCACCGAATTGGCCAGCAGCCGCGCGATCTGCAGGTAGTTGTACATCTCCTCGCGCGACATCGACTCCTCATTCAGATACGGCCAGCGATTCATGTAAAAATTGTATTCATCCGTTATGTCTTCGGGGTCCAGCGCAATGCCGGTGAGGTTGGTTTCGCTGACGCCGACCTGGCGCGCCTGTTCCCAGATTTGCGTGCCCGGCAGCACATACAGCGGCGAGATGTGCAGGCAATAGAAGACGTCCATGTTCGTGGAGATGAACTCCAGCGTCTTCAGCACGTCCTCGCGCGTCTCGCCCGGCGAGCCAATGATAAACGTGCAGGCCAATTTCACGCCGTATTTGCGCGCCAATTCCACGGCCTTGCGATTGTTCTTCTCGTCGGACTTCTTGTTGAAGCGCGCCAGCACGTTCTCCGAGGCCGATTCAAAGCCGACGTTGAGAATGTTGAAGTTTGTGCGCGCGAAAGCCTCCATCAACGTATCATCGAGCAGATTGGCGCGCACGAAACAGCCGAAGGATGTTGTCTCGTGCATGTGGCGCTCGCGGATCATCTCCATGATGCGCAGGACGCGATCCTTGCGCCCAACAAACAAATCGTCGAAGAAGGCGATGTAGGATGGATCGTGCAATGAGCGAATTTCTTCCAATTCACGCAGCACGTACTCTTCGTTCGTGTAGCGATACTTGCGTCCCCAATGCTTCACCGTGCTGCAGAAGTAGCAATCGTAAGGACAGCCTCGACTAGTCATCATTACAGCCGTTTTGGGATGTCCGGGCCATTGCTTCCACGTGCTGGCGCGATCGGGAAAGGGGAGTTGATTGAGGTCGGCAATGGGCGCGCGCGGCGGTGTGTCGAGAATCATCCCGCGCTCATCGCGATAACGGATGCCTTCTATTTTGGCCAAATTCTGGGGCTCAAATTTGCCTGTATCTTGATATAGCCGCAAGAGTTCGACAAAGGTCAACTCGCCTTCGCCAATGATGCCAATGTCGAATGGCGCGTCGAGGATGCCGGGCATGAGCGAAATATGCGGCCCGCCAATCAGTACAGGGCAGCCCAGCGTATCCTTCGCCTGCTGTGCCTGCTGAATGCAGTATTTGATGTTATGCGTGACGCTGGTCAGACCCACGATGTCGGACTTGGCATCGAGCAGGGCTTGAAAATCGCGGCTGATGAAGACATCGATCTCCGGCAATTGCTGCCGGGCATAGGACGCCAGATAACCGAGTCCCAGCGGAGCCAGGTCATTCCAGGTCTTGTCCAATTCGGGATAGCAGGAGAGGCAAAGCCCAACCTTCATCAATAACGCCTTTCAGGAAAGGCCATTATCAGCATAGAACCGGGGCAATGGCAAGAGTAGGTCGGCTCTCTGAGCCGACTAAATTGGCGGCAACTGGCGAGCCATAAAATTAGGAAAGCATAATTATTCATTAGCCCCGCAATTTATTGCGGGGTGTCTCGGAACTGCCTGCAACCGCTTTAGCGGTTTCTACAAGACCGTTAAAACGGTCAAATATTAGGCATCGCGAACCCCGGACTGAAGTCCGGGGCTAATGACTTGGAATCCGGGCTAATGGCACAATCCAATTAAATGCTCAACAGGTGCTAACTGACCATCGGCTTAATCACCGTCGCGCCAAACTCATTGAGCGTTTTCTTCAAGCGCCCGAATGTCGCCGCATCGGAATAGGTGCCGACAATCGCCCCGCCGGAGCCGGCAAACTTTGCGCTGGCGCCCGCCTTGCGCGCACGGTCGATCATCTCCAGGTTCTGGTCGCTGATGCGATAGATCGAGGCGCGCAGATCAAAATTTTTGTCCAGCCACGGGCCGATCTCGTTTCCGCGTTTGGCCACGAGAAGATCGCGCACGACCTGCGCGTACTCGGCAAATTGTTCCATCGCGCGCAGTACCTTCTCTTCGCCGGCCTCCCATCGCGCGCGAATATTGGAGTGGAAGACCTCGGTGCCTTCGGCCAGTGAATTGAGCGAAGCCACATACAGCGGCGGCAGCAGCTTGCAATCCAGCGTTTCGTAAATGCCATGCCCGTGCGTGGCCATGTGCTCGCGGTTGAAATCCATGAACACGCACCCCTCATAGGCCTGGATCACGCGATCCTGCAATCCCGCCGGCAAGCCCAGTTCATCATTCTCCACCGATAGCGCAAGATTCGCCAGCTGCGCCGGGGGAATGGTCACATTGTAAAAACTCATGAGCGCCCGCAGCGTGGCCGTGATGATGGCGCTGGAGCCAGCCAGTCCCACGCGCTGCGGGACATTGGTCTCGTATTCGAGCGAAAAATTGCGCGAATCCAGTTCGAACGAATGCGCCATGCAGTAATCGCGAAAGCGCTTGATTGAAGCCTTCAGCAAACGCACGCCGCCGTAATAGCCATAGTTGCCGATGCTGCTCGCCAGATCGTCCATTGACTCATATTCGAGCAGGTCCTGCTTGGCCGGCACAATGCGCAGCACCGGCGTCTCATACAGCGTCACCTGCGCTTCGTAATTGCGAATAATAATGCTGATGGTCTTGCCGAAATAACCATCGGAGGGATTGCCTATCAATCCGGCTCGTGCATGGGCGCGCGTGCGAATGATCATTATACATTATATCCTTGGCTTTAATTATAAATTCGAGGCTCAGTGCCTCTTAAGAATATGTGGCACAGCCGGCCGTATTTACCTAGCTTAGTCTGAGTGGTAGCAGTTGCCCTCCAGAAAGTCCCATGCATATAGCCGTCGTCTTTTTCGGAATTGTTGCCTCCAAGGGTCGCCTCCATCGGAGGCAAGTATTAATAGCACGACAACACCTTATTAAGTTCGGCCCCGTTAGGGGTCGAACAGTTCGACTCCGATGGAGCCGAATACAAAGTGAAGAAATTCCGCTATACAGAACCTGCAGGCAAAAAACACCACAGCCGAGGGCGGCTGTGCCACATGCAAGTAACAGCGTATTATTTCTGCTTCTCCAGTTCCTCGCGCCCCAGTCCCAATCGCTTCATATTGCGGTACAGGGTGGTCTTGTGCACGCCGAGCAATTCGGCGGCGCGGGTGAGATTGCCCTTGGCCTTGGCAAAGGCGTCGCGGATTTCCTGCTCATTCAACTCGCCGGGAGTGCGGTGGGCGAGAGGCTCCACGATATAATCCACATCGATCGGTCGCGGCGGTTGGGCTGCACCGGGCACAACCGGATGATAGTTCAGCGGCGCCAGCGGATAGGCCGGCTGCCCTTGCGGCGAGACGGCCTGCGCCGGCAATGAAAGCGGCGGCATCTGCCCTGGCATTGCCGGCATGCTGGGCATGAAGAACACGCGCCCGGTCATGCGCTGGTGCTCCATATGGTTGACATTCCATTCGCCGGCCGCCAGCCAATCGCGTTCGCGCTCCCACTCCGCTAATGCATTGCGTCCGATCACTGGAGCATTGGTCTCAACATAAATTCTTTCGAGCACATTGCGCAGTTCGCGCACATTGCCTGGCCAGGAATACTCCTCCAGCGCGCGGACTGCTTCAGGGGTCAGGCGCTGCACACGCCGACGATAACGCTCATTCAGCATCGACAAAAAATGCCCAACCAAAATTGGAATATCGCCGTGGCGTTCGCGCAAGGCGGGCATGTGGATGCGCAAGACAGCCAGGCGATGATATAAATCCGCGCGAAAACGCCCGATCTGCACCGCCTGCTCGAGCGAGACATTCGTCGCCGCAATCAATCGCACGTCCACATTCAGTTCATTCTCGCCGCCAACACGCTCGATGATTCCTTCTTCCATCGCGCGCAGCATCTTGCCTTGCACGCGGCCCGACATATCGCCGATTTCATCGAGGAAGAGCGAGCCGCCATTGGCGCGTTCAAAGCGCCCGCGGTGGGTGCGTTCGGCCCCGGTGAAGGCGCCGCGTTCATGCCCGAACAACTCCGACTCGAACAACTCCTCGTTCAAGGCCGTGCAGTTCAGCGCCACAAACGGCTTGCCTCTCCGGCGGCTGCGTTCATGCAGCGCGCGCGCGACAAGTTCCTTTCCTGTGCCGGTCTCGCCTGTGATCAGCACCGGCGCTTCGGCCGGGCCGTATTGCAGGATTTTGCGATAAACGCCCAGCATGGCGGCGCTGCGGCCGATAATGCCGTGGAATGCGCCCACGGATTCGACCATGGCGTCATTGGCCAGCGAATCAGCAGAGGGATCGGAAGGAAATGCAGGATCAGGCGGCACGGACATGATGAACTCCCGCGCCTATTGGACAAATTTAGCGCCAGCGGGGCAAGCGAAAAGGGCAGCAGGCGAACGGGGATTTTGATAAATAATATCTGAATGCATGAGGATATTCATGACAAGCAGATGAAAACCAAACGACCAGAAAGGAAAAACCAGAAACTAGCAACCAGCAACTCATTGCAATGGCACAGCCACTTCAACGGTCGAATTAGCCTGGCGCGTAATGCGCATTGAGCCTAATGCCTCTAGAAAATTCAGCATTGGCCGCTGCGCATCAAAATCTTCCTTGGAATTCTTGCTCAATGCGGACCACTGCTCGCCCATAGCCTTAAGGCTGACGGCCAGCGCGCGCGTATTCGCCGCTACCAGTAAAGGCAATTCATCAGCATTGGGCACGCCAGCCAGCAAAGGCGAATCGCGAATTCCCGCCGGAGGATTGTCTGTGGTTAATAGTTTCTTCACCTGCGCCAGCATGCTCTCGGGCAGCAACACGCATAAATATCCATCGCTCACCGTGCAGGCATAATCGCCATAAACTGTCGTTAATTTATAGATGGGAGCGCCGGAGGAATCCTGCAATTGCTGCACGGTATTCCAGCGCACGGATTTTCCCCGCACGATGCGCGATTGATAATGCTTAAACGCGCTTTCCAACAATTTGTTTACAGCGTCTGGATTGTTCACATGCGCCATCAGCGCTACGCGCACTTGCGGCACCAGCACGGAGGGGCGAAAGTCAATTAACCCCAGTCCCATCTCGCCAGAGATTTTGGGAATTAGATCCTTTTCCAAATCGATGCCAAAATCATGATTGAAAACCTCATTCCATTTCTCTGAGGAATCACGAATGAAAGAACCCTGCGGAAAGCCTAACGTCCATTGCCGCAATGTGGACGACAGATGATCCGAGCGACCGCCGGCATACAGCATTGTATTGCCGGCAAACAGATGCGTCACGCGATGCGGCTGCGATAATGAAACTGGCGTGCTGCTGCTGGCCAACGGTGCAGCCCGCAATGACAGCGTTTCGCCGGCGGCTCCTGACTTCACGCCTAGACTGGCACAAAGGATCCCTGCTGGCCGCAAAACATCGTCAAAAAATTGAAAGTTGGCATAGCCATTCGGATGCTTGTCGAAATTGAATTGGCTATAGGTTTTTAGCAGAGAAAACGTTGAATTTGTGCGAATAAAAGCCGACGCGCCCTGATCGTTTTTCCATGCCGCACTATATTGCGAAAACTCTGGAATGGTAGCCAGCGATTCAACCGTCCCACCCTCGCGCCGGTCGATGATGGCCTTGAGCGGCTCGAAGGAATCCTCATATACACTGACGGCAATGGTCTTGCCGAAACGGCAATAGCCAATGGATTGTCCCGGATCATCCCCGCGAAACAGCGTCATCGGTGTGCCGCGATACTCCGACTTCTCGCGCCGCGAGTGCATCCAGACGGTGGTCACCAATTCGGCCAAATTCTCCTCAAATCCGGCATCGGTGCGCGCCAGCGCAATGAGGCAACCGCGCGAAGGAGTGCCTGTGGGCAGCATGGCCACAACGACTTCACGCCCGAACCAGCGACGCAGGAAGGGATTGAACGTGGCATCAGCACGCGCGCGGGTGAATCCCACGCCCGACTTGCTCAGCACCTTCAAATCATGATCGGAAACGAGCAGTTTGGATGGCGGGTATAAAATCGTTAGTTTTTGCAAAACAGATGTCTGGCGTGTGCGATCCAGCATCTCGCCCATGTTGTTCATCGAGACAAAAAAAGCCGTGTCTGGCGGGAGGAGTTGCGCCAAGTCGCCTTCGAAATCCGCCCCTCCGCGCGTGGCGACAAACGCGCCAAACCCCGCCAGCAGCATGCCTAGGAACGCAAGCATTCCCATCCACCAGCGCCAGCGGAAACGCCTCTTGGACGCGGCGATTTCCATTTCCTCCACCGGAGCGGCGACTTCGGAAAACGCCAGAGAGGGATTCATGCGCATCTGCTCCTCACGGATCGCCAAGTTTGCGAAAAGCATTCGCATTTATTGTGGTGCAGGCCTCCCGGCCTGCACCATGCAAACTGGCAGCCTGCACCACAATCAAGCATCTTGTTTATACCTGAAGGCAAGACCCGTGGCGGGATATTTTCGGCACCACGGGTCTTGTCATAATCCTCTAATGACCTGCTTATTCCCGCGGAGCTGAATTGGCCCCCGCCTGCGCAATGGTTGTCGTGGCGGCTGAGGCCGGCTGCGACTCGGGCTTCTTCCCCTGGAAAATACGCTTCATCTGCTCAACGGCGAAATTCAACTGCTCGTCGGCCATTTGCTCGGCTGCGGCGCCTTCGCTATTGATCGCAAAATGCAGCGCCGGCTTGTCCTCGCGTTCAACGGTGATGGCAATCTTGGCATTCTTCACCCCCGAAATGGCCTCGATTTCCTTCAACAATTCCGCCTTCTGCTCATCCTTCAATGGTGTAACCAGCGGATCTTTCCCATCTTTGCCGTTGGGATCCACCATGTTCGGTTCGCCCAGCAGAATGCCGCGGCGCGATAGCTCGATCTCATCCATGGGCGTGATTGGCACTTCCAGATCGGGCGCCAACCCTGCTTTGTCGGGGTGCTTCGGGTTATCAATCGCCGTTCCGCTGGGCGTGTAGTAGCGCGCCGTGGTCAGGCGAATGGCCGTCTTCTTAAAGTTTCCGTTTTCGTCGCGCTCCAGCGAATACTGCAGCGGTTCGATCGTTTGCACCGATCCCTTGCCGAACGTGCGCCCGCCCTTGGGGCCGATGAGCAAGGCGCGCTTGTGGTCGCGCATGGCGCCGGCGAAGATTTCCGAGGCGCTGGCGGTCCCTTTATTGATGAGGATCAGCATCGGCCAGTCCACGATGCCATTCGTTTGCGAGCGGTATTCGCGGTTTTGGCTCTTGTTGCGCCCTTTGGTCGAGACGATCAGATCGCCGCGCTTCAAGAAGAGTTCCGAGGCGCTGATGCCCTCCTTGAGCAAGCCGCCCGTGTCCCAGCGCAGATCGATGATCAACCCGCGCGCGCCTTGCGCCTTTCCATTTTCGATGGCCTTCCGCAGATCGCGCGTCGTGTTGTCGCTGAAGCGGGCAATGCGCACCAGCAGGATCTTATTCTCCAGCATCTTCGAATAAATGCTTTCGATCTTGATCTGCCGCCGCGTCACCGTGAAATGCAGTGGCCCGGGCGCATCCTTGCGCTCCACGGTTATCGTGGTCTTCGAGCCTTCGGGACCCGAGAGTTTGCGCACCGCATCCTGCAGCGTCATGCCCACTGTGGACTTGCCTTCGATCTCAACGACATGGTCCCAGGGCTTGATTCCCGCATCCGCCGCGGGTGATCCCGGAATGGGCGCAACCACCGTCAGCACGCGATTTTCATCGCTGGGCGGCGCATCGGGATCGCGCGGATACAGCGCCAGATGAATGCCGATGCCCGAGAATTCGCCCTCGGTTTCCTTCTCCAATTGCCGGTAATTATCGGGGTCGAGGAACTGGCTGTGCGGATCGAGCGCGCCGAACATGCCTTCGATAGCGTTTTCGAACAGGTCCTTGTCCGTGACCTCATCGACATAGCGGTCCTTGATATCCTGATAAACCTCCGCGAACAAATCGGAGAACTGATAAAAATCCTTGTTGTCGTCCTTGCGCACTTCGCGCGCGAACAACTGGCCTGCATAACTGCCGGTGCGCTGCCCCAACAGGAACAGGCTCAGCAGGATCATCACGCTTGACAAGACGATCATCCGCCGCTCGAAGCGCTTCATCGGCTGTGGTGGTTTTTGCTCCGACATACGAGATTCTGCATCCTTCCTCAAAAAAAGTGTTCCCCACTATACGCCGGCCCCCGCACACCGGCAAACGGAAAACCAACGGTGATTCTGGCGCGCAAGTATCACATTAATCCGCACTGATGGCTTCCTGAACTTGCTCCTGAAATTTATCAGAAGCCAGCGTGGCCCAGATGCCGTAGAATTGGCGCATCAGTTCGCGGCGGCGGACGTACAAACGGAACAGCACCCATTCGATGCCGGTCTCCAGCTGCGCCATCTCCTCGGGGGGCTTGGTCATTTTCCAATGCGCCGAGAGCGTTTCGACCTTCGGCCCCAGCACGTCCATGTCGTGCAATTCACCGGTGCAATCATGCAGGTCGTGCAGCACCTTCGATAGTTCGGGATATAATTCGGGGCGGAACTCCTCGAAGAAATCCAGCGCATAGCGAAACTTCTTCGCCGCAATACGCCAGCGATGCATCGCCAGCGGTTCAAAGGAATCGACCAGCTTCTGACGTTGTTTTTCAAAACGCGCATGCAGAGGTTCGAGCAAATCGCGCAAATTCCTTTGCAGCACCTCGGGATCTTCAGCATCGGCATTTGCGGCGCGTCCGCGCACCTTTTTGCGCAATTGCCCCAATTCATTCATCATGTTGTCAAAACGTGGCGCGTTGCACAGGTCGCGCAATTCCTGCAAATGCCCGGCGCGCTCGTTTTGCAGCGCCTGGACGATGGCCTCGATGCCGGCGAAATCCTGCGCATAGGGCGGATCGCCCAACTCCTTGCGCATCAGTTCCAGCGTCACGTCGCTGTCCCGCACGGCGGCCAATCCGTCCTTGTACCAACTCAGTTCATCGCTCAGTGTGGCAGCCAGTTTTTTCGGCGCAGCGGAATGAAAGAACTTCAGTGCCACGCGCAACTTGTTCACGCCCACGCGCGACTGGTGAATGGCTTCGATGTTGTCCTCGTTGAAGAGTTGATCGCGATATTCAAGGATTTCATCGACCTGTTCGCGAATAATCTCTGCTGCTTGATTGGCAAATGCTGAACTGATGGACTTCGACATAAGAACTTTCCGCTCCGTTGCAAGCATGTGATTGTGCGCGATCAGATTATCTGATTTACGAATGAAGGGGAAGAGTTTCTGTGGGGCATCCTGGGAACGCCGATCTCCTGATCGGCGATTCGTGGGTGACAGTGGCATTATGGTTTGATTTTTTTTCAACAGGAGGAAACGGAGCAAACGGAGGCACTGTGGTAATCACATATTCCAATAAAGTAATTAATTTGAAAGAGATCACAGCTGAGGGCGGCTGTGCCACATTAGGATTGCAACGAGATCACAGCCGAGGGCGGCTGTGCCACATTAGGATTGCAACGAGATCACAGCCGAGGGCGGCTGTGCCACATCAAACATCTTTTAATGAAATTCAGTTGCCCCATGAGCGGCGCTGCACCACCATTTAATTTCATCTCCTTTCAAAGGAATTAGCCTGTGTCCTGCACTCCTCCATTCATTGCCGCTGAACGAGAAGACGAATTGGCGTTGCGCGTGGCCAAACAAGCGGCGCGTCGCGCCTGGGAAGCCATTCGCCCCTACTACGGCGGCTCGTTTGAAATCCAGCAACTGGCCGATGGCCCATCCACCACGGCCGATCGTCTGGCCGACCGCATTTTGCAGGAGGAACTGAAAGCCATCTTTCCCGCCTTTGAATATGGCTACCTGACCGAGGAAACCGAAGATGATGCCGCGCGATTGCAGCGCGAGCGCGTTTGGATCATCGACCCCATCGATGGCACCAATGACTTCATTCAGCAGACCGGCATGTTCTGCATGCAGATTGGGCTGACGCGGCGCACAAATGCCGAATATGCGATCACGGCGGCACTGGTGTATGAACCGGCCGCCGGGCTTTTCTATAGCGCGCTCGCCGGACAAGGCGCTTATGTCGAACCGGATGATGGCAGCGCGCCGGCGCAGCGTTTGTCGGTCAGCGACAATGCCGGGCCGACGGGATTACGCGCGCTGGTGTCGCGTTCGCACATCACGCCCGACGTAGAGCAGTTGGTGGCGGCACTTGGAGCCAGTAATATGACGCCCTATGGCAGCGTGGGATTAAAAATCGCAAAACTTGCGCGCGCCGAGGCTGATTTCTACGTCAGCACGGCCATTGACAAAACCAAGGAATGGGATTCCTGCGCCCCCGAACTCATCCTGCGCGAAGCGGGCGGGTGCATGAGCGACCTGCGCGGTGAGCCATTGACCTATAACGCGCAGAACGTCCGCCACACGCATGCATTTCTGGCCAGCAATGGCCGTTGCCATGCCTCTTTGGTTGAACGAATCCGCCAGCATTTCAGCAATCCCGAAAATCCAGCGCCAAAGAATCTGCGGGAGAGATTGGGATTCATTTAACTGCCATTCGTATGGTGGGCCAGCGGCCCACCATTTGTGTACGCGCCTTCGCCCACTGCTCCTTTTTCCTGATAATAACCATTGCACACTAGCATCTCATTTTGTTATGAGTATAATTCAGATTTTTTCCGACGCCAAACACAACTGGGGCACAGCAATGAACAAGCGGCTGATCACGGCGGTATCATTGATTATTTCGACTCTGATTGCGCGCAGTTATGCCGCCGGCCCGACCCTCTCTCGAATTCCAGATATCATCATCAGCGATAAGGAGGAAAATGTCCGCTTCGCGCAGGATAAAAATTTCTTCCGATTTCTGAACGCCTTCAACATTCTGAATTACGTGCAGGATTCCGATTCAACTCCCGCGCAACTGCGCTTTGCTTTCAAAGAGAATAGCAACGTCAGGAACTTGCGGATCAATGGCGTGCCGCAGTTGCCCACTACCGATACGCTTCCTTCCCGGTGGGGCGGATACAAGATTCCCACTTCCGGAGCGTATAATTATTGGTTCAGCTTCCGCGATATTCTGCGCAGCCCGGGCGGAACCACCGGCCCATTCCCTGATCCGTTGGATGCCACTGGCAATCCGGTCACTTCCACCACCAAGGCCATTCTGCCATGGAGCACAACCTCTTCCAGTTCGCTGGCTGGCACATATCGCCAGGTGACGATCTTCGCCGCCGATGAGACGGACAGCGTCACCAGCGATGTCATGAATGTCTATTCAATGAACGCGCCGCTGGGCGATCCCAATGCCCCAGGCGATGGCTTTTCCAGCACCTTCGCCCCCGTCCTGACAGATAATACTTTCCTAAACTCGGATTGGGTTTGGACGCAGTATTCTTATAACTATTATGGCGCTTGCACATCAAGTGGAGGCGGGGGTGCTGGCTACTTGGGCCTGTCCTCTGGTACGAATGCTGGTTGGAAGTGGTCTTATGCATATTATTCCCGCTGGATCACAAAGGGGTCAGGTTATTTGGATCTGGTTGCGAAAATTCCTTTCGCCGAAGGTAATGTGATTTATTGCGCCAGGTTGCAACTGCAGTTGGCGGCAGCCCAAGATAATATCAAGGCTCAGGCCCCGGACCTGCGGTTCGGTGCAGAAAACCGTCTTCAGCAGTTCATTACTAGCAACGTACTCGTCTCACAAACATTTGGATCCCCTAATGCTCCCAATGCTTGGAATCCGCAATTGCCAGACATTGGCGGCGCAGCACGCGAATACCGGGTCTATTGGTCGCAGAACCAGAATGCCCGTGGTTATAATGTGCTGGCCAATTATGATTTGGGCGGGTCTAGGGGCACGGTGGACCTGCGCCGCTGGGGTGTGTTCTTCGAAATCGTGGATGCAGATACCTATACTAGGCTGGAAGATTCCGGCACATGGCGACTGACGTCACTCACTGTCGGTACTTTGCCGCGTCCGGCCGATTTGGCTACCGGCGACAGGAACAAGATTGCGATCAAGGATCTTACGAGTAAATCCGGTTGGGCCAACAGCCGTTACCCTGGCATCGGCAATGTCCAGATTGTTCAAGACAGCCCCAGCCCCGGTAAAATTACATTCAACGCGAATGCCCCAAATCCTATTATTACAACAGCCGCTTTATGGGAAAAACAAAGCGTGATTCCCTGGCAGAATGGAAAGATTATCCGCGCCATCGCCAACCTGTCCTGTCCGACGGAAGGCGAACGCAGCACATTTGCCACTGCTCGCATTCGGCATTTTTCTATAGGCGGACAGGTGGCGCAGGTCTGGATGTTAGCCCTCAATAATGCTGCCCCTGATATTTACAATACATTAATGCCGGATACAACCGCCAACGGCGGGACCAATTACGAAGTCTATGTTCCAACCTATGGCGGCCCAGCTGCGGTGCTGAGCGTTTTAGGTCCGGGATATGACAAGCTATCGGCTGGCTTTGATCACATCCAGCGTACATCCGCGGATGCAGCGACCTCGTGGGTGGTCAATTCGTTGCAGTATGAAGTCTTGGATGACCCGCTGGGGGCTTGATGCGCAGCCTCAGAACATTGGGTGGGCTCGATTGGGAATCTTTTTGCAGCTTGATGTCCTAGCCCGAGCGTCAGCGAGGGATTGGCCGGGCAAGTTCATCGATCATATTTCGGGGACTAGGAAATTTGCGCCAGAGGGCTGAACAAAAACGCAGCGGTGAATCCCTCGCTGACGCTCAGGCTACGGCATGACCACAGTGTGTGCGGTTGTTATTCGCACTGCGCGTCAGCTATCGGCTCGGAGAGCCGACCTACTCACCACGTCTTCTTTGCTTGATCCAGCATCGCCAGAAAATGCCAGCCGGGCACATACGACGCCACGGAGTTGCCGGTGCCCAAGCCCCAACCTCCGCCGGGCATGCATTTCTCCATCAGCACGCGCGTGTGGGCGCGCACCTGTTCTTCATCAAAGCGGCAAATCTTGTCGATATCGAATCCGCCCAGGAACGACATTCGATTGCCATATTTTTCCTTCTCTTCCCAGATGGGATAGATCACGTCCTGGTGCGAGTGGATGCCATCCCAACCGCAGGCGATCATGTCCTCCATGATGGCGCTGCGATTGCCGCAGGCATGCAGGCAGATCGGCTTGCCATGCTTGTGCACGGTATCGACGACTTTCTTATGCCAGGGAAAGACGAACTTGCGCAGCATGGCCGGGGAGATCATTGGCTGCGTCTTGAAGCCGATGTCATCGCTCAGGCACATGGCCCCCACGCTGTCCATCGCGGCCATGGTGTCGAAAGTCTCGATGATGCGCGTGGACACGGCCTCGAACATGTCGGCGACGAGTTGCTCATCATCAAAGATTAGATAGCTGAGTCCTTCGAAACCCAGAATCCACATGACATTTTCGAGAATGCCGCCGGGGGAGAGGCCGATCATCTTCATGCCCTCGGGCAGTTCATTCGCGGCCTGCTCGATCACGCCATAATCTACGTCCTGCATGCGCGGCCAAGGGAACGATTCGAAATCCGCGCGATCGGCAATCATCTTTGCGCCAGCCTGCACATAGGCGTGCACGGTGCCAAATTCCTCGGATTCGCCTTGCGGGCGGGCGGGTTTGGGGAAGTTGAAGTTGTTCGGCTGGATCATGACGTAGTCATAGCCCAGGCGGTGCATCATCCAGATCTTGCGGTTCGTGCCATTGTCTTCGGAAGAGGCACGCGGCAGGGGTGTTTCGCCGGGTTCGCGAATAGCCTCCACCAAATCGGGACGCGCCTGAATATGCAGTTCCGTGAATGCCACCGGCTCGTTTTGATTTTGGCGGCGCAGCAGGCGCTCGATGCGCGAAAAGTCTGGTTCGCGACGCGGCTTGGTCCAGGTAAATGGCATGGTGTTTCCTTGAGCATTTATCGCCAACCGCGAAGCGGTTGAATGTGAATAGCCATGGGTGCTAACCCATGGTGATTTGAAACATTGAAATCAACCCTGAAGGGGTTGAATGTGAATATACATTTGGTTCATATTCGACCCCTTCAGGGTCGGATTCGAATTCTCTTTTCCACGGGTTTCACCCGCGGCTATTCACATTTCATCCCTTCAGGATGACAGCCATTCGGGGATGTTTATTTCACCAATCCGCGAAATTCGCCCGCCTGTCCCTGTTCTTTCCTTCTTTAGGCTTCCACCAACTGCCGCGCCAATTTCACCGCGCCCGCTGCATTGTCGCTGTAGCCATCGGCGCCGATTTCCTTGGCAAAATCCTGCGTCACCGCCGCCCCGCCGATCATCACCTTTACCTGATCGCGCAGGCCCGCCGAACGCAACGCCTCGATGGTTGTGCGCATCGATGGCATCGTTGTCGTCAGCAGTGCCGAGAGGGCCACGATTGAAGCATTCTTCTCCTGCGCGGCTTTGGCGAAGTTCTCCGGTGAAACATCCACGCCCAGGTCGGTGACTTCAAAGCCGCCGCCTTCGAGCAACGAGCCGACGAGATTCTTGCCAATGTCATGCAAGTCACCCTTCACCGTGCCGATGACTACGCGCCCCTTGGGCTCAACGCCCTGGCTGGCCAGGCGTGGCTTGATCTTCTCCAGCGACAACTTCATGGCGCGTCCGGCGATCAGCAGTTCGGGCACAAAGTACTCATTCGCCTCAAAGCGACGCCCGACCTCATCCATTGCGGGAATCATGTAGTTGTTGACGATGTCCAGTGGATCGCGACCCTCGCTGAGGGCTTCGTCCACCTTTGCCGTGGCCGTCTTGGCATCACCCTTGACGATCGCGTCATGAATCTTCTGCAAATCCGCCATTGCGCACTGCCTCCGTTTATCGTGGTGCTCCTGCCCACATGCGATGGGTCTTGATTGAAGCGTTTAGAAAATCAGAAAAAAACCAGACAAGCCAATAAAAACCAGATGATCACCTTATTTTATTGCGCAAAGCTCGCTCAGCGCGCGCTGCGTGTTGTAGCTGGCCAGTGCCTCAAAAAATGCATCCACATTCTCCAGCGGCGTGCCGGGAGGAATATCGCAGCCCGAGGAAAGAATGTAATTTGGATATTCTTTCGTTTTCTCTAATAGGGCTTCCACGGCGGACTTCATCGTCTCTGGTGTTCCGCGGCGGAACACCCCGGCTGGATCGATATTGCCGCACACCGGAATGGAGGAGGGCACTTGCGGCAGAATGTCGGCCAAGTCCACGGCGTTGCCGAAGTGCAGCATGCGCGCGTCAGTGGAAAGCATCGACTTCATCAGCATTTTTGTGTTGCCGCAGTTGTGCAGCAACACGGCGAACTCCTCATCCTGCACTGCTTCCACGATCCTTTTGATGTATTGCGAGGAGAAGGAATCGGCCTGCGCCGGCGAGAGCAGCCCGGCGGCCGGCTCTGCGATAATCAATCCATTCACACCAGTGGCTTTGAATGCCTTTGCATAAGAGAGGATGAAAGCCGTGGCCTTATCCAGCAACTGATGAACGACGTGCGGCTCGGTCAGGCATGCCATCATGATTTCGGTAAAATCAAAGAGCCGTCCGGCGAGCGAGAATGGGCCGATCAAGCCGCCGAAAACAGGACGATCGGTGATCTCTTGGGCGGCCAATTCCGCCGCGCGCAAGTAAACTGGCGTGCGGCCCGATCCAACCTCCGGCACGCGCAAGGCCCGGATCGATTCCTCATCCTCAACGATCTTTCCGCTGACCGTTGGCACCTCCGACTCCGAAAAGGAGATCGGGCTTCCGAAGCATTGCGCCTCAACCGACAAGTCCATCGTCGTCACGGCGGCCAGGGTGGGATAGCGCCGGGCAATCGCGGCGATGCACTCGAATTGCGCCTCCCCGTTGCTGATGATGTCGGTTATCGTGTGGCCGGTCAGTTCCAAGCCGGGGTAGGTCATGATGGGCAGGGCAAAGCGTTGTTCAGCGGAGATAATGCGCTCAATCCAATTGTGCATGTTCATTGAATTTCTCCTTTGACCACCGTCACATCACAGCACAGATAATTCCTGCAAGAACTTTTTCGCCTTTCCTCTTTGCGTATGGCCAACGCTTTTCGTTATGTTTGAAGAAGCGCTTTGGATGAACCACGCGCTACTCGATCCATCAACTATCTCTCCAAGGTTTGCCTGATCCATGCCCGCTTTGTCGTGGAATGAAATCCGCCAAAATGCCATTCAGTTCTCGCGCGAATGGAAGGGATCGCGCGATGAACGCGCGGAAGCGCAAACCTTCTGGAATGAATTTTTTCAGGTTTTCGGCATTCGGCGGCGCACGGTTGCCGCCTTCGAAGAGCCGGTCAAGAGCATTAAAAATACCCATCATCGCATCGACTTGTTCTGGAAAGGCCGCCTCTTAGTTGAACATAAAAGCGCTGGCGAATCGCTGGACCGGGCGCAATCCCAAGCATTTCAGTATATTCAGGAACTCGCCACGTCCGGGCGCCAGGATGAGATTCCGCGTTATGTTCTTCTCTGCAATTTCGTCTCGATGGCGCTTTTTGATCTGGAGCCGGATGCACAATTGGAATTGCCCTTGTGGCAAGGCCAGCAATATGACCGCAGAGAATTTCTGCTCCGCGACCTGCACGCCAATATCAAGCTCTTTGCATTTTTGATTGGCCAAAAGACGCATACCTTTGGCGAGCAGGATGAGGCGAACTTAAAAGCCGCCGCCATCATGGCCGATCTGCACGACGCCGTGGCCGATGCGAGCTATGCGCCTGAGGCCCTGGAGCGGCTGTTGGTCCGTTTGCTGTTCTGCCTGTTTGCCGACGATACGGGCATCTTCGAATCGGGCCAATTTGAGCTATATATCGAGAATCGAACGCGAGCGGATGCT
>Ga0208826_1001312_pt1 | contig 21368 bp, 18 predicted proteins | sample AD_UKC115_MetaG_FD_184451 | JGI IMG/M metagenome (GOLD analysis project Ga0208826, IMG submission 184451) | Active sludge microbial communities of municipal wastewater-treating anaerobic digesters from Hong Kong - AD_UKC115_MetaG (SPAdes)... | ecosystem: Engineered > Bioreactor > Anaerobic >...
GCGATTGGCGGGAAGGCACATTCAGTGAGGTTATTTCAACCACGCTGGGCGGCGATTGGGGTAAGGATGCGCCAATAGGCAACAACACCCAAGAGGTGTACTGCATTCGTGGTGCGGACATTCCAGATGTCAATGTCGGCAACAAAGGTAAAATGCCCATTCGCTTCATCCTTCGTAAAAACTATGCTTCCAAGAGGCTCGCCGTTGGCGATATCGTGGTTGAGATTTCCGGCGGCAGTCCTACCCAGTCAACGGGACGATGTGCCTTAATCACTCAGTCGCTTCTCGAACGCTATGACCGAGGTATGGTTTGCACGAACTTCTGTCGAGCGGTTAAACCTCTGGAGGGGTATTCGGCGTTCGTGTATTTCTACTGGAAGTACCTCTATGACCAAAACGTGATGTTCTCTTACGAGAACGGCACTACCGGCATTAAGAACCTGAATATTACTGGTTTCCTTGAAAATGAACCAATCATAATCCCTTCAGTTGATGTTGTAGCTAAGTTCAACGAAGCCGTAGAAATATTCATAGACACCATTTTTGCCAACGGTCTTGAGAATGAGTGCTTGGCGAATACCCGCGATACTCTTTTGCCACGTCTGATGTCCGGCGAGTTGTCCGTTACCGAAATTAGCGACGCTAAATGATGATTTACCGCCTACGGGTGTTTCGATAGAATGAGAAGGGGGTACACCCTATGGTATATACCGAAGCTAACTATGAAAACGCGGTTATCGAGGTCTTCCGCGACACTTTGGGATATGGCTACGTTTATGGACCAGACGTAGCCCGCGACTACACGGAACCGCTGTATATGGACGAGCTGCGACCCGCCCTGCGCCGCGTCAACCCAAAATTGCCGGAAGCTGCCCTTATCGAGGCGATCTATAAGCTACGGAATTTTGAGGGCGGCACGATCTTGCAGAAGAATGTCCAGTTCATGGATTACCTCCAAAACGGCGTGTCCGTCAACTACTATGACAATGGCGAGCAAAGGGCTGCTCTGGTTCGGCTTGTGGACTACGAGAACGTGGAGCGCAATACCTTCACCGTTGCCAACCAGTGGACGATTATCGAGAACAGCGAGAAACGCCCTGATGTTATCGTGTTCCTGAATGGCCTGCCTGTGGTTATTTTCGAGCTAAAATCTCCCTCCCGCGAGGAGACTGACGCTTCCGAGGCGTTCCTGCAACTGCGGAACTATATGCACGAGATACCCTCACTGTTCACTTATAATGCTTTCCTCGTAATGAGCGACCTCGCCATTTCCAAAGCTGGTACGATAACGGCGGGCGAAGACCGTTTCATGGAATGGAAAACGAAGGACGGCAGCTACGAAAATACGCAATACGCACAGTTCGACACCTTCATTGAAGGAATGTTCGACAAGACGCGGCTGCTCGATATTATAAAGAACTTCATCTGCTTCTCCGGCGACGTGAAAATCCTCGGCGCATACCACCAGTATTTCGCCGTGCGGAAGGCTGTCGCTTCGACCGCTACCGCCACCGTCACGGACGGAAAAGGTGGCGTGTTCTGGCATACTCAAGGAAGCGGAAAGTCGCTGTCGATGGTTTTCTATGCCCATCTGCTCCAAGAGGCTTTGAACTCACCGACCATCGTCGTGCTGACCGACCGCAACGACCTTGACGATCAGCTATTCGATCAGTTCGCCAAGTGTGCCAATTTCCTGCGTCAAGTGCCGCAACAAGCTGAAAGCCGCACTCATCTAAAAGAATTGCTTGCAGGACGCCAAGCTAACGGCATCATTTTCACCACGGCACAAAAATTTGAGGAAGCTGAGGACTGCCTAACCGAACGCCGTAACATTATAGTTATGGCGGATGAGGCACACCGAAGCCAGTTTATCGACGAGCGGGTGGACAGCAAGACGGGACGCATTCAAAAATCTTTTGGACTGATTATCCGTGAGAGTCTCCCGAACGCAACCTACATTGGATTCACGGGAACGCCAATTTCAAGCAAAGACCGCTCCACTATCGAGGTATTCGGCAACTACATTGACATCTACGACATGACCCAAGCCGTAGAGGATGGAGTGACGCGCCCTGTCTACTACGAGAGCCGCGTTATCTATCTGAAACTGGACGAGGACATTTTGAGGCTCATTGATGCTGAGTATGACATCATGGCGCAGAATGCCGAGGACTACGCCATCGAAAAGAGCAAGAAGGAACTAGGCAAAATGGAATCCATCCTCGGAGCGGAGCAGACCATAACCGCTCTTTGCGAGGATATTGTCAAGCACTACGAAGAAAATCGCCAATATGAACTCACGGGCAAGGCGATGATTGTCGGCTATTCCCGCGCCATCGCTATGGCGATTTACCGCAAGCTGCTGGAACTTCGCCCCGAGTGGTCAGAAAAAGTCGGCGTGGTCATGACCGAGAGCAACAAAGACCCGGAAGAATGGCGTAGCGTCATCGGCAACAAGCGTCACCGTGACGAACTGGCGAAGCGATTTAAGGACAATGACGACCCGATGAAAATCGCCATCGTCGTGGATATGTGGCTGACAGGCTTTGACGTGCCGTCGCTCGCCACGATGTATATCTACAAGCCAATGGCGGGACACAACCTCATGCAGGCAATCGCCCGTGTCAACCGGGTTTATAAGGATAAAGAAGGCGGCTTGGTGATCGATTATGTCGGCATCGCTTCGGCTTTGAAGCAGGCGATGAATGACTACACGAACCGCGACAAGAATAACTACGGTGATACCGACATCGCCAAGACCGCTCTGCCGAAGTTCATAGAAAAACTGGAAGTCTGCCGCGACCTGATGCACGGATTCGATTATTCGGGCTTTATGCGGGCAAATGCTACTGACCTTTCCCGCGCCAAGGCAATCAGCGGCGGCGTGAACTTCCTGACGGCGATTGACAGACAACCACACAGAGTAATGGAAGAGACGGTATCACACATTGCCGAGCCATCGATAGGATATGGTGACACCACAAGCCGCAAGGAAGCGTTTATCAAAGAGGCAATGCTCCTGCGCCAAGCGCTCTCTCTCTGCCGCTCCCTGCTCACCCCGGAGCAGCGGTATGAAGCCGCGTATTTCGAGGCTGTGCGGACGCTGCTTACACGGATAATCGGAGAGGGCAAGCCGCTGTCCCTGAAAGAGATTAACGCCCGCGTCAACGAACTGCTGAAAGCGAGCATTCAAAGCGAAGGCGTTATCAATCTGTTTTCCGATGTGGACACGGGCTTCTCCCTCTTCGACCCGAAGTTCCTTGATGAAATTACCAAGATGAAGGAAAAGAACCTCGCCGTCGAGATTTTGAAGAAGCTGCTCGCCGAGCAAGTGACGCTTTACCGCAGGACAAACCTTGTGAAGAGTGAGAAGTTTTCGGAGATGCTCTCCCGCGCCATGAAAGCGTACCTGAACGGTATGCTCTCCAACGAGGAAGTCATCGCCGAACTGATAAAGATGGCAAAAGAAATGGCTTCTGCCCAAGCGGAAGGCGACGCGATGGGTCTATCCGGTGAAGAGTTAGCATTCTACGATGCGCTCACCCGACCCGAGGCTGTAAAGGATTTCTATCAGAATGAGGAACTTGTGGCTATGACACGCGAACTAACGGATATGCTCCGCAAGAACCGCACCATTGACTGGCAAAAGAAAGAGTCTGCCCGCGCCGGCATGCGCCGCATGGTCAAAAAATTGCTAAAAAAATACAAATACCCGCCGGAGGGTATGGAAGACGCCATTGCCACTGTAATTGGGCAGTGCGAGATGTGGACTGATAATTAAGGGAGGGCAAAGCGATGAACGCTTTCAAGAGCAATATCTACAAATACCTCGGCGGCACGTGCCAGTATCTGATTCCGCTGTATCAAAGAACCTACAGTTGGGAGCGCGAGCAATGCTCCAGACTTTGGAGCGATATCGTGAATCTTCACAACACGAAAAGGGAGGGTCACTTCATCGGCTCGATTGTCCGCATTGACGAGGATTCCGCGGCGGGGTCAACCCTTGCAATGATTATCGACGGCCAGCAGCGGATCACCACGCTGACTCTTCTTCTTGTCGCTCTTCGGGATTATGCCAAGGCGAATCCGGACAGCGGAGTGAACCCGAACAAGATAACCGACACGCTGCTCTTGAACCAATATGAAACGGGAAATGCCAAATACAAACTGCTCCTTACCCAGTCCGACCGAGAAGCCCTGATAAAGAAAGTCGAAGCAGCGCCTATCCCCACCGCTCTGAAATCCCGTGTCCTCGACAACTACGATTTCTTTGCCGGGCAGATAGCCAAGCTGGAAATTTCACCGTCTGACCTATACGATGCCATCGGCAAACTCCAAATCGTAGATATCGTCCTCGACCGCCAGTACGACGACCCGCAGGCGATTTTCGAGAGTCTCAACTCCACGGGTATGGACTTGAAGGACTCAGACCTCATCCGCAATCATCTATTGATGGGTTTGGACTCTGCGACCCAGACGGATGTTTACAACAGCATCTGGCGGCCTACGGAACTACTCTTTGACAACGAGCATCAAAGCGAGTTGCTGGACAACTTCTTCCGTGACTACCTCACGATGAAGTTGGGCAGGATTCCTCGCAAAAACGAGGTCTACAAGGAGTTTCGCGCTTACCACAACGGCAGCGGGCTGACCATCCGCGACCTCTGCCAAGACATCTACAGCTTCGCCAAGCACTATTCAGATATGTATTTTGTGCGGAGCGGCGACGCCGTGTTGAAATCGCTCTATGGCGATATGAAGGCAATTCGCATGGAGGTCGCCTATCCGTTCTTGCTGAAAGTCCACGACGATTACGACAAGGGCTTGATAACCATTGACGAACTGCGGGAAATCGTGCGGCTTTGCGTGAGCTACGTACTGCGCCGCGCCGTCTGCGACATTCCGACGAACTCCCTGAACAAGACTTTCGCCACGATGAAGAATGATATCCGACCGGGTGATTACCTAAACTCGGTAAAGGCGTTTTTTATCTTGCTCGATTCCTACAAGGAGTTCCCAGACAACAAGCGGTTCCTCGATACCTTCCTGACGAGGGACATCTACCATATGAACCGCTGCCGCTATATTCTTGAGAGACTTGAAAACTGGGATAACAAGTCGGTGGTGGTTCTGGATAATCTGACCATCGAACACATCATCCCGCAGAATCCGCACCTCTCCGCTGACTGGGTATCCGCCCTTGGAAGCGACTGGGAGGAGATTCAAAAGAAGTACTTGCATACCATCGGCAACCTGACGTTGACGGCTTATAACTCCGAGATGAGCGATTCACCCTTTGCTGATAAGTTGACGATGGACGGCGGTTTCCAGCAGAGCGCGCTTCGGCTGAACAAGTATGTCGTCACACAGACAATATGGGGCGAGGCGCAAGTCAATGAACGCGCAGTCCAGCTTGGTGAGATTGCGAAAAAGGCATGGCCGTATCCAACGCTCACAGAGGAAGAACTCGCCCCTTACCGCAAGCAGGACGACACCACGCCGGAGTACACGCTTGAAAGCTATCAGTATCTGAACGCCTTCAACCGTATGCTCTTCGAGAAGTTGAACACACGAATTCTCAACCTCGGCACCTATGTGAAGCGGGAGTTCAAGAAACTGTATATCGCCTACAAAGCCGACACCAACTTCGTGGATGTTGTTATCCAGAGTTCGCGGCTCCGCCTGGCGATAAACATGAAGTTCGCCGATGTCATCGACCCCAAGGGGATATGCAAGGACATCACGGGCGTTGGCAGATGGGGCAACGGCGATGTCGAGATCGGCTTTGAGAGCTTAGACCAGTTGGACGACGTGATGGAGATAATCGAGCAGGCGTTCAGACTGCAGGATGTGGAGTAGCCTATATGACCCGCAAAGAAATCATCAACTACTGCCTAACATTCCCTGCCGCCTTCAAGGATTATCCGTTCACCAAGATATCAAGCAAAGACAAAGGGCTGTGATTAGCCTTTATTAAATTAGCAGAGGAGGAATCAGATGGCTAACGGATTACAAAAAGTAATCTATAATCTTGCAAATGCCGTGCCGCTTATGGTTATGACGGCTTTAACTCGCTGGATTGAATTCCACACATGGCGCATTCTCGTCATAATGCTATCTTTGGCAACGGTCGTAACGATTCTGTTCGTTATCTGCTTTTGCTACGGAAAGAACAACTGCTCGATAAAGAACATCAATGTCTGCAAGGTTGTCTCAAAAGACCCGTGGTTAGTAGCCTATGTACTTTCTTACATATTGCCGTTCGCTTATAAGGCAATGCCGGACTATCATATTGTTTCTTTGATAGTTGTCCTTCTAATGCTTGGGTATGTCATCCTTCCTGCGATAATGGCACTCCCAAACATTCTCCTCTTTTTCCGAGGTTATCATTTCTACGAAGTGGAAACCGAAACAGGGGTTGGGGGCTATATTCTTATTTCAAAACGACGGATAAGAAACAAATCTGAGATAAAAACAGTAATGCGGGTCTTTGAAAGACTCCTCATAGATACCAAGGAGGACAGGTAATATGTTTGAAAACAGTTCAATCATGTTGCTTCTGAATGACGGAAATGAAAATCTGGTTCAGTTGCTCGAAGTCGACAAAGAAACTCAAGCGTCAGTTTGCAGAACTTTTGCGGAAGGAGCAAAGCCACTACTTTCAGACAAACAAATAGTGCCGTTTGATGGCAGTTATAAACCAAACGATGATGAAGGTTTATCAATATGTAATTTTCATTTACAAGAGGCAATAACAGATGCAATTCGTAATCCGCTGGGTTTACAATCATTCTCTTACGACAAGAATGTAGAGCCGGATATTCGAGCAATCTTAGTGGGGACTCGTACGGAATCGGACAACACGGAAGTATTTACGGTTGCTTTTCAACGATTCCGCAAGGAGCAGTATCTTTCCACTAAGAAATTTAACTTGTTCTTTGAAAATGACACATTCAAACGAGAAAACAGGTGGGGTATCGGTATAACCGAAACTGTTGACTGCGTATTCACGCAAACAGAACTGCGATTCTCTTCTTATTTTTACGCGCGCCAGATTTTTGACCTGAGCGAATATTACCGCTCAGCAACCGATGCCGAGGTTTTAAGTTTCAGCAGAATTGAGTTGTTAATCATAGCCGACCACGACCAGTTCAAATCGATGGCTGATACTTGGGTTCGCCGAAAGATAGCAGCCATTAATGACTCTGGCGTACTGAAAAATAATACAGCCGCCAAAATTAAAAAGTTGGCGGCAAGCTGTGGTCTGGACGTGATTGTTGAGAATAAGAAACTCGTCATCCCGCCTGATAAAAAGAAGTTGAAAGAGATTCTCGCGTTCCTTGACGACGAGGTCTACAAAGGGACATTTACTGAGGAAACCTATATCACCAACTCAAAACGAAAAGTGCAATGAGCACGGGGGAGGCAAGGGATATGCTGCTCCATGAGCCTACGCAAAGTATTTACAACTGGATACAGCAACAGCCCAAATGTTAAGGAAGAATCTATCATAGATTGGCTTTTGTTTGAGTTGCCAAAAAATTGCCTTCGTCTTAAATACTATGCATTTACTCGGCATGAGGAAACCGGCAATGGTGCAGATTGGGAGTGGTGGATTTTGACCTGCCACTATGTGTACAGATTCAGGGTTCAAGCGAAAAAGCTAAAGGCCGATAATTATCATTCGGTCTGCTATAGTAACACAAACGGATTACAAATAGACCTTCTGGTAAAAGTCGCCGAAAATGATTCTGCACTCCCGCTGTATATGTTCTACTCAGCGGTGGAACAAGATTTCACACAAACAGCACACCATTTTCCTGCCCCAGAGATAATCGCTATGATAGAATAGTGTAAACTTTGTCATACGAGTGTTTATCTCTCTCCTGCTCGCTTTGTTTACGATGAAGTGTTGGCAAAGCCCAAGAGAAAAGTAGAAGTCGAGACTCTTTTGAACATTTCTTCGAAGCTCTCTATGTTTGACTTGGTTTTACGCCACGAAGAAGAACATACGGTAGATGAGAACGTTGAGAATCTGTTAAATAAGCTGGACAGAGCCTATGGACATTTCAATCAGCATAATTTGAGTTTTAGGCCCGAATATGAAAATGGCAATAATCGCTACCATTATAGAACAGTTCCGCATTGGCTGTCTTTCATTAATGGAGAAAAACAGCAAAGCAACATTGAACTGTCAGATTGGTTTGAGGGTGAATTTAGAAATCAACTTCCGAAGGTCGATGGCGTAGCCCATTCTTGATTTTAGGCAAGGAGATTTACATTCTCGCAAGATGTTGTGACCATAATTAAAATCGGCAATACTATAGGCAATAAGGGTGTTCAAATTATAACGATTTGCCTTTGGTGTGTGCGTTTTATCAATAGATGGTACTAACGCCAGAATGAAAAAAGGAGCCTTTTTGGCCCCTTTTTTCATTGGAAAGTATTATCTTTGTGACTCGTTCAATTGTCTTAATTACATTGCGTGTTCGTCAGTTTGTACATCTTTCTTCGACCAAGGTCCTCTAACTGGTTTGTCTTTTGTTGCTTCTTCGAGAGCGAGTAGTCTTTCATACCTTGCAGTGACATATTGCTGAAGTTCATCTATTATCTCTTGTGCATCAGGTCTCTTAAGCATAGCGCTGAATCTTCCTTGTGACTTTATGTATTCTGAGACTGGTTTTGGATCTTTTATCTTCTTCGTTACTCTGTAAACTCCTCTTTCAACTTCGTAGAGTGGCCAGTAGAGTGTTTCAACTGCTAATTTACTTGTCTCAACTGCTTGATCATCTGCAACTCTCCAGAATCTTACACATGCAGAATGTGCTGCAATGAATGATGGTCCATCGAAAGCGAGTGCCTTTTCTATCTTTTTCATGAAATCAAATGTGTCGGTCAATGCAACCGTTGCTACGTATACATTTTCGTGTGCTGCCATGATTTCAACGATGTTCTTTTTCAGTTGGACTTTACCAGACATCTTTTTGCCAACTGGTGCCGTTGTTGTGTCTGAACCTGTAGGTGTGGAACCGGATCTTTGGTTTCCAGTGTTCATGTAACCTTCGTTATCGTAAACGATGTAGATGAATTTGTGGCCTCTTTCAACTGCTCCTGAGAGTGATTGAAGGCCTATGTCGTACGTTCCACCGTCTCCACCAAATGCAAAGAAGGCTAATTTTCTGTCTGCAGGAATTTCTCCGCGTTTCTTTGCCGCTTTGAAAGCTGTTTCAACGCCGCTGATTGTTGCAGAAACGTTTTCAAACGCGTTGTGTATGTATGGAACATTCCATGCTGAGTATGGGTATATCGTTGTAGAGACTTCGAGACATCCGGTTGCTAAAGCTACCACAGGTTCGTAGCCATTTGCTATAGCGGTCATGAGAGCAATTTTGACTATAGTTGGAGCAGCACAACCCGGGCAAAGTCTATGTCCTGAGGTGATTCCAGGATTTTTGTCGTAAAATTGTTTTGCAAGATCAATTGCGCTTAAGGGCATTTATCACACCTCCTTATTCTCTGAGTCCAAGGTATCTTTCTTCGTCGACGATGAGATTACCACTAAATGCGTCTTCGAATGCTTGTCTGATATGATGCGGTGCTATGTCTCTACCACCGAGACCATAAACATAACTTCCCATCTGTGGTTTCGAGGCTACTTCGTAGATTGCTGATTTCACTGACTGGTAAAGAGGAGCCTCTGCACCAAACGACGCGGATCTGTCAAGCACAACTACTGCTTTTCTTCCAGTGAGTAACCTCTGATATTCTTCCTTTGAGAATGGTCTGAACATCCATGGTTTCAAAAGGCCAACTTTCTTGCCCTCTTTTCTTAATTCGTTTATTGTGTGCTTGATTGTACCTGCCGTGGAACCAAGTGCAACCATAACATATTCTGCATCGTCGAGCATGTAGCCATCTACGAGGTCATACTTTCTACCGGAAATCTTTGCAAATTCTTCTGCAATTTCTTTGAATACTCTTGGCACGTGTTTCATTGCTTCAATTTGTTGGCGCTTGTGTTCGAAGTAATAGTCGTACATATCGATCGACCCGTAGGTAACTGGATTTGAAGTATCGAGAAGTGGGTATATTTTCTCTTGCTTTCCTACGAAATTCTTGACCAATTCATCGTCGAGCGTTTCGACAACTTCAACGCCGTGGGAGATGATGAATCCATCGAAGTTTACCATGACTGGTAATCTAACATCTTTATGTTCAGCAATTTTGTAAGCCATCACCGTAAAATCGTATGCTTCTTGAGCGTTTTCAGCCCACAACTGTATCCATCCACTGTCTCTTTCTGCCATTGCGTCACTGTGATCACAGTGAATGTTGATTGGGCCAGAGAGCGCCCTATTCGCAACTGCCATGACTATTGGTAACCTCAAAGATGCAGCTATGAATACTACTTCGTGCATGAGCGCAAGACCAACTGAAGCTGTTGCCGTGAATGCCCTTGCACCGGAAGCTGCAGCACCAACAACCGCACTCATCGCAGAGTGCTCACTTTCAACTGGTATCATCTCTGTATCGACAACACCATCTGCAACGTACTTTGCGAAATACTCAACAACTGGAGTCTGTGGTGTAATTGGATATGCCGCTACCACATCGGGATTTATCTGCTTCATTGCATAGGCTACTGCCTCTGCACCTGTAATTGCTTGCTTTAAAGGCATTTTCGCACCTCCTTACTCTTCGACGAAATCTGTTTCTGGTTTCATTATGATAGCTTTCTTCTCATCTGCTGCTGGTTGCTTCGTCTTTGGATCGATGTTCTTTGGACATACGTTTGCACAAAGTCCGCAACCTTTACAACTGTAGTAATCGAATCCCTTCATCTTTGGTTTCCCATCTACGAGTTCTACAACTATAGATTGATCAGGACAGTATAGCCAGCAAAACATACAATTTATACAATTTTCAGATTGGAAAACTGGCCTCAGCACGCGCCATGTTCCTGTCTGGTACTTCTTTGCGCTTCCTGGCTCAACTACAAGGCCACCAATTGGTATATCCTTCCAACCTTTGAGTTCAGCCATTGCATATCACCTCTTCATACCCTCTGTGAAGGGCCTTTATGTTCTTCTGAACAACTGCTTCTCCAAATTTCTTTAAGAACATGTCCCTTATCTTGTCCTCAACGTACTTCAATTCAATAACACCGGTAACTTTTGCAACGGCACCGAGCATAACGGTGTTTGGTGTTGCCCTTCCAAGTTCTTCGAGCGATATTTCCGTTGCCTTGACTGTGCATACCTTTCCTTTGAAACCTGACTTCTGTCTCACCCAATCCACAGGTTTTACCGTGTTGACTATGAGAATAGTTTTCTCATCAGTTCCCGAGAGGATGTCTGGATTTCCAAGAAGTGTATCATCGATAACGACTACGAGATCCGGGTTCTCAACCGAGGAGTGGAGTAGTATTGGTTCGTCGGAAATTCTGTTGAATGCTTTCATTGGTGCACCTGTTCTTTCTGCACCATACTCTGGAAAAGCTTGTACATATTTGCCCATGTCAAGTGCGGCCTCCGCCAACATTTGCGAAGCACTCTTTGCACCTTGACCAGCACGTCCATGCCATCTGATCTCAAAAAGGTTTGCAGGCACTGTGTTTACCTCCTTTCGGATTATGAAGTTCTAAGAAAACTTTATTGTGTAGATATTCACAAACGCTACACAGATAAATAACAGATAAATATAAGATTATTTCAATACAACTCCCCGGGTTATTCGTTAACCCGGGGGAGTCTTAATTTACATAAACCTTAGGCTATCTGAACTTTTCAACTCAAATCTTTAGATACATCTTGTAGTCGGCATCAGGGAATATATCGTCTACGTACTCTAGCCTCTGTAACTCCCCTACGTCTATATTACCACTGTTTAGCATATCGTACAAGTCCAAAAATCTTTTTATGTGAGTTTTCGTTCGATTAACCGCATAATCTACACTCGTGCGTGTTGTCATTATAAATGCCCAGTCGCTTGATTGAGCAAGTAGTAATTCCCTTACCATTTGATTGAGTACCCTGACTTTCAATGGATCTTTTTCTTCAACGTAACGTTTTGCCATGTCTGTCATGCGCTCTACCATTTCATGGAGATGGAGGTATATCCAATCGTTGGTGCCGTTGAGCCATACTTCGTTGTATCCATTTGCTCCCCAGCTTGATGCAGCCGGTGTGAGTATCTGTACTTTTTCTATCCAGTCTGCTACATCGCAAGCTCTCACAACTCGAAGTTTCTGACTATTCGCTGCTTCTCTCATGAAGTATTCTAAGAAGAGTGGTCCTTCGTACCACCAGTGACCAAATAACTCTGCGTCGAATGGTGCGACTACGATTGGCTCAAGCCCCTCAAAGATGTTCAGAAGGTATTCAACTTGGGACTCCTTTTTCCTGAGAAAATCTCTTGCATGTTCATGCGCAACACCTTTTGCATCGTCCACGTCGTAGAAATCTTTTCCATCGAGTGGCGTCTCTTTAGATGTGATTTTATGGTACTTGATGCCGGTATTCGTCCTTACTCCACTTGGATCTATGTATGGCCTTATGTAGTCGTATTCTCTGTCAAAACCGATATCTCTGTAAAATTCTCTGTAACGTGAGTCACCGGGATAACCAATCTGTGCACTCCAAACTTGCTCGGAACTCTCTGGGTCTCTTGCAAATGCAAAGACGTTGTTTGGCGTTATGACGGGTCTATAGACACCGTACTTTGGCCTTTCGTCGGCATACCAAAGACCGTGAGAATCAACGAAAAAGTACTCTAAACTATATTCTGCAAGATATTTGTCAAGTCCGGGGAAGTATGCACATTCTGCAAGCCAAATGCCGCGTGGTTTGACTCCCATGTGTCTTTCGTACGTTTTCACAGCTTGTTCAAGTTGTGCCCTTATCGCTTGTGGGTACTGTTCCATGAAAGGTAGGTAACCATGCGTTGCATTGCATGTGATTATATCTATGTAGCCCTTTGACATGTATTCTTTGAAGCCATTTAGTATATTTCGTTGGTAAACATCTTTGAATATGTACAATGTGTCTTCAAACTCGCTTAAATAGTATTGTGCCATCTTGTGTTTCGTTGGATTTTCTCTTTCTGTTCTCTGTACTTCCTTTTTAGATAGCTCTATGAGCTTTTCGAGCCTCTTCTCATATTTATATTGGAGATCAGTGTTTGCAAGCATTTCCATCAAAGGGGGCGTGATGGACATCGTGAGTTTTGCAGGTACTTTGTCTTTCTCGAGATTTCTAAACATCCTCAAAATGGGAATGTAGGTCTCGGTAATTGCTTCAAATAACCACTGCTCTTCCAAGAAAAACGTGTACTCTGGGTGATGTACGTACGGTAGATGTGCGTGTAGAACGAGCATTATCTGTCCGCGTGGCATATTTACATCCCCTTCCCACTAAGTCTTGCAAAGCTAAAACTTCCGGCATTTGAGGTACGAAAAAGACTTTCCAGACCTTGTACAGATCCAGCAACCCTTTCTATAACAGGTGTAAGCATACCAGAAGCAGGCATAACGATTCTTCTGTGCTTTCTCAAATCTAACCATCTCTCACGTGTCGATTGGCTTGGTGAACTTGTCGGCATCATGCAAAGGTTAGATCTCAGTAGTGGTATGTATCTTCCATCGACATCGTAGTAACCGATCTCACCAAGATAATGTGCACCAGGTACTGGGACGTTCAAATAGTAATTCCTGATACCTAACACATCGATACCTATTTCGAATGTTCTGTGTGCATTCGTACCGTTGAATTCGATGTAAGTGATGTCATACACTCTGAGAACGACTTTACTGATGTTGCTTGATTTGATGAGGCTTGCATTTGCATCTGACAAGTCCCAATAAAAGTACATCCACTGCGGATTTATTGGCATGGCTACGAGCTTATCTTTTTTGTACGAGTCTGGAATCGTTATGTCTTCTTTTGGTGGTAGTTGCTGGGATTGATCAGTAGATTCTTGCATCTGCGATGTTGCAGAGGATATGGATTCGACACTTTCTGGTTCAGATAGTTTTGCTCGTTCGATGTACCTTTCTAACAATCTCCTGACATCCGCTTTCGTCATCTGCTTTCTGACGGATAGTCCAAGTTCCTTTGCCTTTGCCTTTAGCTCTTGTATCGTCAGGTCTTGTTTCAACCACTCTTGAAGTTCTTTCCACATAAATTCACCCCCCAGGTTTTAGAGTTCAATATCATTACTTATTATTATATGTTAGAATTGAAAGTTGTGAAGTGTTGTAATGATACAAAAAGGTCATGTATTTCACTATAAAGTACTGCTATAGTCTATAGATGTAAATAGCGGCATAATTACAAAATTTGAAAAAGTCGTTAACGTTGTATTTACTAAGTGACTATTCTCACAATTCAAACAATTAAAAAGGGAGACCCTTTTCGAAAGATCTCCCAATTTTTGTGATATATATTCAGCAGAATCAATATGGGAATTCATCTGAGAATTTGTTAAAGTATCCGTCGCAAGAATTCTTTTGTTCGAGGTTTTTGTGGATTTTTGAGTACTTCTTCAGGCTTACCTTCTTCCTCCACAATCCCGTTGCATATGAATACTATTCGATCAGCAACATCTCTTGCAAATCCCATTTCATGCGTGACAACAATCATTGTCATACCACTTTCAGCCAATTTTTTCATGGTGTCGAGCACTTCCCCAACGAGTTCTGGGTCCAGTGCAGATGTCGGCTCGTCGAAGAGCATGACTTCAGGGTCCATCATCAACGCTCGAGCTATCGCAACACGTTGTTTTTGACCGCCCGAGAGTTGTTCAGGGTAAGCGTCCATTTTGTCGACCAATCCCACCTGAGCGAGTAGTCCTTTTGCCTTTTCTATCGCTTCGTTTTCCGGCATTTTTTTAACTTTTACAGGTGCCAACGTAAGGTTTTTCAGTACGGTCATGTGAGGAAACAAATTGAATAGCTGGAAGACCATGCCTATTCTTGCTCTCAATGTGTTGACGTCGAGTTTTTCCACATCGATGCCTTCTAAGTATATGTGACCATCTTGATACTCTTCGAGTCTATTTATGCATCTGAGGAGTGTACTCTTTCCACCACCACTTGGCCCGATTACAACTATCGCTTCGTTCTTTTTTACTTCCAAGTTTATACCTTTCAACACTTCCAGATTTCCAAATCTTTTTACCAAATTTTCTATCTTAATAGTTATTTCTTTCCCATTTTGATTACCTTCATTGCGCAGTAAGTCCGTCATGCTGTAGCCATCCTCCTTTCGATGTATCTAACAATTCTTGATATGACAAATGTCATTAGGAAGTATACGAAGGCTATGCCGAAGTATATGGAGAATGTCTGGAATGTTCTTGATATGACGAATTGTCCGCTTCTCATTAGCTCGGAAACACCGATTACTGAAGCGAGTGAGCTATCTTTTGTTAATGTGATGAATTCATTTCCAAGAGCGGGCAGTATGTTTCTAAATGCTTGTGGGAGGATGATGTACCTCATTGTCTGCCAATGTGTGAGTCCCAAAGATCTGGAAGCTTCATATTGACCTTTTGGTATCGACTGAATTCCTGCTCTGACTATTTCCGCTATGTATGCGCCACTATTCAAACCAAGTGCCAATATCGCAGCGGGATACGGTGCTAGTTGAATACCAAGTTGTGGTAGGCCAAAGTATATAAGGGATATCTGGACCAAGAGAGGGGTACCTCTAAGAAATTCGACGTATGCTGTACATGGATAGCTGATCAGTTTTATCTTCGATAATCTTCCCATACCTATGAATGTACCGAGTATGACACCTATACCTACGGAAAAAGCTGTGAGTTTCAAAGTCTCCCATGCACCAAGTAGTAAAAACGGAAAGTTTTTGAACAACTCCATCAATGCATCCACACGTGTCCCACCTTTCAGCAAATGTTATGTGTCTGTATTTACTTTAATAACTTTTGACAAGAGCATCAAAAAAACAATGCCCCCACGTATATGGGGGCAGGCAAATTATTCGAACCACTTATCGATGATCTTGTTGTATGTGCCAGATGACCTCATGATGTCGAGTGTCTGGTTGACGAAGTTGAGGAGTTCCTTATTTCCTTTCCTAACGGCGATACCATATGTCTCGCCCGTGTCAACTATTTTACTGACGATGAATTTCGGGAATTTCTTTACGTAAGCCTTCGCAGGTGCTTCATCCAATACAACGGCATCTACACGTCCGTTTTGTAGTTCAAGGAATGCATCTGTAAATCTCTGGAATCTGACAACTTCAATGCCCTTTACATCGGTGGTTATCAGATCACCCGTCGTTCCAAGCTGAACAGCTATCTTCTTACCAATTAACTCTTCCAAGCTCTGTGGCCTGAAGCTACCATCTTTTCTCACAACTATTGCTTGGTTTGCCTCAAAATATGGTTTTGAGAAATCAACTACCTTAGCCCTATCTTCGGTGATCGTCATTCCAGCGATTACCATGTCTATCTTGCCTTGTTGGAGTGCAGGTATTAAACTGTCGAATGGCAAACTCACAACCTCTACTTTGACTCCCAACCTTTTTGCAAGTTCATTCGCTATATCGAGGTCAAATCCAACGATTTGGTTCGATTCATCAACGAACTCAAAAGGTGGGAATGTCGGTTCCGTACCGACAAGTAATTTACCTCTCTGTTTAATTTGTACAAGTGTCTGAGAAAAACTAAAAGTTGCAGCAATGATCAGAGTTAAAATGATCAACGTCTTTAAGTACTTTTTCATCCCAAATCCCTCCCCTTCAGATGTTGGTAAAAAGTTGAGTAATATTCTACTATTTTGCCAAAGTGAGAAGATTAAAATTGACTAAATCTGTCCATTCACTACCCAAGAAAATGTGCCTGTTTCCAGTTCGTACAATCCAAAGGCGTTGATCCAGTTTGTTGCTAATCCAGCCCCTACTTTCCAATCGCCTGTACATGATTGACCAACATAGACATATGGTAAACTTCCTAAAGGTATTGCCATATCGAAGTAGTATTTAAATGAGCCATCAACTAACTCCTGCAGACTGTTGAGTCCAAATTTGAACATGAAGTACCCAACATCGAATGCTTCTATGGAAAGATTGATAGATGCATCGAGAAAATCAGGATTTTCGACTAATTCAAATGCACCATCGGTGAGTTTCAACAAATTGTTTGGTTCGTAAGTAAGTTCAAATCTGCTCCACGAAGAGAAAAGGACTGATGTCTTATTGTAACTAGCAATACCTAACGCCACTCTGGGCTGTCCATAGGTTGTTAAGTCTGCTATGGTTTCAAAACTCGTTGTAGTTGCATTTACCGAAGCAAAGATTCCTCCCAAGTTTATACCTGCGCCGACGTATACATTCGAGTCAAATGTGAACTCTGGATACGAAGTGTACGTTCCTATAGATGCATTGATACCTATCAGATCAAGGTGTCCTTCCAATCCAATCGAGTAAGTCCCATCTGAAGCTGGTAAGAGGATGCATCTAAGAAAGTACGGCTGGGCAACTACGCCACTAGGGGTTTCAACGTTCAACTGTGTAAATGAGACGTTCGCTAAAGCAACTGTAACGACAATTAATGCGAGAAAAATGGTGATTTTCTTCATCTTGAATCCCTCCTTTTGCAATGGATTACGTAGTTCAAATATGTGTTTGGATGTAAAAGTTTTGCTGAGTCAATTATCAAATTCGTTCTATCTGCGTGAGATCTCCAATTTCCATGAAGAGTTGGTCTATAGATTTCAAAAATCCAAGTCTATTGAGTCTTATGTCTTCTTCTTCCGTCATGACGAAGACTTTATCAAAGTATCTGTCGATGAATGGTCTTAGCTTTATGACTTCTTCCAATGCTCTTTGATAGTCGAGATGTTCTAGTGCCTCCAAGGCCTTAGGCTTAATTTCTATGAACTTTTCAAAGAGTTCTTTTTCTTCGCTTTCCATAAATTTTGCACTGTCAAATTCGGTGGAGTTATGTTTTTTAGATATATTGTGCACTCTTTCGAATCCCACTAACAGATGCTCGAATTCCTCGCTTCCCACCAATTTGTAGGTTGCACTTGCAGCGAGTATACCTCTTAGTGGTCTTGTCCAAAGGTGTTTCGTAGCACGAGCTATGTCGTATCTGATCTTTGAATTGTACAATTCATACCTTGTCTCAAAGAATTTCAGTAATTCTTCTGAAGGTTCTTGTTTCAAAAGTTTGCACGCATTCTCTATCAAGAGTTTTAAGTCAAGGTCCCAGGAGAATTTTTCTACTATGGAATATATGTCATCTACCTTACTTCTAAGGCCGTATGGATCTTTCGAACTACTCGGTATGTTGCCTATCACGAAATTTCCAACAACTGTATCTATTCGATCAGCTATACCTACAACGGCACCTTCCAACGTTTCCGGTGCACTTGCATAGTGCTCTTGTATTCCCCATGCAACGTTCCTGTCTTCACCATCTTTTAGTGCATATATCCTACCCATCACACCTTGCAATTCTGGAAATTCGTATACAACATGCGAACTGATATCTGCCTTGCAAAGATTAGCTGTCCTTATTATTTTATCACTTATCTTATTCAAATCCAAAACCTCGATTATCTTTCTTGAAAGCTCTATAATCCTCTCTACTTTATCGTACAACGTTCCAAGTTCCTTTTGGAATACGATATCTACTAATTTCTCGTTGAATGATTCCAGTTTGACTTGTATGTCTTTTTCGTAGTAATATCTTGCATCTTCAAGTCTTGCATTTATGACTCTTTCATATCCCTTCCTGCCGTTGTCATCTACGTCTGATGGCTTGTCGATGAATGAAACGAATGTATCTGTTATTTTACCGCCTTTGTGGACTGTAAAAGACCTTTGGTGATGTTTGATAGTCGTTCTTATGAGTTCTTCTGGCAGTTGCAAGAACTTCTCCAAGAATTTGCCGGAGATTAGCTTGGGATACTCGGTCAGTATAGCTACTTCGCGTATCAATTCTTCATCCTTGTCGATTGTGAAACCTTCCTTTTCAAAATCGCTAAGTTGCTGATGTATGAATTCTATCCTTTTTTCGATCTGTGGTATAACGTAATATTCGTTCAGCTTTTCAAAATACACCTTTGATGAAGAGACTTCGAAGTAATCGTCTTTAACGAATCTGTGCCCGTTGGTCTTGTTAGACGACTTGAGGCCAAAGATTTCCATCGGTACGATCTCACCATTGAATATTGCCAAGATGTGATGTGGAATTCTCACAAATTCGTACTTACCATCTCCCCAACGCATGGGCTTTCTGAATTTCAAAGTTGTTATAACTTGTGGTATGACTTTTCCCAATACTTCTTTTACGCTCACTCCGTTTAGGGTCTTGCTTATGTATACATAGTTGTCAATGATTTTGACATCGGAAAGTGCTGAATCGTTTGATTTTAAAAATCCCAATAGTGCCTTTGTTGGTTGATTGTTACCATCAAATGCCACATTCACCGCTGGACCTTTCTTTTCTAACATTCTGTCAGGTGTTGTCGTTGGAAGGCCATTTAAGACGAACCCAAACCTTCGTGGCGCAACGAATACTTCAAATTGTTCAAACGATATGCCCTCATCTGCCAATGCTTTTGAGATATTTTCTCTCAACTGACTCACTAAACCATCCACTTCAGTCGTTGGGAGTTCTTCAATTCCGACTTCAAAGAGAAACTCGTTCATTTTGCATCACCTTCCACGTTCGCTGATTCACTTTCGATGAACTGCTTTGCACACTTACTCGCCATCGTTCTGATATCTCTGATGTAGGTCTGTCTCTGTGCGACGCTGATTGCGTTTCTCGCATCGAGTAAGTTGAATGTGTGCGAACATTTGAGCAGTTGCTCGTAAGCAGGGAATATCAAACCCTTTTCTATCAAGCTGTTGAATTCTTGCTTGTACATGTCGTACAACTTGAATAGTGTATCAGTGTTTGCCACCTCAAAATTGTATATGGAAAATTGTCTCTCGTTTTCTTTGAATAACTCGCCATACTTTACATCTTCATTCCACATAACGTCGTACACGTTGTCGACATTCTGCAGATACATTGCAATTCGTTCTACCCCGTAAGTTATTTCAAGGGGAATCTCTTTGAGCGAGATACCACCAATCTGCTGGAAGTATGTAAATTGCGTGATCTCCATCCCATCGAGCCATACTTCCCAACCTACCCCCCATGCACCAAGTGTCGGTGATTCCCAATTGTCTTCTACAAACCGTATATCGTGTTCTTGAGGCGTTATACCAAGTGCCTTTAACGATTCGAGATAAACTTCCTGAGGCCTTTCAGGATGTGGCTTTACTATGACCTGATACTGGTAAAATCTCTGCATCCTATTTGGATTCTCTCCATATCTTCCATCGGTAGGTCTTCTGCTTGGCTGGATGAATGCAACCTTCCACGGTCTCTTTCTCAGTACACCAAAGAATGTAGATGTGTGGAATGTACCAGCACCCATCTCCATATCGTACGGTTGTTCCATGAAACATCCCTGTTTGGACCAGAAATCATTTAGTGACTTTATCACGTCTTGCAAATACACAAACGTTCCTCCCTTCTTACTTGGTTTCTTGGCCATTGAACTTGCTCATCGGTCAATGAATATCATAAGTCCTTAGATGATTTATCGATTATTATCGACTATTTATCATTATACGTTCTACACACCGAATATCTTTTCTAGCACGTAAGCCCATATCGGTAAAGTAAAGAGCGATAGTAATGTACTTAATGCAACGGTTACGCCAGCTTTTGGCGTGTCTTCTTTCTTGAATGTGTTGATCACCACAACGCTATTGACGCCTATCGGCATTGCAGATTCCAATATGAAGACCTTTGCCTCGAACGGTTTCAAAATGAGTGCAAATGCGACCATTATCAGTGGAATTAGTACCAACCGTTCTGCACATAGTATCAAATAATGTGTCAAATCACTCTTGTCAAACGATATTTTCGAAATCGAAAGTCCCACTTGTAGTAACAAAAACGGGATTGCCATATCCCTCAGCCAGTTGAAACCCGTGAGGATACCCGTTGGCAGCGCCTTATATGAAATACCCATCAACCCCAATATCCAGCCTGCTGCTATAGCGTATACAAATGGTAATTTCAGCACATTTTTCCATTCAAACCGTCCGCGAATCATCGCAGGCAGAAATGTACTACCAAAAAGCACGTTGACAAACGAGTAGACAACACCAAGTGCCAATGCTTGTTCTCCCCAAAGTGCGAGTAATACAGGATAACCAAGATAACCGGAGTTGACGTATACATTACCTGTGAAGAAAAGTTCTCTATCTTTCTTGTGCAACCTTGAGATCAAGAATGATACAACAAATAGTATTGCGAAACCGCCGCCAAAT
>Ga0208826_1001314_pt1 | contig 21342 bp, 14 predicted proteins | sample AD_UKC115_MetaG_FD_184451 | JGI IMG/M metagenome (GOLD analysis project Ga0208826, IMG submission 184451) | Active sludge microbial communities of municipal wastewater-treating anaerobic digesters from Hong Kong - AD_UKC115_MetaG (SPAdes)... | ecosystem: Engineered > Bioreactor > Anaerobic >...
GATATCAGGGAAAGGTGACGTTTGTTCCAAAGAAAGAAGTGGATTATATCGCTGTTACCCCCAAACAGATAGCTTCGGTATCAGCGGCACTTATTCCGTTTCTTGAACACGATGATGCAAACAGAGCCCTTATGGGTTCAAACATGCAAAGACAGGCTGTTCCGCTTGTATATACGGAAGCACCGTGGGTTGGAACCGGCGTTGAGTGGCTGGCGGCAAGAGACTCCGGATATCTTATATTTGCAAAGCACAGAGGAGTAATTGAACATGTCGACGGCAGGAAGATAGTCATTGCGCGAACTCTTGACGAAGGTGAAGACTGCCGTACAAAAGAAAAAGACGGTAAACGTTATCTTGTTGACAATGAAGGAAATATAATAAAAGATGAGTACCAGATATTAAAATATATACGTTCAAATCAGGATATGTGTATAAATCAGCGTCCTGTTGTTTCCAAAGATCAGACTGTTGAAAAGGGAGATATTCTTGCAGACGGGCCAGCTACCGATATGGGTGAACTTGCACTCGGCAAAAATGTTCTTGTCGGCTTTTTGCCCTGGGAAGGATACAACTTTGAAGACGCCATCCTTGTAAGTGAAGAGCTTTTGGAAAGAGACACCTTCACATCGGTACATATAGAAGTATATGAAACCAAGGCTATGGATACACAGCTAGGTCCTGAAGAAATAACAGCAGATATCCCGAATGTAAAAAAGGAACTTCTAAAAAACCTCAATGAAGAAGGTATTGTCCGAATCGGAGCCTATGTATCATCGGGAGATATCCTTGTAGGAAAGGTTACTCCAAGGGGAGAATCGGAAACATCGCCTGAAGAAAAACTTATAAAATCAGTTTTTGGAGACAGGGGACGCGATGTAAAAGATACCTCTCTTACTCTGCCCCACGGTGTTGAAGGAAGAGTAATTGATGTTCAGAAATTTACACGTGAAGATATTCCAGGACTTGAAATAGGAGTAAATACATACGTAAAAATATATATTGCAGCTAAAAAAACCTTGGAAGCCGGAGATAAGCTTGCCGGACGCCATGGAAACAAAGGTGTTGTTTCCAAGATACTGCATAAAGAGGACATGCCTTTTATGCCTGATGGAAGACCTCTGCAGATGGTTCTATCACCATTGGGCGTTCCTTCAAGGATGAATATAGGACAGGTTTTAGAGCTTCACCTCGGATGGCTTGCTGATTTAAGCGGAAAATTTTACGCAACGCCCATATTCGACGGTGCTACAGAAGAAGAAATAATGAGTGAACTCCATAAATTAAGGAAAGAGAAGAAGCTTGACCTAGGCGAAAGAGACGAGGACGTAACCGGAAAGATAATCCTCAGAGACGGAAGAAGCGGAAAACCTTTTGATTTTCCGGTTTCAATCGGTTACATGTATATGCTCAGGCTGTCACATATAGCCAAAGATAAGATACACGCAAGGGCAACCGGTCCATACTCTCTCATTCATCAACAGCCTCTGGGCGGAAAAGCCCACTTTGGCGGACAGAGATTCGGAGAAATGGAAGTATGGGCGCTTGAAGCTTACGGTGCCGCTCATACCCTTACAGAAATGCTTACTTATAAGTCTGACGATATACGTGGAAGAAACGAAGTTTATAAAGCTGTGCTCAAAGGTGAAAATCTTCCTGAGCCAGGTATACCCGAAAGCTTTAAGGTTCTTGTAAAAGAACTTCAGGGTCTTGCCCTTGATGTCAAACTTTTCGACGAAGACGGCAACGAACTTGATGTGGATAAGATTTAGGCTAACAGGCATCTGTTAAAAAGAATAAAGAAATTAATTATACCCTCAAGGAGGGAAGATTAATGGCGAAAGTATCTTCATTTCAGAGAAAAATATCGAAAATAAAAGTTGGTTTGTCTTCTCCTGAGAGAATCCTTTCATGGTCAAACGGAGAAGTTAAAAAACCCGAAACTCTTAATCACAGAACAAGCAAACCAGAAAAAGACGGACTTTTCTGCGAAAGAATCTTCGGCCCAATGAAAGATTATGAGTGTGCCTGCGGTAAGTATAAAGGGAAAAAATACGAAGGAACCGTATGTGAAAGATGCGGAGTCCGTGTTGAACCAAAAGAAGCGAGAAGAAGACGTATGGGTCACATAGAGCTTGCAACCCCTGTGGGACATATATGGTATTTAAAATCATCACCTTCTATAATGTCTATTACGCTTGGAATACCTGTAAAAGATCTCGAAAATATAATATATTACGGATCAAAAAGAGTCATAGAACGGGTATTTCTTACTTTGGCAAACCAGGACAAGGATACTGAATCAGAGCTTGATACCTATCAGCCTGGAGATGTTCTTTACCAGACTGAGTATGATATCTACTCCAACTACATGGAAATACCGGTAGAGCATGCCGTAAGAATAGCCAAAGTGAAAGCGCAGGCAGTTTCAGAGATTGAAGGAACCGTTCACATAGAGACAGAGACCACACAGACCGAGAGAGAACTCAACTGGATAATAATAAAGTCCGATGAAGGTCAGATAAAGAGATATCCTGTTTTTGAAGGCGCTTCCCTTCTTGTAGAGGAAGGTCAGAAGATTGAAGCCGGAGTACAGCTTGCAGACAGGGTTCTCTTCGAAGATGACTATCTGACTCAGGAAGAAATCTCCATATTTACAGAATACTATCCCGGCTCGGTTGAACTTGAAAAGGATATAGAAAGAGATACTCCTATAGTAGTCATAACAGATATCGATAAAGACTTTTCAAAAAGAATTGGAAAGACCACGGGAGATATACTACTTGAAGATGAAGCCTTTGCCTACGAAGAAGTAATGAGGATACTGAACCAGAGAGTCTCCGCCGATCGTGAAGGTATAGTGGACAAGATACTTTCACAGGAAGTCAGAACTGAAGAAATGTTTTATGAAAAAGGGATGCAAATAACTGATGAGATCGTTGACTCAATGGTATCCGCCGGTATAAAGCATATCTATGCCCAGGATGACACCAATCTTGAAAAACTTTACCTTATAAACGAATACGAAGGTTTTGAAGCCAAGTATGGTTCGGAAGCGGTTAAAGAACTTCTATGCAACATTGATCTTGAAGTTCTGAAGGCCAAGCTCGAAGCTGATATATCAAAACTTGACAAAAAAAGCCAGAAAGCAATCAAATTACTTAAAAGACTTAAAATAATCAAGGATTTCATAAAATCTTCCAACAAACCTGAATGGATGATTATGGAAAATCTTCCTGTTGTTCCGCCCGATCTCAGGCCTCTTATACAGATTGACGGAGGAAGATTTGCCGCAACAGACCTGAATGATCTGTACAGAAAGGTCATCAACAGGAATAACAGACTGAAAAAGCTCCTGGAGATGGAAGCGCCAGATATAATAGTAAGAAATGAAAAGAGAATTCTCCAGCAGGCTGTAGATTCGCTTATATACAACGGCAGAGTCGGAAAACCAATAACCGACAGGAGCAAGAGGCCTTTAAGATCGCTTACTGATCTTCTAAAAGGTAAAAAAGGCCGTTTCAGAAGGAATCTTCTGGGAAAAAGAGTTGATTACTCCGGACGAGCCGTTATTACCGTAGGACCGGATCTCCAGATACACGAATGCGGACTGCCCAAAAAGATGGCTCTTGAGCTTTTTAAGCCTTTTGTTCTCGCCGAGCTTCTCAAAGATTCAAACGTTGCAAGCAAGAATGCAAGAAAACTCAAAAAGACCATAATTGAAAAAGAGATGCCTCAGGCATGGGAAATTCTGGAAGAAGTTATTAAAGGACACCCTGTTATGCTTAACAGAGCTCCTACACTCCACAGAATGTCAATACAGGCATTCATTCCCAAGCTCATAGAAGGAAACGCCATAAGACTCCACCCGCTCGTCTGCACACCTTTTAACGCGGACTTCGACGGAGACCAGATGGCCGTGCATGTACCGCTTTCAGCTGTATCACAGGCAGAAGCAAAGTTCCTTATGCTTTCACGATACAACATAGTCTCTCCGGCAAACGGGAAACCTATATCAATGCCCGGAAAAGATATAATAGTTGGTGCGTACTACCTTACCACACATGACAATAAACTTTTTGATGAATCGAAGATACCTCAGAAAGTAACAGATATAGGGAAAGACAATAATGTAAGATTCTGCTTTTCAGATTCGATGCATGCGGTATATGCTTTTGAATACCTTACCGTGGTAACCAGCGGTGTATTTGTCCAAAATAATGAGCTGACATGGAAAGGAACATACTATAACGAAGGTGATTTCGGAGAAAGGATAACCTTGTCCCTTCATGATCCTATAGTATTCAGAGACGAAAACCAAAAGTTGATAAAAACAACCGTCGGAAAGATAATCTTCAATGAGGTTGTTCCATCAGAGCTCAGGGATTACAAGGCCAAGATGGATAAGAAAGGCTTAAGAAACGTTATAGATAAAACCTTTAAAAAGTACGGAATAGACAGAACAGCAGATCTTTTGGACGATATAAAGTACTTCGGTTTCCACTATGCAACAGTATCAGGACTCACTATTTCCATACGCGACGTTATAGTTGCTGAAAGAAAAAATGAGATCGTTGCTGAATCAGAAAAGAAGGTACTTGAAATAGAAAGACTTTACGAAGAAGGATATCTGACCGATCATGAAAGATACAAAACCATTGTTGAAAACTGGGAAGATACCACCAAAAAGGTTACCGAAGTTACAGGTGAAGCTTATAAAAATAAAACATACAATCCTATATGGATAATGCTCGATTCAGGAGCAAGAGGAAGTATCGACCAGTTGAAACAGCTCGCCGGTATGAGAGGTCTTATGGCCGACCCTTCCGGAAGAACCATAGAAGTTCCTATAAAGTCAAACTTTAAAATGGGACTTTCTGAACTGGAGTTCTTCACATCTACTCACGGTTCACGAAAAGGCTCAGCAGATACCGCTCTAAGAACATCAACCGCAGGATATCTCACCAGAAGACTGGTTGACGTTGCACAGTCAATAGTTGTAATGGAAACAGACTGCGGCACATCCAAAGGCATAGAAGCAGAAGAACTTTGGTCAGACAACTCCAAAGTTGAAACTCTTGAAGATTTTCTCTTTGGAAGAGTTCTTTCCAAGGATGTACTTGATCCACAAACCGATAAAGTAATAGAGAATCCTGAGACCAAAAAGAAGTATGAAAAAGATGTAATGCTAAACGAAAGGGATTCTAAGTTCCTTTCAGGCAAAGAATGTATAAGAGAAATAGATATAGTCAGAACTGTACAGGCCGATCTGTCATCCATTAACGATAACTCTTTCTATGTATTTATGGAAGATATCCAGATAAACAATGATGTTACTTTTGAAAAAGGAGAGCAGTTAACTTCAGAGCATGCTCAGGAACTTATAAACCATGGCTACAAGACGATTACCGTCAAAGACTACAAGGCTATAGACTTTGTCTATGTAGGCGAAGAGATCAGAGTACAGGATGAGAACGGCAAAAGCATAGTTCTTCTGAGATACCAGGAGAAAATCGACTATCCGACAGCCAAAAAGCTTGAGCAGTACGAACAGAAGAAAGTAAGGGTAAGACCTCTGATCTATGTCAGATCTCCTCTTACCTGCGAATCTGAAAACGGCGTATGCTCCAAGTGCTACGGAATGGATCTTGCCTCTCACAGAACCATCAACATAGGAGAATCTGTAGGAGTAATAGCAGCCCAGTCAATAGGAGAACCAGGTACACAGCTTACAATGAGAACCTTCCATACTGGAGGTATTGCTACAGCTTCAGATATCACCCAGGGTTTGCCTAGAGTTGAAGAGCTTTTCGAAGCCCGAAAGAAAACCAAGGGACCTGACGGAGTCTTTTCAAAAATAAAAGGCATAGTAAAGCATATCGAACGAGATGAAAAAGATCGAAAATCTACTAAATTGCGTTTCATAATAGAAAGTCCAACAGGAGAAATTGAAACATACGAAGCCGATTCAAGAACCAAGCCTGTCGTGGAAGTCGGAAGCAGGGTTGTTCCCGGAACGAGGCTTACCACCGGTAACCTCAAGCCTAAAAAAGTACTTGAAGACCTCGGAGTTGAAGCAGTTTCAACCTTCCTCCTCAAGGAAATCAAAAAGACTTATGCGGAACAGGGCGTTGATATACATGACAAGCATTTTGAACTCATAATAAGACAGATGCTCAATAAGGTCGAAGTCACTGACGGCGGCGATACCGATTTGATGCCAGGCGATCTTATGACCTACCAGCATGCACGAAAGATAAACGAAGAAATACTTGAAGAAAACTCAAAAATTGAAGATAACAAAAAGGAAGTCATGAACAAGAGACTTGCCAAGAGAGTGATTATCGCCAAAGAAGATCAGGAAGTTGAGTATGCCCAGGAAACTGAAATTACGTCTGAAATCCTTGAAGAACTTATTCAGGGCAACATAAACGAAGTTGAAGTCTACGAAAACTTTGAAAAGATTGAAACAGAAAACGGCGAGGTTCAGACAACAGGAATAACGAAGACTTATCTGATAAGACCGCGTGAAACTGTAAAGTATGAAAGAAAGCTTTTGAGAATAACAAAGGCCTCGCTTGAAAAGGAAGGATGGCTCTCAGCCGCTTCCTTCCAACAGACAGTACAGATTCTCACAGAAGCTGCAGTAGAAGGAAAAGACGACTTCTTAAAAGGTCTGAAAGAAAATGTTCTCATAGGTCAGCCGATTCCTGCGGGAACTGGTCTGAAAATATACTCCGACCTTGCTTTTGAAGAATCAAAGGATAAAGAAGACATAATTGAAGAAGCAAAAGAACAGGAAGTAGGATAAAAATTGCGGGCTTTCACAAGCCCGCAATTTTTTTTATATACTCCATAACTTCATTTTTTATTTCTGATACAGGTAATGATCCGTCCACAAAAAGAAAGTTCCTCTGCGGGAAAAACTCCACAAGCATGTGAAATCCCTTCTGAAGTTTTTTCTGAAAAGATAAACCCTCCTTTTCTATCCTGTCAGGATTCTTGTCCTTCATCCTCTTCATAGCTATTTCAGGCGGAGTATCTATTATGACCGTAATATCCGGAAGAAATCCCTTTATAGCGTACCTGTTTATAGCATACACATCTTCCATTCCAACTTGTCTTGCATATCCCTGGTAAACTATTGAAGAATCAACATATCTGTCTAGTACGACTATCTTCCCTTCTGAAATACATGGCGCAATAATCTCTGCAACATGCTGAGCCCTGTTGGCCGCAAAAAGGAGGACTTCAGTCATGTTATCCATTGAATCACTCGAAAGAAGCACCATCTCACGAATCTTCTGCCCAACTGCAGTAACCCCGGGTTCTCTGCTCCATACCGCATCAAATCCCTTTTTCTTAAGCTCTTCATATACTTCCCTAGAGATGGTTGACTTTCCGCAGCCGTCTATTCCTTCAAAGGTAATAAGCATCTCTGAATACCTCCGTATCTATAAATTCTTTTTATTCGATGAGCTCCTTAGAAATACCGGAGGCCTCAATATGAAGTTTTTTCCGCCATTTTTTCTGAAAAGCACAACCGATAACTGAGCATCTTTTCCAGCCGAGCTGTAAGCATTATACTGCTCAAAAGGTTCAAACCTGTTTTTTCTGGAAAGTTCATAAACATCAATAAGAATATTCGGATGAAAAATAAAAGCGGCCGTTCCTTTATTGCGCAACAGAGCGTATGCAGCCACAAAGAAGGACTCCATAGATTCCAGTGAATCGAAAGTTCTGGCGATACGCCTATCAGATACTTCGCTTGTAACTCCCATACTGCTGACATAATGGGGAGGATTTGCAAGCACAATATCAAAACTGCCTTTTTGAGAACTGACTATACCGATTTCATCATTTTTCCCATATAACTGCGAAATATCGCAGTTATTAAAATCAACATTTTGTATATTGTTTTCCTGAGCATTTCGAACCGCATAATCATGAAGCTCCTTTTGAAGTTCATAACAGGAAAATTTGAAATTAGGAAACTGTTTCCCCAAAAAAATGCTCAATGCTCCGCAACCGCTACCCAGCTCTGCAACACGTTTTACAGACCCATTGTACCGCTCATATATATGCAAAAAAACCGCTCCGATAAAAACAGTCGCATGATTAATTCCATGAGTTGTGCAGGGAGCATTTATTAAAAGATCTCTGAACGCTCTGTCCGCCGTGTCAAACTCCTGGCTGAAATAATCACTCACTCTTTATCACTCCGGAATTCTCCTTTATTTGCAATATTCTTGAAGAGTTGCTGACTACCATAGAAAAAGAACTGTTGATTAAGCTACCGATATCAGAATCATACATGTATATATAGCTGAAATTAAGATTTGAAAGACTACTGACGTTCATTTTGCTGAAACATGCCCTTGAGTTTAAGTCAAAACTAAGACTTTTAACTTTTGATGATGAAAAAAGAGCTTCATTACAGTTTGATATTTTTACAGAACCGAGCGATGAGTTGTCGATAAAAAGTCCGGAAGAATTTTTTACCGTGAAGTTCATATAATCGGCTCTGATATTATATATACATGTACGCAATGAATTTGTCAGTTCGGCTTCCACAGATTCATCAGACGAAAGGTCCTCCAGAAAAATAAACTTTGCTGACTTTGAAGTAATTTTTATGTTTTCAATATCTGCATTGGAAAGAATAATATTACCGCCGTCAGCAAATATTTCACCATCCCCGAAAAATCTTGACCGTGCTGCACCATGCATCAAAAAAACGGTTCCCCTTACAATCATTCTTGAATTATTGAAAAACCTGATATTAGTACCTGATTCTATGAAGAGTGTTTTACCCTTTTCTATAACAATATCTTTTGAAAGTATGAAAGGAGAGTTGATCTGACTAAGCATAGTATTTTGCTTTACATCTTCAAGAACTCCGGTGGAAAAAGGAAGTATAAAATCAGAAAATCTGTAGATAGGCGGAGAAGGAAGACCTTTAGTACCGTTTGCCGATACTTTACGTATAAACATAACATCCTGTGCGGAGACCTCTGCATAAGATATACCGGTTTCCTTATAAAGCTTCCATCCGCAAACCGGATCAAAGCCTTCAATCACATATCCAGCCGCATCATCATCCAAACGCCATGTAAGATACTTAAGATCATTAGATATCCAGCGCGGCGACGACTCTATTTTTGAAGGAAAAGTAAGATCTTTTTTTATCTGCATAAGTGCAGTTATATAATTATTTGAAGAATCTATGAAAATGCACTCAGCACTTGATACCGAAGGATCACACAGTACTTGGTTAGGATAAACGTAGTTATCGCCTTTTTTTATGAATATCACCGGATCTACATCCCAATCGTCCGTAACATCCACAAAAATATCTCCAAAAGTATTCATCTTAAGAATTTTTGAATTCAAAACTGGCTTATTATCAATCTGAGTGTCTATCATAATACTTTGGGTACTTTTATTGCCTGCAGCATCATAAACAGAAACCAAAAACTCTATCACTCCGGTATTTTTACGCAACAAAATATCCTGCTTTCCCGTATCAGAATAGAACTCATCACCGGATACAAGATCTGTCACAGTCATGTGAGAAAAATCAGAGTCTGTGGTCTTCATATCAATATGAAGTATCCCTGAAACAATACTCCAACCAATTTTATCTATTTTCGGGGAAGTACTGTCATAAATTATATTTGTTGAATACTTGGTGAGCAGATTATTAGAAATTCCATAAAATTCCATACCAATATCATAAATTCCATCACCGCAGTCATCAAAAACATATGGCAGCTGCGAAGAATCAAGACTTAATTTGGTACCGTCGATAGTAATATTGACTTTTGAAAAGGTAAAATTAGTTGTTATGGACAATGGGGTTGTCGGAGAAATTTTATTATCTATAAGGATATCATATTTAAAATCACTTGATTTTGCACATGACACAAGAAAAACGGCACAAATAAAAAAAACCAGTGCCGATAAAAAGAACTTTTTTAACACACACTAGCACCTCTCAAAAATCTGCAGTATATGAGAAATTATATCACAGTATTACACGTATGATTCTGCGGCAAATCTAAAATGTGGTAAAATATAGTTGACATAAAATTAATAGGAGGGAAAAATGGACTTACACTCAGAACTTCTTAGAGAAGTTGACCTCATGAAAACACAAGATTTTAAAAAAGCCAAAGTCCTTGTTACCGGCGGAGCTGGTTTCATAGGTTCTAATATTGTTGATGGTCTTATACATATGGGACACAGCGTCATTGCCGTAGACAGTCTTATTACTGGCAGTATCGAAAACCTTTCTCCTCTTGCTCTTTTTTACCAGCAGGATATAACAGATGAAAAAGTCATGGAAAAAATTTTCAACTCACATAAACCTGATTTTGTAATCCATACTGCTGCACAGATATCTGTTCCAGCTTCTGTTGAAAATCCTGTTTTCGATGCTCAGCAGAATATTATGGGAACACTGACAGTTCTGAAGATGTGCCAAAAGTACGGAACCAAAAAAATAATTTTTTCCTCAACAGGCGGAGCAGTTTACGGTGAATCCGTACCTATACCCACCACAGAAGATACCTGCCCCAACCCGATAAGTCCTTATGCAATCGCCAAACTTTCATGTGAAAAGTATATAGAGTTCTATTCGCGCCAGTACGGCCTTGACTATACCGTTCTGCGTTATTCCAATGTTTTCGGACCACGGCAGATTCCAAAAGGAGAAGCAGGAGTAGTCTGCATCTTCACAGAAAATATGCTGAAGAACAAAGAAATAAACATATACGGTAACGGAGAACAGACAAGAGACTTCATCTATGTAGGCGATGTCGTTATGGCAAACCTTAAAGCTCTTATGAATGGCTCAGGCGAAAAAATAAACATATCCACTAATACCCCTACAACTATAAACGGACTTTTCAAAGTTCTATCAGAAAAAATAGGGTACAGTTCCCTTCCAATATATAAAGATGAAAGGGCGGGAGACATTAAAGACAGCCTTCTATCAAATATTAAAGCCAAAAAGGTTCTTAGCTGGGAACCAAAATACGATCTTGAAAAGGGAGTTGGAGAAACAGTTGACTGGTATAAAACCATTATATGAACAGTTGCGCCCCTTAAAAATAGAAGATATTGTAGGCAACTCCCAAGTAAAAAAAATATTAAAAAATTGGGTCAATGCAAAAAGACCCCGTTCTTTTATAATATGGGGGCCTCCCGGAAGCGGGAAGTCCTCAATTATTTCTGCTCTTACCAAAGAACTCGAAAGAGACTATTCTGTTTTTTCTTTTTCAGGTGCACTTGAAGGCACCAAAAAGATTAAAGAAATACTTTCAGCAGGAGAAAACCTTTTTTCAAAACAAAAAATTTTATTTGTTGATGAAGTACACAGACTCAACAGGGCAGAACAGGATACCCTTCTTTTAGGTATAGAAAAGGGAGAAATAATTCTCTTCGGAGCGACAACGGAAAACCCTGCCGTTACTATAAATCCCGCTCTTCTTTCACGCCTGCTTGTATTTAAAACCATTTTACTTAAAGACGAAGAGTATGAAGACTTTTTTTTGAGGACAGAAAACTTCTTTAATCCAAAGATCAAAATCAGTCAGGAAGCCAGAAAGGTAATGATACAATACTCCAACGGCGACCTGCGCAGAATAATAAATATTATAGAATCTTTAGCCCAAAACAACACTGATAATATCGACACCAGTGACCTGCGGAGTATAGTCGATATCAACACAAGCTATAATGAGGACGACAAATATAACTTCATATCCGCCTACATAAAAAGCATGCGTGCAAGTGATCCCGATGCAGCACTGCTGTATCTTTCCTACATGCTTGAAAACGGAGAGGATCCCATGTACATAGCACGCCGCATGGTACTGCTGTCATGTGAAGATATAGGCCTTGCTGATCCTCAGGCCATAACGGTGGCTGTTTCTGCCATGACAGCAACTCAGAATATCGGATACCCCGAATGCTATCTCCCTCTTGCACATGCCACTTTGTACCTTTCATCCATGCCAAAGTCCAACTCCGTAAACACAGCATATGTAAATGCAAGAGAGTTTATGCAGAATAACCCGGTTCATGTTCCCCCAAAGCTTATCAATGCCGTCAACAAGCTCATGGAAAAACAAGGTTACGGTGTCCAGTACAAATATCCCCACAGCTACAACGGCTTTATAAAAGAAAGCTGCATGCCCCAGGGTCTGGAAAACAAGATTTTTTTCTCCCCAAAAGAAATTGGTTTTGAGAAAAAAATAAAAGAAAGGCTTGAATTACTTTGGGATGGACTAAAAAAGTACACTGACTCGAGAAAGGATACTAACTCTCCCTTATAGTTTCCTGAATAACTTCAAAGTCTTTTTCACCTGAGACTGTTATCTTAAGAGTCTTCTTGGCCAGCTGTACATCCAGCGTATCGCCGATTTTTATTTCATGTCCCGGCTTAAGAGCCATTCCATTTCGCATTACCTTTCCGGATTCACACATATCATGAGCTACTACCCTTCTTTTTACTATTCTTATATCAGCAAGATACTTGTCCAGTCTCATAAAAACCTCCTGAATAATATATGAGTGCTTTGAGCATAATAAAGATTTAATATGATTATGTAAAGTTTTTTTGAATTTACACCTTAATTTTTCCGTTCACAAGACTTGACATTTATTGTTCATATCTATTATAATCTATGAAAGATACGAAGTAAATTCGTTAGGTTAACGTATTATAAATTATCCTTTACATAATATCTTCGTAACACTTGACATTTAAAGTTCATATCTATTATAATATAAAAAGGATAAATAAAACCGCAGGGGTGAGAAATTTGAATGAACCAGTATTGAAGGTTAAAGACCTAAAAACATTCTTCAAAATACCCGAAGGTATCGTCAAAGCTGTTAACGGTGTGTCTTTTGACTTAAGCACTACTGAGGCTTTAGGGGTTGTTGGAGAAACAGGGTCAGGTAAAAGCGTAGCAATGAAATCGGTAATGGGCATGATCCGAAAACCCGGATACGTTGTTCCGTCCAGCCAGATCCTTTTCAGAACAAATGAGTTTAGCAAAGATGGTTCATACGAGTATGTTAACCTTGCTACTCTGGAATATGAAACCTTCACCAGAATCAGAGGAAAACATATAGGTATGGTTTTCCAAGATCCAATGGCTTCGCTTAATCCTATGTACACAGTTGCCGACCAGATGATAGAAACAATTGTGTTCCATCAGGGAGTCAAAATAGATGAGGCCAGAGATAAGGCAATCGAACTTTTAAATAAAGTTGGTATAGCTAACCCAAAAGAGAGGATTGATGATTATCCTTTCCAGTTTTCGGGAGGACAGAGGCAAAGAATTGTTATAGCAATAGGTCTTTCATGCAATCCTGAGATTCTTGTTGCCGATGAACCTACCACTGCTCTTGATGTTACCATACAGGCTCAGATTCTCGAACTCATGAAGGATCTGCAAAAAGAGTATAAAAGCGGCATGATTTACATAACCCACGATCTTTCTGTAATATCAGAAATTGCAGATAAGGTAATGGTCATGTACGGCGGTACCCAGATGGAAATCGCCGATGTTAATACCATTTTTGAAAATCCGATGAACCCTTACACCAACGCTCTGTTGTCATGTATTCCACGTCATGACATCAAGAAAGAAAAATTGGAACCAATACCGGGACAACCCCCGATAATGCTTAATCCTCCGGAAATATGTCCTTTCCTGCCAAGATGTCAAAGGGCAACGGAGAGATGCAGAAAAGAGTGGCCGGAACTTACCAGCATATCTGAAAATCATATGGTGAGATGCTTTAACCCGCAGGTAAACAAAGTAAGCATAAGCGGTGCCAAAGCAGGCGGAACGGAGGGGGGTAAATAATGCTTTTAAGAGTTGATAATCTTAAGAAGTACTTTCCATTAAAACACGGATTCATAGTTGAAAAGACTGTAGGTTACCTTAAGGCTGTAGATGGTGTGTCATTTTCTCTTGACAGAAACCAGACATTCGGACTTGTTGGTGAATCAGGTTGCGGAAAAACCACCATAGGCAAAACCATACTCAGAATATACGATCCATCTGCCGGAAGAGTCTTTTTGAATGACGAAGATACATCCTTCTACTTCATGCCTAAGGCACAGGCAGTAAAGTTCCTGAAGAATGAGTATGTAGCAAGAGCCAAAGCCAACCTTGAAACCTATAAAAGTGTTGAAAATGCTTTAGACAACGTGCAGGACTATGAAAAGAAGTACTTTAAGTTTTTTTATGAAAAAGGTGAAAATGCTTTTTACGATCATATGCTTTCAGGAATAAGAGAAAAAAGAATGAGCTTCAGACGTGCAGTCCAGATAGTTTTTCAAGATCCGACTTCATCGCTTAATCCAAGAATGACCGTTGGACAGATGCTGAGTGAACCTCTCATGTTCCATAATGTAGTAAGAAACAGACAGGAGGCCAGCGATCTTGTCCAGGAAATTCTGCACAAGGTAGGTCTTAAAGGCTATCATGCCGACAGATATCCGCACCAGTTCTCTGGCGGACAGAGACAGAGAGTAGCAGTAGCAAGAGCAATAATTCTAAAACCTCAGCTGATTATACTTGACGAACCGACCTCGGCTCTTGATGTTTCGGTTCAGGCACAGATAATACAACTCCTGAAAGATCTGCAGAAAGAAATGAATGCCGGTTTCCTTTTTATATCTCATAACCTGGGTGTTGTACGATATATCTCTGATAAAGTTGGGATAATGTACTTAGGACGAATGGTTGAACAGGCAGCCTCAGACGATATATTCGACAGAACCATGCACCCTTATTCAGAAGCTCTTTTGAACTCTGCTCCAGTTCCTGATCCTAAGAAAAAGAGGGACAGAAAGCAGTTTATAATAAAAGGACAGGTTCCTAGTCCCATCAACAGACCGCAGGGATGTTTCTTCAATCCAAGATGTAAGTACGTTATGCCGGAATGCAAAAGTGAGTATCCTGGTTTTTACGACATTGGAATGCAGCATAACGTAGCCTGCTACAAGTACAAAGAAAAAAAGTTTAAATAGATAAACAGCGGATAATTAACTATAACTCAGAGGGGAGGGCATAGTATGAAGAAGCTGTTAGTAGTTTTATTGGTATTAGTAAGTGCAGTAGCATTGATAGCTGAACCAGAGTGGCTGATTGAAGATGTTGCCGGAGGTAAGAAAGGTGGAGTGCTTTACCTTTCAGCACTGTCTGATCCAAAGACACTTAACACCGCATGGGCACAGGAAACTTCGTCAACAGATATGATCACATGGTTCCTTGACACTCTGCTTTATTCAAGCAACACAGGTATTGCTGACCAGCCGGGTATGGCCAAGAAGTTCTGGAAAGAGGAGACCACAAACGGAATATCTTATTTCTTCCAGCTTAGAGGAGGACTTAAGTGGAGTGATGGTCATGATCTTACGATTGATGATGTCATATTTACTTTTGATAAGATATGGTTCAATCCGAATATGACCGCTAACGGAAACGGAGCTTACCTTGACACCCAGGAAAGGCTTCCTAAGATTGAAAAGATAGGAACAGACACTGTAAAGTTCACCTACGAAGAAAAGTTCAGACAGGGTTATCTTATGTTCGGAAGAGCCGAGATATATCCCAAGCATATCTTTGAAAAAATTGTTGAGGATCCATCAAAGTTCAGTCAGACATGGACAGTTGAGCAGGTAGACAAAGTTATTGCATCCGGTCCTTTTATGATAAAAGAGTATAAACCTGGTGTAAGAATAGTATTTGAAAGAAACCCGTACTTCTATATAAAGTCAAAAGACGGTGTACAGCTTCCGTATCTTGATCAGATAATATACCTTATCGTCCCTGATCAGAACACCACAAGACTTAAGTTTGAAGCAGGAGATATAGACCTTTTGGCTCCTACAGCAACTGAGTTTCCGTCTCTGAAAGCTCAGGCAACAGCAAAGAAATGGACCACCAAAGTCGGCGGACCGGCTCTGGGAGCACAGTTTATAGCTTTCAACTTTAATAACGAAGATCCTATAAAGAGAGAAGTATTCAGAGATCCGAGTTTTAGAGTAGCTCTTTCTTACGCTTTTGACAAACAGTCCATAATCGACAATCTTTACAACGGATTGGGAGAGGCTCTTTACGGACCGGTCACAAGTTCTTCTGGTTTCTATACCACAGAAGTTGAAAAGCTTGGTTTCAGATACTCCCTGGCAACAGCCAAGAAGACCCTTAAAGAAGCCGGATACACATGGAATAAAGAAGGCAAGCTTCTTGACAAAAAAGGCAATCTCATAAAGTTTGAGCTCACAACCAATGCCGGAAATGTTGTAAGAGAAGAAATTTCAAGCATATTTGTCGATTCATGTGCAAAAATAGGAATTGATGTAACTTACAGGCCAATAAACTTTAACACCCTGATTAACAACATGAATGCCGGAAATTATGATTCTATAGTTCTCGGTCTTACAGGCGGAGTAGATCCTGGTAACGGCTGGAACGTATGGAGACTGGACGGCGGACTCCACTTCTGGAATTTCTCACCTGAAGCAGGCGATCAGTTTGCCTGGGCAAAAGACAGAGACTACAAGGTATCCGATTACGAAAAGAGAATCGACGAGATATATAAGCTGCAGGCAGTTACAGTAGACGATGTAAAGCTTAGAGATCTCTTTAACGAATTCCAGATCCTTGTTGCTAAGAACCAGGTCGTAATATACACCATAGCTCAGAACTACCTTGCAGTATTTAAAAATACAGTACACATATTCAATGAAAAGCCGTCACCTGCAGCAGGTATGCTCTGGAAACCATGGGCAATTTGGAAAGAATAAGCAAATAGAATAAAAGGGGCGGGAGTTACCCACTCCCGCCCTTTATTTTTAAGGAGGGGAAGATATTGCTAAAGTACATCATCAGGAGGATACTTCTTTCTATTCCTGTACTTCTTGGAGTATCTGTTTTAGCTTTCATGATCATATCTCTTGCACCTGGAGACTTTTTGGATGTATACAGGCTTAATCCTGCCATATCAAAAGCTCAGCTTGCAAACCTTGAAAAACAGTTCGGTCTGGATAAGGATCCTTTTACTCAGTATTTCTTGTGGCTTGGAAATGTTCTAAAGGGAAACTGGGGATACTCTTTTTCTTACAAAGTTCCGGTATGGAACATCCTTGGATCCAGGCTTGAAGCGACGCTTTTGCTGAGTGTCACTACCTTTATTTTTACCTGGGGGATAGGAATCCCGCTGGGTATATATTCAGCTTTGCATCAGTACACCGTAAGTGATCAGCTCTTATCTGTATTTGGTTTCATAGGAATATCAGTACCGTCGTTCTTCTTTTCTCTGCTATGGCTTTTTATGTCTGCAAAAACAGGACTCTTCCCGGTTGGCGGTATGATAAGAAACAGTTTCGACCAACTGCCTTGGTTCATGAAGATCCTTGACTACTTCCATCATGTAATAGGACCAGTGGTAACCTTGGGTCTGGGAAGTCTTGCGGGTACTATGCGTATAATGAGGGGACAGCTGCTTGATGAACTGAACAAAGATTATGTTGAGTTTGCAAGAGCCAAAGGTATGCCTGAAAAAACTGTTATATTCAAACATGCTCTCAGAAATGCTATCAACCCTATAGTCACCGCATTAGGATTCAGCATATCCGGTCTTTTAGGAGGCGCAGTATTTACCGAAACGGTTTTTGGCTGGCCCGGAATGGGAAGACTTGTAATTGAAGCTCTTAATCAGCAGGACTTATTCCTGATAATGGCCGTACTCCTTTTGAGTGCTTTATTGCTTGTTATAGGAAACCTATTTGCAGATATCTTGCTTGCGGCCGTTGATCCGCGTGTAAGATTAAGACTTTCATAAGGATACGGAGGTAATCAGGATGTCAGAAGAAGTTAAAAAGAATGTTCCTGCCAACGGTAAAAATCCTGTTGACAATAATGATGGAGATATTTTTGAAAAAGAATTTTTGACAGCTACACAACTCGCATGGAGAACTTTAAGGCGTCATAAACTCGGAATGGTAGCTATGGTAACACTTATAATTTTTTACTTTTTTGCTATATTTGCTGACTTTTTTTCTCCTATGAACCCATACAACAACCATATACAGTACCGGTTCGCCCAACCTCAGAAGATACGTACCAAAGATTTTATAACCAATGAAAGAAGCGGACAGTATGTACTTTTATATGACAGCGTTAGAGATCTTTACACCAAACAAAAATCCTTTGTCGAAGCAGCACATTACGACGCCATAAAAGCCTATGATTCTTATACAGAAAAGGAAGATCTTTTTGAACTAGGCAAGTATAATGAAACTTACGGCGCAACAGTAACTGAGATAGTTTCAAATTTTACTGTCACTTATAAAGCTAAACTTAAGAACGGATCATATGTTGAGCTTGGTACACAATCTGAAACAGAAAAACCTCTGATTCCGGTTTCCTATGTTACCGGAGATAATATAACAGGACAGTATGAGAAAGACGGCAATCTTTTAAAACCTTCTTTTTCAAAGTTTCTTAGCGGCAGTACCATATATACAGGTTCAGATTCAAGAATAGGCGCTATTGAAGAACTGCTTGAAGAGTACAACTCTGATACAGCTATTGAAGATGTACAAACCATAGATACTTTTTACACATTTGACAGCATGTATATAAGAACTGAGAATTTTGACGAAGTCGAAGTTACTCCCGCCAATCTCAGAGGAGTAAGTTTCAAGAAATACCAGATAAAGTATTTTGTTAAATCATGGGAGTATAAACTGTTGGGCTTTATACCTACAGATATTCATTTTATGGGAACAGAAAAACCGGTTATAGAGTCTATAGCTGACTACCTTTCAAATGACGGTATACTATACATATGGGGTTCCGATAAGTTTGGAAGAGATATGTTCTCAAGAATACTCTACGGTTCAAGGATATCGTTGTCCATAGGATTGGTTGCCATTCTTATAACTTTTACCATCGGACTTTTCCTTGGAGGCTTTGCAGGTTACTACGGTGGATGGACTGATGAAATACTTATGAGAATAACTGAAATATTGATGTCCATACCAAGCTTCTACCTGATAATATCTTTGAGCTCGATCTTGCCAAGTGCTCTTGATCCAACAGTAAGATACCTTTTTATAATAATAATACTTTCTTTCATAGGTTGGCCTGGAATGACCAGGGTAATAAGAGGCATGACTCTGGGAATAAAACAGACAGAGTTTATAGAAGCTGCTGTAGCTTTGGGTTATCCTCCAAGACGTATAATATGGAAGCATCTTATACCCAATACAACAACATATATAATCGTTAATGCCACCCTTTCAATTCCAAGTTATATTCTTGGTGAAGCTGGATTAAGCTTCCTTGGAGTAGGTATTACCGAACCGGGTGCCTCGTGGGGTCTTATGCTTTCGCAGGCACAAAGCATCGAAGCGCTTACCAACTATCCATGGCTTTTGCTTCCAGGACTGTTCATTTTCCTGACAGTTATGTCGTTCAACCTGTTTGGCGATGCACTTAGAGATGCACTTGATCCAAGGGCTTTGGGAAAATAACATTATCAATTAATTACTTTATAAGTATTGAGCTACCAGTTTACTACTGGTAGCTTTTTTATGGTTTGAGAATCATATGAGTATGCATGAAATATTTCAGGTTTGAAGCCAAAAGCAATAAGAGAAAAACCCGGAAATCTATCATAGATTTCCGGGTTTTCTTATTTTTTATATCCAATTATATTTCTGAGCAGTTCGGAACGGTCTTTTTTATCCTGAGCTCCTTCAACACCCTTTGGAGAGGAACCGTCTATCACTCCCATTATGCCTCTGCCTATATTGCTCTGAGCAACAATAACCTGCAAAGAGTTGGCAGTTGCAGCATAGATTGAAACAACCTCCTGAATATTTTTAAGCTGGTTAAGAATACTTATAGGATAAAGATTCCGCAGATAAAGAACGAAAATATGACCTGCTCCGATATCTCTGGCAGCCTTTACTGCTGCTTGTATGAGTTCATCGTCGTTTCCTTCAGTTCTTATCAGACACGGACCGGAAGCCTCGTTAAAGGCAAGTCCAAACTTTACAGCCGGCGATGAAGTCATCAAAAGTTCAAAAATATCTTCGGCAGTTTTTATAAAATGCGACTGTCCAATAATCACATTGCTTTGGGACAGAATACTTATATCAACGGTTTCAAAGGATAAGTTCATTTTTTTTACCTCCCATATTATTAAAGTCTTATAGATTATATCTTTTCTTTGTGTATTGAAATTTAAAATCTCAGCAAACAAAAGTTAATACTTATAGTATAAACTATATAGTGAAAATAAGGTATACAAAAGTATAATATATAAGGAGGTTTTTATGAAAAGCATAAATTTCCATGGACTAAAAAAACCAAAAAAATTTGAAAAGCATTATGAAATATCTTCTAATAAAGATTTTGAAGATATTCTCGAAGAAGAACCAGAGCTCGCCTCAAGAGTAAGGGCACTTTATCAAAATATTGCAGGTAATAAAATTAAAAAAATGGAAATTGACTTCAAACGTAACGGAAGCAGTGCTGAGTTAGTAATCAAACTCCCTGTATCAATAGCTTAATCCGCAGGAACGGTCCTTTTTAAGGGCCGTTTTTCTATATCCGGACACATAGACATACATCGGGCTGTGATATAATTTTTATTACTGTATGCCATAAAGGGGAGATGAAAATGAAGAAACTTATGCTTTGGACTTTTCTTTTACTGATTATGGGAAAATGCTTTTCTTATGAGATAACTTTTATCTATACTTTGCCCGCAAGCTCTGTCCAGGTTGCTATAAAAAACTTTCCCGCTAGCACCTACAATATGGAAAAGATAAGCGATTCATTTTGGAAGTACGATATCGACCTGCAGCAGGGAAAGTACTACTATCAATACATAGTTGACGGCAAGCAAACCTATGACCCGGACAACAACGATTATGAGATCATACAAAACAGATTTTTGAACTATAAGCAAGTAGGAGAAGATGAAACCGGCATGCCAAAACTAAAGTATGAACACTCTATGAAAAGAATGTTTATCAATCCTGTAAGATATGGAGAAATATACCTATGCATAGGAGTTGAAAAAGCTACCAACCAGAAAATAAATATCTTAGTAAATGGTGATATAGCTTCAACTGAAAGCTTTATCATTGATGATACTCAATACCAGAGATTTCACGTAAAGAGCAGCGCCAAACTCTTAAAGTATCTTTTTGTATGCGAAAAGGATAACAAAGTATATACTATCGGATCATCAAAAGATGGCTCCAAGATGTTTGAGTTTGATTTTGACAATCCA
>Ga0208826_1001318_pt1 | contig 21272 bp, 23 predicted proteins | sample AD_UKC115_MetaG_FD_184451 | JGI IMG/M metagenome (GOLD analysis project Ga0208826, IMG submission 184451) | Active sludge microbial communities of municipal wastewater-treating anaerobic digesters from Hong Kong - AD_UKC115_MetaG (SPAdes)... | ecosystem: Engineered > Bioreactor > Anaerobic >...
TGCGCATCGACGATGTCGGCGATGTCGACGCGGCGATAGAGAAATTCATTCGCTTTGATGTTCGCGTCGGCGTAGCTGTCGCGCATGTGCTTGTTGTCGTCGGCTTCGGGGAAGAAGCGCGAGGTGCGCAACACGAGGCAGGGCAGGGCGAATTTGCGCTGGAACAACTGGCACAGATTCTCCGCCGCGACCTTGGTCACGCCGTAGATGTTCTTCGGAATCGGCGCAACGTCTTCGGTTATCCACGCCGCGGGCGCGTCCGGCGGTGGCGTCAGCGCATCGCCGAAAGCGCTGGTCGTGCTGGTGTAGACGAACGCTTTCGCCTTCCCCGCGACCGCTTCCTCGAGCAGGTTGAGCGTGCCGCTGATGTTGGTATCGACGAAGTCCTGGCGCGAATGCGTGGCCACATGTGGCTTGTGCAGGGTTGCCGCATGCAGCACGACGTCGACGCCGCGCATGCAGCGCGCGACGAAATTGCGATCGGCGATCGTGCCGACGTGATCGGTCCAGGCCGAGGGCAGGATGTCGATGCCGACAGCCTCGCGCCGGTCCTCGCGCAATCTGCGCATCAGCGCTTCGCCGAGATGGCCGCTGCTGCCGGTGACGAGAATTTTCATGATGCGGTTTCTTCGGCTGCGACGTGATCGCCTTTACGTATCCGAACGGTGATCCCGATACCACGCGGCGGCACCGATCAGGCCGAGTCGACCGTGTTCGATCAGCCAGATCGGGACGTGCTGGATGATTTCGCCAAGCGCGCCTTTATTTTGATAGCGGGCGACCAGGTTGCTGGTTGGCAAGAACGAACGGATGCGAGAGGGAATGCCGCCGGCGAGGAACACGGCACGCGCGTTGTAGGCAAGCACGAGATCGCCGATCAGGCTGCCGAGCAGGCCGCAGAATACGCTGAGTGCGGCCACCGCTTGTGGGTTTGCGTGGGCGAGCGCGGCAGTGGTGACGTCGGCTGGTGTCTTCAGCAGGGCGGGTACGCCGTGCAACGCGCAGATGCATTCGTAAAGATTGAGCAGGCCTGGGCCTGATACGGCGCGTTCGCGGTCGACGTGTGGCCAGCGCTTGAGAAGTTCGCGCAAGATGTCGATTTCCAGTTCGTTGCCGGGCGCCAATGCGGCGTGACCGGCTTCGCTCGTAATGACGAAGGGACGCGGCGTATGTGGAATGCGCACGGCTTGACCGAACCCCGTACCGGGGCCGACAACGAGTGTGGCGACATCGGATGGAGCCACTGGCTGCCCGCTGAGCAATTCCGCCGCGGCGAGATCGATGTGCGGCACGGCGTGGGCGAGCGCCTCGAAATCGTTGATCAGCGCAAGGTCGTTCAAATGCGCCGCTTGTCGCGTCTGCGACAGCGAAACATGCCACGGCAGGTTCGAGTTGATCAAATTGTCGCCGGCCTGCAACCCGGCGATCGCAATGGCGGCGCTAGTCGTCGAGTCGTCGCCGTGGGTGTCGATGAAAGTGCGCAGGATCGTTGCGAGATCGGGATATTCCGCGCAGATGTATTCGGAATAATGCAGGATGGTCACCGCGCTTTGCGCAGTGGCACGCACGAGGGCGAGGCGAGCGTGCGTTCCGCCGACATCGGCCGCAATGAAAGGTGCGTCGACAGCGGTGGAAGCGGCAGGCGTTGGATTCAAGGCAATTTCCTAGTATCGATATGCATGGGCATGACGCGTGCGAGTGTGAGCAGGCCTGCGCGGCATTGTCAATCGGGCGGCGGCGGTGCAATGGGCCACGGAATTTGCGCTTGCTGCGTGCCGCAAAACATCGATGCACGTGCACTCGCTTGAAATTCCTTTGATTTTTCCACGTTATTCGCTAGAATGTGCGGCTCCCGAAGTCGTTGTCCGCGTATCGTCGGACGAGTCGCGGTTTCTGCGATCGGCTCGGGAACAAAAAGTACCCGATAAATTCTCGAGAAATAAACATGGTCAAGATTCGTCTTTCCCGTGGCGGCGCCAAAGGCCGCCCGTTTTACCACGTCATCGTTGCCGACGAGCGCAAGGCGCGCGACGGGCGCAACATCGAACGCGTGGGTTTCTTCAACCCCATCGCCTCAGGCAAGGAAACGCGTCTACAACTCGACGTGGATCGCGTCAACGCCTGGGTTGCCAAGGGTGCGCAGCTGAGCGACAAGGTGCGTGCGCTGCTGAAAGAAGCCGGCAAGCAGGCCAAGGCCGCGGCCTGATCGCACGCGAGGCCGCAGGCATGGCCACGCGCGACGGCAAGCTTCTGGTTCTCGGCAAGATCGTCGGGCTCTACGGCATCGAGGGCTGGGTCAAGATCGAGTCCTACAGCGAGCCGCGCCTGCGCATCTTCAAGTATTCGCCCTGGTTTGTCGGTTCTGCCGATATCGGTGTCGAGTATGCGGGAGCGAGAGGGCGGTCCCAAGGCAAGGGCGTGGTCGCCCATTTGCCCGGAGTCGACAGTCGCGACGCAGCGGCGGCCTTGGTCGGCGCCGAGATTCGCATCTTGCGTTCGGCACTGCCGAAACCGAAGCCCGGCGAGTACTACTGGGTCGATCTCGAAGGGCTGGATATGGTCAATCTCGAAGGCAGTGCGTTCGGCAAGGTCGATCATGTGTTTTCGACCGGTGCGAACGATGTGCTTGTCGTCCGCGACGGCGAACGCGAGCGACTGGTGCCGTTTGTGATCGATGAGTTCGTCAAACAGGTCGACGTCGACGGCGGCAGAATCCTGGTTGATTGGGATGCAGATTTTTGATGTACCAAGCGCAGCCGGAAACGGGTCGGGCACTGAGGCAAGCTTGCATGCGGATCGATGTCGTCACGCTGTTCCCCGAATTCGTCGATGCGGCGGCGCGGATCGGTGTGGTCGGGCGGGCGCGCGAACGCGGGCTGATCGAGGTGCACGGCTGGAATCCGCGCGACTACGCAACGGATGCGTATCGGCGCGTGGACGAGCGGCCCTTCGGCGGCGGTCCCGGCATGGTGATGCTGATCGACCCGTTGCGCGATGCGCTTCGCGCGGCACGTGCGGCAGATGCAAGGCCGGTACGAACGATTTACCTGAGCCCGCAAGGAACGCGGCTCACGCAAGACAAGGTTCGCGCGTTGGCTCAGGAAGATCGCTTGATCCTCTTGTGCGGACGCTACGAAGCGGTGGATGAGCGTCTGATCGAGCACGAAGTCGACGAAGAAATTTCGATCGGCGACTACGTGTTGTCGGGCGGCGAGCTGGCAGCGGCTGTGGTGATCGATGCGTTGGGACGCTTGCAAGACGGCGCGCTCAACGATGTGGCATCGGCGCAGCAGGATTCGTTTTCCGACGGCCTGCTCGATTGTCCGCACTACACCCGCCCGCCGCAGCACGAGCTGGGCGAGGTGCCAAGCGTGCTGCTCTCGGGCGATCATGCTGCGATCGAAAAATGGCGTAAAAAACAGGCACTTGGACGTACCTGGTTGCGTCGGCCCGAGCTTCTGGCCCGAGTGGAGTTAAAGCCCGAAGAAAATTTATTTTTGCTTGATTTTCAGAAAGATACAAAGAAATTGTGAAACGGGTTGTCAGAGCAGCCCAAATCCAGGTCTATACTTGCCACCATCCGTGATGGCAAGGAACGAGCAGCGACCCTCCCATCGGCGCTTTCCGAAACGACTTTTCCTTTCCATTCCAACGAGCAAGTGGGTGTCATGAATCTCCTCCAACAATTTGAAGCTTCCCAGATCAGCCGCAAGTTGCCCGAGTTCAGTCCGGGCGATACGGTGGTCGTCAACGTCAAGGTGAAGGAAGGCAATCGCGAACGCGTGCAGGCCTACGAAGGCGTGGTCATCGCGAAGAAGAACGCGGGCCTCAACTCGGCTTTCACGGTGCGCAAGATGTCGCACGGCTTCGGCGTCGAGCGTGTGTTTCAGGCGCACAGCCCGATCATCGACTCGGTCAGCGTCAAGCGTCGCGGCAAGGTTCGCGGGGCGAAGCTGTACTACCTGCGTGGCCTCGAAGGCAAGGCTGCGCGCATTCAGGAAGATCTGTCCAAGCCGACGGCTTCTGCGGAAGCGTAAGTTTCATGCCCCCGGTGAAGCGATAGCCTCGCCGGGAAGTGCGCCCAGATGGGCCTTTGCTACTTGGGCATTCAAGGATGAATGCATCGGCACCCTCTTGGAGCATTGAGTCGCGTCTGTGCTCCTCGTCCAAAGCGGTCGTCAGCAATGGCGACCGCTTTGTCTTTGCGGGCTTCGCATTGCCACCGCGGGACGCCACAACGGCCTGACGAGCCGCTGCCTCATGTAGAGCGAAACGCCTTTGTCGCGGACGGGGCGGCCTGATTGGCGAATTCGCGCACACGCGAGCGCTTGAAATCCCGTCGCGCCGCCCTTATTCGTGCCGCATCCGTTTCCAGACAGAGGAAATTCCGCTGTGAGTTCAACCGCACAGACGCACAAATTCGAAGCAGAAGTCGCTCAGGTTCTGCATTTGGTCACCCATTCGCTTTACTCGCACAAGGAAATTTTCCTGCGCGAGCTCGTGTCGAATGCGTCCGACGCATGCGACAAGCTGCGCTTTGAAGCGCTGGGCAAGCCGGAACTGCTCAGCGGCTCCGGCGAGCTGCGCATCGACATCCGTGTCGACAAGGACGCGCGCACGTTGACGATCCGGGATAACGGCATCGGCATGACTCGCGACGAGGTCATCGCCAACATCGGTACCATCGCGAGCTCCGGCACGCGCAAGTATCTCGAAGCGCTGTCGGTCGAGAAGAAGGCCGATGCGAATCTGATCGGCCAGTTCGGCGTCGGGTTTTATTCTGCTTTCGTCGTCGCCGACAAGGTGACGCTGACTACGCGCAAGGCCGGAGAAGACATCGCCACCGGCGTGCGCTGGGAGTCGACCGGTACGGGCGAATACACGCTGGAAACCCTCGATGTTGCCGAACGCGGTACATCAGTCACCTTGCATCTGAAAGCGGACGAGGACGAATTTCTCCATGCTTGGCAGCTGCGCAGCCTCGTCGCGCGCTACTCGGACCATATCGGGTTCCCGATCCGCATGCCGGTCGAGAAGGACGGCAAGTCGACCGATGAATGGGAGGTCGTCAACCAGGCCTCGGCGCTGTGGACGCGGCCCAAGTCCGAACTCGGCGATGAGGAATACCAGAATTTCTACAAGCACATTTCGCACGACTTCAACGACGCACTCGCGTGGACGCACAACCGCGTCGAGGGCAACCAGAACTTCACGTCCTTGCTCTACATCCCGGCGAAGTCGCCGTTCGATTTCATGGGCGGCGGTCGTGACGAACGCAAGGGGCTCAAGCTCTACGTCAAGCGTGTTTTCATCATGGACGCGGCCGAGCAACTGTTGCCGGCCTATCTGCGCTTCGTGCGCGGCGTGGTCGACTCGGACGACCTGCCGCTCAACGTCAGCCGCGAGATCTTGCAGCAGAACCGCAACTTGGAAAAACTCAAGGCTGCCTGCACCAAGCGCGTGCTCGACCTGCTCGACAAGCTGGCCAAAGACGAACCAGAAAAATTCGCGACGTTCTGGAAGGAATTCGGCCAGGTGTTCAAGGAAGGTATCGCCGAGGACTTCGCCAACAAGGAGCGCATCGCCAAACTGCTGCGCTTCGCTTCGACGCATACGGGTAGCGCCGAGCAGACCGTCTCGCTCGATGACGTCATCGGTCGCATGAAAGCCGGTCAGGATGACATCTACTATCTCACCGCGGACGGCTATGCCGCGGCCAGGAGCAGCCCGCAACTCGAAGCCTTGAAGACGCACGGCATCGAAGTGCTGCTGCTGACCGATCGCATCGATGAGTGGCTGTCGAATTATCTCACCGAATACGCCGGCAAGAAGCTGCGCAATGTCGCCAAGGGCGATCTTGATTTGTCGAAGTTCGGCGGTGCAAACGAAGAGCAGCGCAAGCAAGCCGAGAAGGCCGCCGAAGGCGTGGTCAAGAAATTGAAGGACTTGCTCGGCGAGCGTGTGCGCGAGGTGCGTGTGTCCGCGCGCCTGACCGATTCGCCCGCGGTGCTCGTGCTCGACGAACATGACATGAGCCCGGCGATGCAACGTCTGCTCAAGCAGGCCGGCCACGATGCGCCCGAGTCCAAACCCGTGCTCGAGATCAACCCGACCAACGTGCTGGTCAAGCGTCTCGAAAGCGAGGGCGACAACGCGCGGGCGGGCGACCTTGCGCTGCTGTTGCTGGAACAGGCCCGAATTCTCGAAGGCCAGCAACTTGAAGACCCTGCGGCCTACGTGCGCCGAGTCAACGACCTTCTGGTGAATGCCGCTTGAACTCCCGCATGCCAGCAGCCCGCTTCATGAGGTAAGCAAAATGCATGTGTGCGATCATGCGGGCGAAGCTCAGGCAGTTTGATTCGGGTCCCCCGGATGAAGTTCATTGCGAGGTCGGCATGCTGCATCGTGCATTGAAAATATTGACGTTGGTCCTCGGGTTCGGCGCCGGTACGGGCATGGCGGCAGTGTCGAATGTAGAGACGCTCGTCTTCATCCGTCATGGCGAAAAACCGGCCAATGTCGACAACGGGCAATTGACCTGCCAAGGGCAAAATCGTGCATTGGCATTGCCCGATGTCTTGATTCCACGATACGGCGTGCCGAATTTCGTCTTTGCGGTCGCGCCATCGCAGAAGCAGGATGACAATGGCGTCGACTACTGGTACTTGCGTGCGCTCGGCACGGTCGAGCCCACGGCGGTTGCGGCGGGTACGACCGTCAATCTCAAGTATGGCAAGAGCGACACCGATGACGTCGAATCCGAATTGTCCAAAGCAAAATATCAGAACGCAACGGTGTTGCTTGCCTGGGAACACAACAAGCTCGTCACTCTGGTAACCAATATCGTCAAGCACAATGGCGGAATCGCCGCGAGCGTGCCTACCTGGCCAGACGACGACTACGACAGCATTTATGTCGTGACGTTGGTGCGCAACGGTGGCCCGGCATTGGCGACATTCGCGCACGATAGCGAGGGTCTGAGCGGAACGCTGTCGCCACTCTGTTCGCCGCCGCAGCGCACGATTTCGCCGCGTCCTCCCATGGTGCGCTGAACGGAACTTCGCCGCTCATTTTTTATTGCGTTCGCGTTCGAGCAGCACTTGTTTGCGTTCGACACCCCAGCGATAGCCGGACAGTGCGCCATCCGTGCGCACGATGCGATGGCAGGGAATCGCCACCGCGATCTCGTTCTGGGCGCATGCGCGAGCGACGGCGCGCACGGCTTTCGGCGCGCCGATGCGCTCGGCGATGTCGCGATAGCTTGCCGTCGATCCGGCGGGAACCCTGCGTAACGCATCCCAGACACGTTGTTGAAATGCCGTGCCGCGAATATCGAGCGGCAGTTCGAAACCCGATCGCGGTGCTTCCACAAAGCCGATCACACGGGCGACGAGTTGGGTGAATTCGTCATCGTTGCCGATCAGGCGGGCATTCGGGAATCGGTCTTGCAAGTTGTGCACAAGCAGATCCGGTTCCGAGTCTATCTGGATTGAGCAGACGCCCTTGGCGCTGCATGCGACCAGAATCGCGCCGAGTGAACATTCACCGATGGCAAAGCGGATGTCGGCACCCTGGCCACCTCGGCGCCATTTGCTCGGAGTCATGCCGAGCAGAGCATTGGATCTTTCGTAGAAACGCGTGTTCGAGTTGTAACCGGCATCGAAAATCGCATCGGTGATGCGCGTTCGACGATGGAGTTCGTCGCGCACACGCTGCGCCCGATGGGCCATGGCGTAGGCCTTCGGCGTCACGCCCGTGACAGCCTTGAACACGCGATGGAAGTGATGCGGACTCATGTCCGCCTGCGTCGCGATCGCTTCCAGGCTTGGTATGCCATCGGCATTTTCGATTCGGCGGCAGGCGGCGAGAATCAAGGTCGCATGTCGTTCCGCAAGCGAAGCCTGTTCGGGTTTGCAGCGCTTGCATGGCCGATAACCGGCTTTTTCCGCGTCGGCGCGCGACGCGTGGAAATCGATGTTCTCGGGACGCGGCAGGCGCGCACCGCAGGAGGGGCGACAATAAACGCCGGTAGTCCTGACCGAATACCAAAAGATGCCGTCGGCTTTCGCGTCTTTCGCGACCACGGCCGACCAGCGCGGATCGGCTTCGACGGCAGAGCTTCTCGGCATGGCGTTCATCTGCGTTCCTTCAAGTTTGTGCGGAGGCGGACGCAGTGTATCGACGCGCATGATCGCAAACACTCCGGCTCTTGCGATTGAATTGGCGGTAAAGGTTCCGCTAGTCGACGGCACCCGCGACGTTGGTTTCGACCTTGTGCGGTCGCCGCCGTTCGAGCACGGGATGCACGAGCACGGCACCGATGATGATGGCGACGCCGAGGTAGAACGCAAGGTCGAGGTCGCGCTGTTCGCCGAACAGCGGGATCGCAAGCAGGATCGCGTAAACCGGTTCGAGGTTGACCGCGAGCTCCACCGCGAACGCCGACAAGTGGCGCAGGGCGACCAGCGACAGCGTGAACGGCACCAGCGTGCAGGCGATCGCGAGCACCAGCAGGAAGAACGAGTCGTGCTGGTTGGGCAGGTCGAACACGCTGCCTTCGTGCGGAATCGCTCCGGCGATCAACCAGAGAATGAGCGCACCGGTACCGAGTTCGATCGCGGTCACGGTAAACGGGTCGGCCTGCTCGACCAGACGCTTGTTGAGCGCACTGAACAACGCGCAAAAAAAGGCCGAGACCACGCCGACGAGCACCCCAAAGCGCATTTCTGCCGGAATGCCGCCGACGACCAAGGCAACGCCGGGGACGACGCCAATGCCGATCCACAATTCGTGCCAGCGGAATTTTCGCCGCGCCAACCAGGGTTCGAGCACGGCGAGAAACACTGGCGCGATGGCGATGCAGGTCGCACCCACCGAAGCATTGGCGAGCTTGACCGAGGCATAGAACGCCAGCCAGTGCAACGAAACAAACAAGCCGACCAAGGCATAGGCCAGAAGCAGGCGCAGCGAGATCGCGCGCAGGCCGCGCCAGACTTTTGGCGCGAGCGACAACGCGATGACGACAATCAGCATGCGCCAGCGCACCAGATCGAGTGCCGGCAGCGAGATCAATTTGCCGAGGATTGCGGTGAAACCCCACAGCAATACGCAGAAGTGGATTTGGGATTGCGCGATGCGCAACGTGCGTTTGGAATCGGCCGGGGCGACGAGGGTAGACGACATGGGCATCGAACAAGCAAAGCGCTACTATCGCCGCGTATGCATGCCATGTCCATCGCAAAGTTGCGCAAGCCGACGCTCGTGGTCGTGTCGACGCTTGCGCTCGCAAGTTGCGCCGGGTTTCGAGGCGGACCCGATCGCGCGAACCCGGACGCTCGGGTCGTCGATGTCGAACGAGGGCATTATTTCATCGCGCCACAGCGTGATGCGAACGTTGTCGCTGAGTTGCGTGCGGCGCCGGTGCCGGCGCAACCAGAGATCGTCGACGGCATCGATATCGATGCCGAGCGACGCAAGGCGAATGCAAAAGGCTATGTCCGCATCGGAGTGGGTTGCCACCCGTTCGTCGATGCCGCAGCGCGTGCGTGGGTCGCACGTCAAGGTGTCGAACACGGTGCGGACAAGGTTTACGTTTACGCGCTGTCGGGAGAAAAGAAATTCGCGGACCGGTTCGTCGCCGAAACGGCGGCATCGTGTGCGACGGCGATCGATCCCGCCGACGTTGCCTTGCTCGCCGAGTATTACGTGCGTTTCAAGTTGCCGTTCGGCGCACAGTTTCGCAGCCTTACCGACGATGAGAAACGGAAGTTGGGCGTGGCCGGCGGCGTACAGATTGGCAAGGTATCGGATGGCACACCGGCATCGAGTGCGAATCTTCGCCCCGGCGATGTCGTGCTCGAATTCAATGGCGATGCGGTGCGCGATCTCGACGATTTTCGTCAGCGCCTGCGCGCGCACATGGGCAAGCGCGTGACATTGACCGTCGATCGCGGCGGCGTGCGAAGTGTGCGGATCGTGCGTTTGGGCGTGCTGGCGAACGACACGCGCGACGCGAAGAAATAGGCTGTTTCCACTCAAAGCGAGGTATGCGATGCGAATCGAATCCGGATTGTTCGGCGTGGTGGGTGCGCTGGCATTGACATGGGCAATGAACGTGCTCGCAGCCGATGGCGCAGCGAAACGGCCGCCAACCCTGGCCGATGTCGTCAAAAACTCGAAAGCGGCAGATTGGCACGCGCTCGACCCGGCGAATACGCTTTATCTCGATCTCAAGGCAGGCCGCGTGGTGATCGAACTGGCGCCCGCTTTCGCGCCGAAACATGTCGCCAACATCAAGGCCTTGGTGGCGGAGGGATACTTCGATGGTCTTGCGATTTTGCGCGTGCAGGACAACTACGTCGTGCAGTGGGGCGATCCGGATGCCGACGACAAAACGAGGCAGAGGCCGATCAAGACCGCCCAGCGCACGTTGAAGGCGGAGTTCACCACGTCGAGTGCGAATATCGCGTCGTTTGTGCGCTTGCCGGATGCCGATGGTTATGCCGCGCAGACGGGTTTCTCGGGCGACTTCGCGAGTGCGCGCGACCCGAAGCTCGGTCAAGCCTGGCTTGCGCATTGCTACGGCACGGTTGGGGTTGGGCGTGACCTGGGTGTCGACTCCGGGGGAGGGGCCGAGCTTTATGCCGTGATCGGCCAAGCGCCGCGCTGGCTCGAACGCAATATCACCGCTGTGGGGCGCGTCGTGCAGGGCATGGAGTTGCTGTCGAGCCTGCCGCGTGGCACTGCAGAAATGGGGTTTTACGATAAACCCGAGCAGCGGGTTCGGATCGAGCGCGTGCGCCTTGCGGCCGACGTGCCGGAAGGCGAACGCACTCGTCTCGAAATCATGCGAACCGATACGCCGACTTTTGCGGCGCTGATCGAATCGCGGCGTAACCGCATCGACGATTTCTACAAAACGCCGCTGGGCCACATCGATGTATGCAGCGTGCCGATTCCGGTCAGGCCAGGACGTGCCCCCTAGTCCGAACGCTGCAGTTGAGACACGGCATCACCGGTATTTTTCTGGTACCGAGGCGACGTCGCCACAACTTTTGCAAGTGCGTGCATCGAGCGAACGGTAGTAACGATCGAACACGGGTGGAAAGTCGTGTTCGACGTTGCCCAGGTGAAAATATTCTTCGTGCAGTTTGCGATTGCAACTCGCACAGAACCACAGCAGCCCGTCCTGTTCGTGCGCAAGCCGTTTGCGTTCGATGACCAATCCCACGCCGCCCGCAAAACGCTGCGGCGAATGCGGTACGCGCGGTGGCAGATAGAACAGCTCGCCGGCACGGATGGGGATGTCCCGCACGCAGCCGTCGTCTTGTACTTTCAGCACCATTTCGCCCTCGATCTGGTAGAAAAATTCCGGGCCTTCCTCGTAGTGATAGTCGGTGCGTTCGTTCGGCCCGCCAACGATCATGACGATGAAGTCGCTGTCGACGATGCATTTGTTGCCGACAGGCGGTTTCAGCGCATCGCGATGGGTGGCAATCCATTTTTGCAGATCGATTGGCGGAGCGAGCATGAGAGTCGATTCGGAGTGTGGGGTAATTCGTGTGAGAGTCGTTCGTCGCGGGGGGGCGTTTTTTCGATGCGAGCGCAACAGTGCTGCGGCGCAGCTTCAGTGTACTTTCCTGTCTTCCTGGCCGATCGTCATGCTTGCGCTGTACTGCACGCGGCCGTGCCTGTCGATTGCGGTGAGGTGAAATTTTCCAGGGAACAGGTAAAGGCGACTCTGCACGTTGGCGAAGTTCGTGGTGAGGCGTTCGGAGAGCGGCGTGTCCGGATCGACCACGTTGAGCAAGGTGCGATCCGCGGCCACGCTCGAGTCGTCCTCGTTCTCGTAGCGAGCCTCGATCAGGCAAGGAAATTGTTTGCGGCAAAGTTCGCCGCCGACGGGGTAGGCACGGCGCGTCGCATCGATATCGACCCAATTCGGGCGGCCCTCATGGGTTCCACCTCGCGGGAAAAACACGCTGACATCGTAGAGTTGAGGTTTGAGACTCCAGGCTTTGCCGCTTCGTACGAAAACGAAGGGTACAGTGGAATGACTGGCCTGCATCACGGGGCCATAGTAAGGGTGGTCCTGATCGGCGTCCGGGTGTGCGATCAGCATGGTTTGCTCGATACACAATGGATCGATGCCGCTGATCTTCTTGAAGAAGGTCGCCATGCTCGAACCGCCCAGATAGACGCCGCTTTTCTGGATGTGGCCGAACCCGGCATTGACGATCAGTCGGGCCTTGGGGTCGCGTTTGAATACCCGATCGAAAAGCGCTTGCGCACCGGCGCGTTCGCGCGCATCCCCGGTGCCCGCGTCCTCGACATCGTAGGCGACGACGGTAAAGCCGAGCTTCAGTGCGGCACGCACCATTTCTCCGTAGATCGGTTCCTGGACGTAGAAGCCGTCTTTCGCGATCGGGTAGCCGCGTTTGTGCAAATTCTCGATTTCACTGGCATAGAGCGTTTCCGCCGAAAAATGTGTGAATCCCTGCGCTCGCAAGCGGGCGAGCAAGGCCACGGTCAGCGTGCGCGTGATCGGTGCACTGTGCGCTTCATTGAAAAATATGGCCTTGCGATCCTTCGCCAAGTCGAGCACGGCTTCATCCGCGCGCCGCACCTGCCAGTCACCGGTCAATGGCGATGGCGCGTCGTCTGCTTGCGCTGGCTGGGCGATCGAGAATGATTTGGCGGCGCCTTCGTAGTCGCCTATCCAGGTTTGGAACCACGACAGGTATTGCCCGAAAATCAACCGGAACGCACGTTCCTTGTTCGCGTCGTAGGCTGACTGCATCGTCAGGTACTGGGCGAGCAAGCCGGACTGCGTTTGCGCACGGCGCATAATTTCTTCGGATTTGTCCGCTGCCGCCAATTGCAATCGCTTCCATTCGGCCGGTGTCATCTCGCGTACGGTCGGCGACTCCTGACTGCGGTGCGTCGAATCGGCGAGCAAACTGCCGCAATTCATCGTCAGCAACACGGCGGCGATGGGCAGCAAGCAAGACCGGATTCGTCTTTTCATCGAGTGGCTCTAGGCGATACGTTCGAGATTTTCCTGGATGCGCGACAGGGCGTGCGCGTACTGATCGGCGATGTGGACGTGACTGTCGATCTCGATGCCGAGATCGTTTACCAAGCCGTTTTCGAGACTGTAGCACCAGCCGTGCACGGTCAGGTTCTGACTGCGCTCCCACGCATCGCGGACGATGGTCGTGTGCGCGATATTGACGACTTGCTCGATGACATTGAGCTCGCACAATCGGGCGTGACGCAGATGGCCGAGAGAGACCTGATTGAGCAGTACCGAATGCTTGTGCGATACATCGCTGACATGACGCAGCCAATTGTCAACGAGACCCAAGCGGGCGCCGTCCAGTACGGCCTTGACGCCACCGCAACCGTAATGACCGACGACGATGATGTGCTCGACCTTGAGTACGTCGACGGAAAACTGGATCGCAGACAGACAATTCAGGTCGGTATGAACGACCACGTTGGCCACGTTGCGATGGACGAAAACCTCGCCCGGCGCCATGTCGATGATCTGGTTCGCCGGCACACGCGAATCCGAGCAGCCGATCCACAGATATTTCGGCGCCTGTTGTTCCGCAAGGCGATGGAAAAAATCCGGATCGTGCGCACGCAGGTCGAGCGACCAGACACGGTTGCGTTCAAGCAAATGGGCGAGGCTGGGGGTTTTGTTCTGGCTCATGGACGCAAGTCTAGCAGGGCTGGCATGCACACAGGTCGCGAGTCGCGCCGGGAGCCCGGGAGTCTGTGAGGCGAATCCGGAAAGGCGAATTTACAGCGACTGCATGCGACCGCCGTCCACCGGCACATTGATGCCGTTCACATAGGCGGCAGCGGGTGAGGCGAGGAAGGCAATGACGCTGGCGATTTCACTCGGTTCGGCAAAGCGCCCCAGAGGCACGCTTTCGAGCATCGCTTTGGCAATGTCCTGGCGCGTTTTCCCAGTTTCTTTGGTACGGTCGTCGAGGATTTGATCGAGTCGCTGCGTCTTCGTGTAGCCGGGCAACACGTTGTTCACCGTGATGCCGAAAGGGCCGAGTTCGGTTGCCAATGTTTTTGCCCAACTCGCGACGGCGCCGCGGATGGTGTTGGAAACACCAAGATTTCGGATCGGCTCCTTCACCGACGTCGAGATCACGTTGACAATGCGCCCGTAACCGGATGCGCGCATGCCAGGCAACACGGCATGCAGCAATACGTGATTGGCGATCAAGTGCTGCTGAAAAGCCTCGGTGAATTCATCGATTCGTGCGTCCCGAGCCGGGCCGCCCGGAGGGCCGCCCGTATTGTTGATCAGTATCTGCACCGGTTTCGGTGCGCAGATCGTCGCCTGAGTCTTGTCGTGCAGCGCCACGCGATCGCGCATGTCGACCGCGATGCATGCGTGCCGTTGCGCCGTATGCACCACAGGCAATCGACCGAGCGCGACTTCGAGTTGCTCGCGTGAACGTGCGAGCAGGGTAACGTCTGCGCCGAGGCGCGCGAGTTCGTTTGCGGTGGCATAGCCAATGCCTTGCGAACCACCGCAGACAAGCGCGTGTTTACCGGAAAGATCGAGATCCATGGTGGGCCATTCAATGGTTATGGGAAAAAATGCTGCCGCATGTGCGCGGCGAGGCCGCGTGTTCGCGTCGGTCAATGCCGCATGGACAATTTTTCGGTCATCAGCGGCAGCAGTTCGTCGTCGTTTTCGGCATCCGGCGGTTCAATTGAATCCAATTCGAAACCCAGCACGGTGGCATCGTCGTCGTCTAGGCCGTCGAAGGCGCGAAATTCGGCATCGAGCAACGCCATGCGTGCCGCATCTTCGTCGTCGTAGCGCAATACATCGCCCTCGGCATTGAAAACCTCGGCGACACCTGAATCGAAAATCCGCATGCGTGCCCAGACGAGCGCGTCGCCGAGCGAGGCGATCCACCATTGGTCTTCGTGAAGTTCTTCTTCGGGTTCCATTGTGCAGATCGAATTCGCAATCGACGCGAACAGTTTACACGTTGAGCGGAGCGGCGGCGCAACTGCTGCGGCGCGATTCGGGCTTTCGCCATGTCGTCGCTATCTGAAGAGGTTGTACTAACAACCTTGAATGCGAGCCAGCAAACGATGATTGAGCGCGCGCTGTTGTACCTGCCACAGGGCGAGTTCGGTGGTCGGCACGGCGGCTTGGCCATCGGCGCGGCTAAGCCAGCGCTTCCACGGCGTGGCGTATTCGTGCGCCGAAACTTCGCCGTTGATATCGCTGCCGATGAGATGGCTGGCCAGTGTGTCGATTACGGCGTTTAGGTGATGTTCGAGCAGCCGACCTTGATCCCAGTTCGTGTGCGCGGCATCGGGGCTGAGCGCGTCTTTGTCGATGGACAAATAAGTTAGTTGCGGTGATTGCTCCAGCATCGCAATGAAATGAGCAATCAGTGCATCGGGGTCGGGAAATACCTTGAACGATCGCCCCAGCCCGATGCGCGTCGCCCAGCGCGTATCGACGTCCATGCACCAGTTGGTCAGTTTTCCGGCATAGAGTGGGCGCAGATAATTTTCCCACGCGTGTGCGACACCGACGTCGTTCGAGGTGATGCCAACGACGTGAACGTGGCTGACGTGCGCCAAGGCGGCCACGCGGCGCACCCAGGAGCCGCAGTGGACGCCGAACGGAAAACGCATGTTGTCGGGGTGATTGTCGAAAACGATGACCTGAAAGGGTCCTTTGTTGCGCAGGCGCCGGATCAATGGCCAACTGATGTGGTGAAAATCGCCACTGCCCATGAAGACGGTGCCGTATTCGGCTGGCAGCACTGCGTCGAGTTGGCGCGAAAACGCTTCCATGTTCGCGATCGAACAGCCAAAGCGGAGCGTTTCCTGGCGGTCGGCGAGATCGACGTGCAGCGCATCGGGCAGTTCACCGACCGAGCGATCGAAATCGAGAATGACGGGGCGCTGATTCATGAAATTGGGGTTCGACGTCACGCGGCTTCCAGCGCCGCACGATCGCTCTCGAAAGCGTGCGAGAAACGGCGAAGGATGGCGCGCAGCAAGGGGTTGCGAATGTATACCGCGTGACGCGTAAAGGTAAATTTTGCGCCTAGATAACGTTTGATTTCGGGGTCGGTCCAGCCTGCGATGTAGTGTTTGAGGCCGTGCTTCACGGCATAGTCGAGGTTGTGCATCCAACTGACGAAATACAGATTCGATTCGCGGGCTTGCGGATAAACAAAACCGACGTATTTGTCGACGAGATTGCCATCGCAGACGTAGCACAGGTTGTAACCGATCATGCGACCGGCGTGGTGATAGACGAAAATCACGCCACCGCTGCTTGCATCTTGCAGTATCGCATCGAAATACTCGGCACTGGGCAAGTCGAAATGCACGTCGCTTTGATCGTAAACATGACGGAACAGGACGTAGAACTCGGCACGTACCGAGGCGTCGGCAAAGCAGGCATCGCCAGTGGCGATGGTTTGGATATCGAGTTCGGCGGCGCTGCGCAACTTGCGGCGGATGTCCTTGCGTCGTCCCGATGAGAGACGCGACAGGTATTCGTCGGTCGAGGCGAAGTCGATCGTCACATAGGCCAGCGCTTGGCCATCGAGGAGAACAAAACCGGCATTTCTGCAAGCATCCGCGACGCGACGGCTGACCGCGTTGCTTCCCGCATCCAGCAAGGGTGAATTCTGGGGTAGATCTTTGACAATGAGAAAAGCGTATTTTGGTGCGAACTCTGCCTTGATGCAGTCGACGAAGCACGCTGGGTCGGTATGCGAAGGGAGTGGCGCGTATTCGGTTGCGGTTGTACCAATGAAGCAGGTTCGGGGTTTCAGCCACGCACCCCACCAGCGGTACAGCGGCAGCGAGACAATGCGCCGCTTCGCAGTGGACTCCAGGGTGGTCAGCAGATCGAAGGGAGCGACGAAGTACGGCACGCCATCCGGCGTTGTGGCGGTCGAAAATCCCAAGGGCGGGTAGGCGAGGAATTGGGCAATCAGGCCGGGCGGTTCGAGCAGATTGACATACGTCGGCGCCACGATATCGGGTGAATCCATGATTGACGCCGCGTGTTTGCGGGCGAGCTACTGAGATGGATGTGCGATTTTCGCACAAAGTCGCCTTGCCGATGGTTGGCTGCGCACCGTTATTTTTGCAACGCAGCATAAAATACCGTCCGTGTCGAAGCGCAGATGGAAAATCTCGTTTGGTTGCCAGCGGCTATTTCTTTTTGTAAAAATTGAGTTATTCTTAAAGCACTGTGTTTGCAAGGCGGCTGTGAGTTGCGACTGGTGAGTCTTGGGGCCTGTGTTCACCGGTTCATCAATTGTCACATTGGCAATCCGTTTCCGTGCATGCCAGTAAGTCGTCCGCGCCGTTGCGTGTGCGGATTTGTCTCGTTCGTTTCGTGGAGCTTTTATGTCGGATCGTGAGGTAGGTACTGTCAAGTGGTTCAACGACAGCAAAGGGTTCGGATTCATCAGTCGCGAAAGCGGCCCGGATGTGTTCGTGCATTTCCGCGCCATCCAGGGAACCGGCTTCCGTACCCTGCAAGAAGGTCAGAAGGTCAGCTTCAAGGTCGTGCAGGGTCAGAAAGGCCTGCAAGCGGACGAAGTCAACCCCGCCTGATCGGCTGAAGTAGCAGACAAATTTGAGCCCCGGTCGTCGCAGGACTGCCGGGGCGTTTTCGTTTCTTAGCGTGGATACCGTGCAACCGGATCAATTCGGAATTGCACGCGCCTTCGTCAACACGGTGGCGACGATCCGGTTGCAACGTGCGCCGTCGAACGCGAAAGCGTCGCCGAGCGCAAGATCGACGTCACTTGCCAGTTGCTCGCGCAGCAGGCTGCGCGCACGAAAATAACGAGTGCGTACGGTGGCCTCGGGAATCGCCAGCGCCTGCGCGACCTCCTCGACGCTCATTTCCTCCACGGCGCGAAGCATGAAGACGATGCGAAATGCTTCGGGCAATCGGTCGATGCGCGCCTCCATCAGGGTGCGCAATTCGGCCTGTGCCGCAGTGCGATCGGGCCGAAGTTCCGGATCATCGGCGATGGCGCCGGGGGATTCGAAATCAAAGACATTCATGGTGGCATCCAGAGGAATGACGGGCGCTTCTTTTCGACGCAACCGACCGAGTGCCTCATTGGCAACGATACGCACCAGCCACGTCGAGAGTTGAGCTTCCGAGCGAAAACCAGCCAGCGCACGCCACGCGCACAAATAGGCCTCCTGCAACGCATCTTCGGCCTCGGAGTCGCTCTTCAAAATACTGCGCGCAGTTCGGAACAAAAGCCGGTTGTGGCGACGCATGATGGCTTCGAAAGCCGCAGCGTCGCCGGCTGCCGCGTGCTTCGCGAGATCGACATCCGCGGTATTTTTCGACAACAGGGCCGGCGTTGACGGGTTCGTTTGGGGCATCGATGTCTCGCTGAGTCGGAAAATATTCCTGCTTGTGAACTCTTCGATATGCAATACACAAGCGCGTTCAGTTGCGCCCGACGCCGTGGCCGTAGACCAGACGGCCACCGAGCCAGCCGCCGATGACGAGGGTGAAAAAGCCGCCGACATCGAGGATCATCGACAATCCATCCGGTGCGAGCGGGTGGAAATGCTCCAGGCGTAGCAGAAGGCGTGAGGTGAAGAAGGCAAATGCCGCCAGCATCGCGGCCATGTGCAGATAGGCATCGCGCATCGCGGACCCTTCCGGCACGCGGGAGAGCTCCACCAGGCCTGCGATCATGGCGACGAGCGCCATCGCGCAGCCGACCGCGAGCAACCCACCGGACCAGGACCAGGCCATTTCGCCGAAATGCCAACCGGCGAAATCGGCTGCCACGGCCAGCGACCAGCACGCGACCGGGAAATGCACCAATGCGGGATGCAGAGGGTGCCGCACGGTCAGATCGCCAAGCTCAGCAACGTCAGAAAGCCGATCACGGCCACACTTGCATGAACGATCACCACCGCCTTGGGCGGCAGCTTCTTGCGCAAGTGAAAAGATGCCAGGAAGAAGCCGCCGAGTGCGGCGATCAGGAGCAACACGAAACCGGCAAGAACGCGCTGCGACGCCGAGCCTTGCAACACCATGACGAGCAGCAGGATCAGCCCGGCCGCGCCCAGCAGCGCATGCAGCACCGACAGAGCCCAGGGGGCGAATTTTCCGCGCAGGACATGGGCTGCGAGTATCAGGCCGCCGACGGCGGCAATGGCAAAGAGAATCAAGGTATAGGTGAGCATGGCAACGGTCTCCATCGCAAGGTCGATTGACGAAACTCCACGAGCTTCAGGTCATTGGATGCGACATCGATCGATTCCGTTCCCGTTCTCGCCGGGAGCCTTCCTGCCGGGGTTCGCGCAGAGTATACGGAGAGCGAAACCGGCCTCGGCGGGAAAGCAACGGTTTGTGTCGTTCCTCAAAACCGACCGGCGCGAAAATCTTCGACTGCCTGGATGATTTGCTGCTGCGTGTTCATCACGAAAGGCCCGTACTTTGCGACCGGCTCGTTGAGCGGTCGACCGGCAACGACAATCGCTCGCGTCGGGATCGGCGCTGCGATGCAGACTTTTTCTCCGCCGGCGCTCAGTACGCCAAGGTCGCCGCGCACCAGATCGCCGGAAGCGCTTTCGCCGACCGTCGCCCGACCTTCGTAAACGTAGATGAAGCCGTTGTGTCCTGCCGGAATGGCTATTTCGCTCGACGCACCCGCATCCAGATGCACGTCCAGATACAGTGGATCGGTTGCGACATTGTCGACCGGCCCGCGCACGCCGGCCTGCTCGCCGACGATGATGCGCGCTTTCACGCCAGGCGCGAGCGATACCTCGGGGATGCGTTCGGGCGCGATATCCTGATAGCGCGGCGTGGTCATCTTGTCTTTGGCGGGCAAGTTGACCCAGAGCTGGAAGCCCTGCATCAGGCCGTCCTCCTGCTCGGGCATTTCCGAATGGACGATGCCGCGGCCCGCGGTCATCCACTGCACGCTGCCCGGCGTGAGCAGGCCCGAGTTGCCCTGGTTGTCGCCGTGGCGCATGCGCCCGGCGAGCATGTAGGTGACGGTTTCGAAACCACGATGGGGATGTTCGGGGAAGCCGGCGATATAGTCGCTGCCGGAATCCGAACGAAATTCATCGAGCATCAAAAAGGGATCGAGCATGTCGAGTGCGGGCTGACCGATGACGCGCGTCAGCTTGACACCCGCGCCGTCGCTGGTCGGCAGACCGCGCACGATGCGCGCAATCTGGCGATGGGTTTCGCGCTGGGAAACGGGGTCGATGTTTATCATGAGGAACTCCGGCTGGATTCGATGACGCAGACATGGGGCCGCTGTGCGAAAAAACCAGCAGTTTGGTTCGCACGCCGGGGTTCGCATTTTTCGCGAAGCAAAGGCTACACTCCTTAGTCGTCCCTCTGTCGGATTCGAGACACCATGAGTCGCTCCGATTTCCGCGCCATCGACGGCCGCGTCCACGATCTCGGCGATGGCTTCGTCGTGCGCCGCCTGTTGCCGCACATCGAGGCGCGCTACATCGGCCCGTTCGTGTTCTTCGACCACATGGGGCCGGTGACGATGGCGCCGGGTACGGGCATGGACGTGCGCCCGCATCCGCATATCGGCCTGGCCACGGTGACCTACCTGTTCGAGGGCGCGATCCGCCACCGCGACTCGCTCGGCAGCGTGCAGGACATCCGTCCCGGCGACGTCAACTGGATGACCGCCGGTCGCGGCATCGTCCACTCCGAGCGCACGCCCGATGCGGAGCGCGCCTCGGGCCAGAAGCTCCACGGCATCCAGATCTGGGTCGCGTTGCCGCGGTCGGCGGAAGAGGTCGCGCCCGAATTCCATCATCATCCGGTCGCGAGCCTGCCGACGATCGAGCGCGACGGCGTGCGCCTGCGCCTCGTCGTCGGCGATGCGCTCGGCTTGCATGCGCCGGTGCGCATCTTCGCGCCGATGTTCTATCTCGCCGCCGAGTTTTCCGCGGGCGGCCGATTCGTTCTGCCCGCCGAGTATGCCGAGCGCGCGGTCTACGCCGTCGATGCCGATCTGATCGTCGACGGCGAACCGCTTGCGGCGCGGCGCATGGCGACGCTGGCAACCGGCTCGGACGTCGAAATCGTCGCGCCGGACGGTGGCCACGCCGTGTTGTTCGGCGGCGCGCCGCTCGACGGCGAGCGTCACCTCAACTGGAATTTCGTCTCGAGCAGTCGCGAACGCATCGAGCAGGCGCGGCAGGATTGGGCGGCACAGCGTTTCGGT
>Ga0208826_1001319_pt1 | contig 21270 bp, 16 predicted proteins | sample AD_UKC115_MetaG_FD_184451 | JGI IMG/M metagenome (GOLD analysis project Ga0208826, IMG submission 184451) | Active sludge microbial communities of municipal wastewater-treating anaerobic digesters from Hong Kong - AD_UKC115_MetaG (SPAdes)... | ecosystem: Engineered > Bioreactor > Anaerobic >...
AACATAAAATTTGGTATAGAAGGGGAAAAGACGGTTCAGATTCGCACGTCGAAAGAAGCTGCCGAGCTTGAGCTTAGATTCGTTTATGACGATGCTACTGATACAGTCATCGATCAATCTAATGGGGATATATACTTCAATAAAGAAGGCACGTTCACAACCAAAGACGGGAAAACCATCAGTCCAGGTTTTCGTGCTATGGTCGGTTGGAAGAATTTCCAAGAAGTCTTCAATAGTCCAGCCCTCAGGGGGCCGCTATTAACCATGTTGATTTGGAACTTTATCTTTCCAACCCTAAGCGTGCTTACCACGTTCGCATTAGGCTTGGCGATATCAATTATGTATAACGAGGAAGGATTTCCGCTAAAGAAACTTATTCGAACCCTTCTATTGATACCTTATACCATCCCTAGTGTTATTTCTGTATTGATTTGGCGCGGTATGTTCAATACCGAATTTGGGGTGATCAATCGTATGCTGATGGATCTGATTGGTGTCGCACCTCGATGGACTTCGGAACCCTTCTGGGCACGCACTGCTGTTATTATCGTCAACCTTTGGTTAGGCTTCCCTTACATGATGCTTATCACAAGCGGTGCGCTGCAGTCCATCCCATCAGAAATTTATGAGGCAGCGGTGGTAGATGGAGCCAGCGGGTGGCAACGTTTTTGGAAAATTACACTCCCATTACTTTTAGTGAGTGTTGGTCCACTGCTGATTTCATCTTATGTCTTCAACTTTAATAACTTCAACTTAATTTATCTGCTCCTTGGAGGCGGCCCGCCGATCCCAGGCGCTGCCACACAAGCTGGCTACACAGATATTTTGATCAGCTATATTTATAACTTAGCCTTTGCTCCTGGTGGGCGTGGCGTGCGCTATGGCTTAGCTTCAGCTATGTCCTTGATGCTGTTCATTATTGTAGGAGCCATTACCTTGTTCCAGTACCGCTTCACGAATATGTGGGAGGAGGTGAGTGAAAATGTCTAACATTGCTCAAACCTACAAAAGGCTTCGAAGCTCACAGAAGTTCCAAAAGCGATTTGGGGTTGCTATTCGCCTAATCATCGCAGTCATACTGATTGCATTTTCGATCTTCCCGGTTTTGTGGATCGTTTCAGCCTCCTTCGATAACTCAAACTCGTTGGCAACCCAAAGCCTGATACCAGCGAATGCTGGTATAAAAAATTACCAGCGGCTCTTCAATATGGATCCCAACTTTTCCTTCGGCGAGCTGAAATATTGGACATGGTTATGGAATTCAATTAAAGTATCCGGAATAAACACTATCCTGGGAATTTCGCTTACCACAATGGCAGCTTATGCGTTTTCGCGGCTGCGCTTCAAGGGTCGAGTGGAAATTCTCAAGGGTATATTGCTCATCCAGGTTTTCCCTAATTTGCTTGCTTTAGTTGCAACCTTTGCCCTTGTTTCTAATATTGGGAATATCGTTCCGGCTTTGGGTCTCAACACCCACGCTGGTTTGATCATGGTTTACTTGGGCGGCTCGATGGGCATGAACATCTGGCTGGTGAAGGGTTACATGGATACCATCCCTCGGGATATAGACGAATCTGCCCATGTGGATGGCGCTAATGACTGGCAAGTCTTTACTAAGTTAATCTTACCCTTGATGCGCCCGATCCTCGTGACCATTGGAATTCTGAGCTTTATTGGCACCTATGGAGACTTCTTGTTGGCTCGTGTGTTATTGAATGAATCCAGCAAATATACCCTCATGGTTGGGTTGCAGCTCTTCACAGCGGGCCAATTTGATAAGAAATGGGGCGTGTTTGCTGCTGGGGCTCTGATTGGAGCACTGCCAATCATGCTGCTTTACTTTGTATTGCAAGATCAAATCGTCGGCGGGCTCACCAGAGGTGCGGTGAAAGGGTAAACTACTCTTCGGCAAAAACTTAATCTAAAAATGAGATTGATACAAATATGATCAATCTCATTTTATTTTTGGGACTGTTAAGTAGTGCTCTAAACGCTCATTCGTACTTTAGCGCCGAAACCGGCACGAGGGTGGCAGCATTGAGTGAAGGGTATAAACCCGATATTAAACCAACAATGGTCGCAAAGACGATCGCGAAAATGGGCAGCCAGAAGGGCGTAACTGTCGCGAGCATGGTATTTCCCATATAGCCTTGAGCAGAGGCTTGACTGGCTAAATACGAGGCGGAAAAAATATTGATCAGCTTGCTGGCCCCCCATCCTAAGATGGAGCCACCCACACCCCCAACAAAACCAATTCCGCTCGCTTCTCCGAGGAAAATTGCCAAAATGTTATTGTTGGTTGCGCCGATCGCCTTCATGATTCCAATTTCGCGCGTACGTTCGAGTATGGACATAGTCATGGTATTAGCGATGCCGATGGCAGCCACGAGCAGTGAGATTGCGCCGATGCCGCCAAATATAACTTGCATGGTGGTGAAAAAGCTGTTGATCCCTTGCACCATTGATTGGGGTGTATAAGCCTGCAGCCCTAAACCGGTAATTTGATCAGCAACATCTAATACAATCTGGGGGCTTTCCGCCTTCACGATAACTTGATTGTAGCCTTCCTTTTCGCGATTTATCCGCTGCCCTCGCCCCCATTCATTCCAACGCGTAATTTCGTCCAAAGTCATGTACATGCTGTAATCAGCTTCTCCGCGGGTTTCTTGCAAGATGCCAGCTACTTCCATGCGATAGGTACGCCTAGTTTCCCCCCCTTCCTCACTCCACTTGATGAGTGTGACATTAAGAATCTTACCCATCAAATCAGGCGGATCAATAGGCCCTTCATCGTAGCGTTGATTAGGGTCATAGAAATTGCGATTAACATAAGCGCCAACAATGATTTTCCCCATGCCAAGTTCTGTGGTTCCCTGAGATGCTTCCAAGTTCATATCCTTAAGATCGGACACACTTACGCCTTGAATATTCCCCCAAGAGGATAGTTTATCTAATTTGATTTCCGTTCCGACACTAAGGTAATCTTGGATAATTACCTGTTCCACACCGGGGAGGGCTTCAATTTCTGAAATCTTTGAAGGCGTTAGCAAAACAGCATCTTGTTGTTCTTGCTGAGATCCGCCTATCATAACCATTCCACCCATTTCTCCGCCATAGGTTGGATATACCATGATGCTTGAAAGGTCACTAATTCCCCAAAGAGATTCAGTGGCAGCTTTTTGTAAACCAGCACCTAAAGAAACTAGGGTTACGACAGCGGCTGTGCCAATCATTACACCAATTGCAGTGAGCAACACCCGCCCTTTGCGCCGGCTGAGGTTAGCCACAATCAAACTAATTAAATCCGAAAACCGCATAACTTATCCTTTAGATTCGCTCTCGCTAAAGATATTCTTCAGCCTTCTATTTCCTTGGGACGATAATTTCACCGGATGGAAACGTTTCCTCGCCGCCAGAAGGAACACTTGGAGGAACAGGTTCGCTGCTGGTGCCGATCCCTAAAAAGCCTTTAATGGCATTCCAAATTTTGGCAAAAAAACCAGTAGGTTCTTCCGATTCAGTGGGCATCTCAGGATTAGTTTGGGTAGGCTCTTCTGGCATCACCATCGCTGGCTGCACTTCGATTTCCATACTGGATTCATACGTGCGCAATTGGTTGAAATCATCGGTGTAGTTGATTGTGATATTAATCTTGGCTTTGCCTTCCATAAAAGGGGTATACATCGCATCGAGTGTGAAGTAGCCGCCTGGGTCTAGGTTGCCGACTAACGATGTACCATTCATAATATCTCCAGAATCAGTGGTCACGGTCATATTGCCTAAGACAGTCGACTTACGGGAAAGGTTGGTGATCTGGAGAGGCAGGGTTGTAGGTGTTCCGTTGAAGAACATGCCTGGGTCGCGGTAAAAACTGATTTCCAGCTGTGGTAGCGAGTAGACGAGCAACGTGATGGCTTGGTCGTCGATGACGCGCAAGCCATTTTCTGTGTAGGAAACCAGCGAGATCTTTAGAGGATATGCACCGGGTACTGTGCTTACGTTCACCACAAACTCCTGCTCGGTCTCAATCTGAGCACCCATCGCCAGGTCACCTAGCAGGACTATGTTTGAGCTGCCCACTGGGGCAAAGTTGGCAAAGTCGGCTGTGGATCCTGAAACGCCGGCTTGCGGAGTGCCCTGCTCGTTAGGCAGCTGCCCAGACCCGCCGCCATAGACTAATGAAACATTTTTTGCGTTGGCAGTGCCTACGTTACCGATGGTAAGGTTCAATTTAAAGGCACTCCCAGGCTGCAGCGGGTCGAGATCTGTGCTATACTTAGATATAACGAGCTGGGGCTTGTTTTCCGAAACAGGCGTGGGCGTCTGTGTGGCGCTGCCACTGGCAGACTGTGCAATGGCAATATAGAAAATAAAGCTGGTGGTGTAAGGCGTGCCGGCTTCATCAGTATAAGCGACATTGGCATTGATCACCCCAGAATATTTCCAAGTGCTGTAATCGCTGACGCGGAATCGCAAGGTTGCTCCTGGTCGGTCTCCTTTGGCAATATTGTTAAGCGTAAAAACACCGCCATCGAGAGGGATGAAATCCTCACTGGTGAAAGTCATCACCACATTACGCGCAACGGAATCGCTATTGTTAGCCAAGACAAAAGTGAAATTGAAAGGCGCCCAAGGCGAAACGCCATCGTTAGCGCCGGGCGAATATGACTCAATATACAGCAAGGGTTGTGTCAGGTTCGGCTCGGGCGTGGATGTGTCGTTTGGAGTTTGCGCTGAGGCTGATGAGTTGAGGCTAAAAGCTCCCAGCACTACAATGATTAAAGATATAAGCAGAATATTTGTTGTAGATTTTTTCATTTTAATTTGTGCCTTCCCAAGAAAGTTGTTCAATAGTTTGATGATATATTTCCTCACTGACTTCCTTTCCATCCAAGAGGTAAATCGTCTGTGTGGCAAAAGAAAGCATACGGGGATCATGCGTAGCTACTACGATGGTCTTACCGCTTTTCTGTAAATCAGCCAAAGTGTGCATCACGGAAAGCCCGCTGGTTGTATCCAGATTGCCTGTAGGCTCATCGGCGAGGATAAGCACCGGGTTATTGATGAGTGCACGCGCGATCGCTACGCGTTGTTGTTCCCCGCCGGAAAGCTCCGTAGGCTTATGCGTCATGCGATCGGCGAGCCCGACTTCTTCTAACTTTTCGCGGGCGCGCTGTTTGCGCTGTGCAGCCTGCACTCCGGCAAAGCGTAGCGGGAACCCTACGTTTTCCTCTGCGCTCATCGAAGAAATGAGATTGAACGATTGGAAAACGAAACCTACTTTATTGCGCCGATAAGCAGCAAGTTCTGTTTCATCAAGAGCTTCTATTTCCTCGCCATCCACAAAAATCGAACCGGAGGTGGGCCAATCCAAACCGCCAATCAAATTGAGCAATGTGCTTTTGCCAGAGCCAGAAGGGCCCATGATGACAGCAAAAGCCCCCCTCGGGATATCAATAGTAATTCCATCGAGTGCTTTCACGCCAACGGTGTTCATACGATAATACTTCTTTAAATCGTCTGTCTGGATAAATCCATTTTCCATTTTCAAGTCCATGTTAGAAAAAGTAAAAGCCGCTTGAGGTCGAGAGGCTGCTTAATACTGAAGAAAGTAAAGCAGGCACAGCCATCAACAGCAACATGGTAATGGCTGCAATCAGAGTGGCTTGGTTAGCCTTAGATTTCGAAAGACCAGAGAGCGGCACAGCGCCTGCCAATAGCAGAATTACATGCCAGGCATAATACAGGTCGATATTCGCCAGTATGCCGCGCAGAAAAACACTGAAGCCTTCAGCATCAGCTGCAATTAATGAAGATAGACCGCGATTTTCGATGAGGCGGTGAGTGGTTAGTACCGCTATAATCTCTACCAGCAAGCGTAAGGCAAGGGGCGTCATCGTCCAAGCCGCCAGATTACTGACTTGCTGGCGGCTGCTGCGGCTTCCAAAAAGTGTGATGGAGAGATGTAGAATGCTGCTCAGGAGAAACCAAATCAACCAGAAGCCCGCTATACGGGTCAGGATTGGAAAAACGTACAGAAAAAGCGGTGAAGTCTGCATGGCTTGGGATTGCATAAAGGCATTTTGCTCTTCTGTTGACCAATACTGGAAGTTCTCAGGGATTTCTGCACCAGATTGAATAACAATCCGCTGGATAGGTGCTTCCACGACAACCGCTAAAATGACTAAGACGGTCAAGACCAACAATGGCGTCTGCCAATTCGCTTTTTCTTCAGCTAAGATTTCATTAATAGTCCTACGCGGGTGAATTAATATCCCGAGTAACCAGTTCCAGCGTAAAAAGTGAAATGGGCGTGTTTTATTTTCCAGTTCAGTTTCGGCCATGGCATCCTTTTCTTATGAGTGTAGGTATATCATACTTAACGAATGAAGTTATGAATTAGTTCCATATCCACCTAAGCCTTGGTAGGGGCGTTATCCCACTGGCCGGAACAACCCAGCAGATTAACATGTTCCATGCGCCAAGAGGATTACGCGCTTACCCAGACGGTATAATTGGTTGTATACTCGGCAAGCCTCTGGCGTACGCAATACTACGAGTTTCACACCAGCGTTTTCTATCTCTTTCCGAGCTTTCTTGCCGATTTCAAGCGCGCCCTCGACGCCATTACCAATAACCAGCACTTCTGGCTTGAGCGCGAGTGCTCGCTTAACCATGCTGCGTTTGAGCTTATGTCCCTTGCGCTCGTACCAAGCGCTTATACCTTCTGGAGAAAGGAAAATATCCTTGCCCACGCCCGCCTCTGGGCTGTGTACTTGCCCGTTGACGGTAAAAGTTGCCCATTCAAAGTGGGTAATCGGACCTTTAGGATCAGCAAACATCTCTACCTCTGCTTTTCTGTCTCTAATATGATTGAGAGGCTCAACTGCTTCTCTCACAGCGCAAAAATCGAGTTATTACACCAAATCTCAGTTTTTGCTTTTTCTTTCATTATAATGGGGAAGGCAATCGAACAATCCAAAGGAGAACACTATGGAACGAGAACTCAAACAATTTATCGATCAGACCATGGCTAAAGGCGCTACTTATGTAGATGCACGTTGGTATCCTTTTGAAGAATCCAACTCTTTAGTCATGTGGAATGGAAACCTTAAAGCACTCAATGCATCCTCTGAAAGTGGAGTAGGTGTGCGTGTGCTCTACCGAGGTGCTTGGGGTTTCTCCGCCTCTTCCAGCATAGGCAACCTCGGGGATATCTTTGATAAAGCATACGATAACGCACGTGTAGCTGCCGAAAGAGTAACCTTCCCGGTACGTCTGGCTGAGAAAGACGCCTTACAAGCCTCTTTTTCTAGCCCTAATGCCATTGATCCATTTGCCGTGCCAATGGCTGATAAAGTTGCTTTTCTGCAACAGATGGACGCGGCGCTCAATCAGCCCGGTGTGATACAACGCATCACTGCAGTGGAATTCGTCAAAAAGAAAATAATTTTCCTTGATTCGGAAGGCAGTCAAATCGAGAAAACGATAATCGATGTCTTTCCCATGCTTATGGTGATGGGGGTGGATAAAGATGGCGGTATGCAGAGGCGTAAATTTGGGGCGGGTAGGCTAGGCAAAACACGCGGATGGGAAACGCTCGATACTGAGTTCTTTACTGCCCAGGCTGAGCGCATCACGCGCGAGCTTAACGAGCTCCTGGTGGCGGAAGACTGCCCTAAAGATCGGCGTTCGGTGATCTTACTGCCCGGCATTATGTTCTTGCAAACGCATGAAACCATTGGGCATGCCTTGGAGCTGGACCGTATCTTGGGGTATGAGCTGGCATTTGCCGGCGGGTCATTTGTACGTTTGGAGGATTTTGGCAAGCTGCGCTATGGCACGCCTAAGTTGACCGTGCGGGCAGATGCTACGTTGGAAAACTCGCCGGGTAGCTTCGGTTACGATGATGACGGCGTCCCGGCGCAAAACAATCTACTTATTGATAAGGGCATCCTTGTGGGCGCGATTACCGGCAGGCAGATGGTCGAAGAAGCCAATGCCAAAGCACGCCGCCAGATTTTCGAAGGAAGCTCAGGGGCTAACCGAGCAACCTCATTCTATCGTGTGCCTATCGAGCGCATGACGAATATTAATATTGACCCAGGCGCAGATGGAGACTTAGACGACATCGTGAAAAATACTGAGCGCGGTGTGATCCTGGATGGGGATAAGAGCTGGTCAATCGGCTCTAACCGCGAGCAATTTCATTTTGCCACCGAAATCGGCTGGTTGGTGGAAGATGGTGAGGTAAAAGGTGTGCTCAAAAACACCACATATAAAGGTGAAACACTCAAGTTCTATAATTCGCTCACCGCTGTGGGCGATGAACGCACGTGGCAAGTGGAATATGTAAACAACTGTGGCAAAGGACAGCCAAACCAAATCATGCAATTGGGGCATGGCGTGCCAGTTTGCCGCTTTGATGATGTGACTGTAGGAGAGTAGCCATGGAGAAAAATGTAATTAGCTTACTAAAAGAATTACGTGCTTACGCTTTGCAAAAAGGATTGCAGGCTGCGATCTTTTACCATGAGGAAGATAGCTACCTGATGCGCTTTGCCAATTCGGCTATCTCCCTCAATACAAATGAGCACCTTATCCGGCTGGAAATCACTGTTTATGAGGATAAAAAACGCGCCACTTATTCCATGATCGCTGACCCGGAAAAGTTGGAACCAATCAAGAAGGGTATCGACATCGCTGCGGAGATAGTAAAGCACGCCCAGCCCCTTTCCTATACTCCCACGCTTCCATACTATGAGCGCGATGTGATTGATATGCAGGCGTTTGACCCCTTCCTAGCAAGCCTGACGAATGCAGACCGCTTGGCATATTTCAACCAAGTAGCCCAAGGGCTGGAAAGCGACGAAGTCAAGCTCTCAGGCATCTTTTCGAATGGGATTACTACCACGGCACAAATCAGCACCACCAGTGAACACACCCAATATTTTGCCTGCACCGATGCGCAAATTGAAGTGGTGTTGGCGCACCAACAACTCAAGTGGGAAGTGAATGCGCAGCAATCAGCACAAGCGAAAACAGACTTATCACCGGACCAATTGCACAATGATCTAGCCCTCATGCTGGACCATTACCAACATGACCAGGCGTTGCAGCTGCCTTTAGGTAAATACACCGTGGTTTTTGGCTCAGCAGCGCTGGGGGATCTTCTTGACTTCTTAGCGATGGTTGGACCCAATGGCGGCAATATGAAGCGGGGGTATTCCTTCCTGAATGAGGAAAAGTTGGGTCAACGCGTTTTTTCCTCATTATTTACCCTGATTGATAATCCCGAGCGGCGTGAGACCTTTCCCCTTAGTTATGACCTAATGGGTATCCCGCGCAAGGCATTCCCCTTATTTGAAGATGGCATTTTCAAAGCTTTCTATTGGGAGCAAGATGATGCGGATGAGTTTGGCGCCACGCCCACAGGGCATACAGTTGACCATCTCAATCTGGCTATGGCTGGGGGTGAATACTCCCTGCCTGGGCTGGAAGAGCTCCTAGCCATGCCGCGTGATGAGGATATCCTTTATATTCCTTACCTACACTATATGAATATCGTCAATCCCTCGAAGGGAATGATTACAGGAAGTTCACGTTTTGGTAATTTATTGCTCAAGAAGGATGGCAGCATACAGGTGCCCTATAATGTGCGTATCACACAGACTTTTGAAGACCTCTTTGGCGAAAACGTAGAATGGCTAGCCCAGGAGCAAACCGTACATAACACCTCGAGCAGCTACGGGAAGCGCAACCCCAGTGCGATCCTATTGCCCCGCTTCATGTGCGTTCGTGGAATTGATATTTCTCACTCGAACAGCTCTTATTGAATGTAGAAAAACTGTTTTTGGCAAAATATAGGCGTAAAAAAATATCATCTGCCTGGCAAAAACTTCTTGGGCTGCCAGGCAGATTTGATCAGCAATCAAGCAAAATAAAAAAATGAACGATATGATAAAGATATATCCAAAATTTACGACATTAGGGTATACTATTAGCTAAGCAGAATATTTCCTATGTAGACTCTCTTAACAAGCAGCATCGTTAATTATTTCTCATCAAGAAAAGGAGGATGCTAATTATAGAAAAACGAAAAATTTTTGCCCAGCATAAGGATTGGCTGTGTCAAGCCATATCTCGTGCAACTTATCCATTTTGCATCACACATTCACAATTTTGGAGGAATACTTATGAAATCTAGAACAATCAAAATATTAGCTATTTTTATAGCTCTTGCCATGATTGTCTCTCCAGTTAGCGCGGCTATAACGCCCACGCCTGTTGAGGCCCATGGCAGTCTGCCCCCTCGGAATGATCTCGTCCCCACGGGTTCAACCTCATCTGATAAATACACAGATGAGGAGCCAACCAGCCTCGAACAGTACGTCGTCAACAAAGACGGCACGCTCGGATATATTGTCCTGTTTGAGGGCGATTCATTGGTAAAAGCCAGTGGTGGAGTGAAGGGCTCGGCAATTTACAGTATCGAGAGCCAGAACTACTTAGCAAGTCTGGCTGATAAACGGAATTCTATCCTTGCTCAAGCCGAGAAAACTCTCGGACGCGCCATTGAAGTGCACTATATTTATGATGTCATCCTCAATGGCGTTTCTGTTGATCTCACTCCTGAGGAAGCAGAAGCCTTGCGCGGTGTACCAGGCATCAAAAAGGTCCTCAAGGATACTATTCACACGCTTGATACCGATGCCGGCCCAGCTTGGTTAGGGGCTCCGGATATCTGGGATGGTATGGCAGTGCCGGATGATATGGGTACAAAAGGCGAAGGCGTCCTAGCGGGTATTCTTGATTCCGGCATCAACTTCGATCACCCTTCATTTAGTGATACTCCTGAAGATGGTTATGTCTATGAATGGGAGGGTGATTATTTAGGCGTATGTGCTCCCGATGGCGATCCACTCTATGCTGAAGCCTGCAATGATAAAGTCGTCGGTGCCTATAGCTATACAAAAGATAACCCCTCTGACTTTGTCACCCCGGAAGATAGCGATGGTCACGGCTCGCACACCGCCAGCACCGTCGCGGGAAATACGGTTGACCTGGAATTCTATGGCACTCCTGTTACCATCTCTGGAATGGCACCGCATGCGCAAATCATTTCTTACGATGTGTGCTACCCAACACCATCCGGCGGTCAATGTGCCGGTAATGATTCCATTGCCGCCGTACAGCAAGCCATCGAGGATGGCGTGGATGTGATCAACTATTCCATTTCTGGCGGCGAAGATCCGTATAACGATGGTGTAGAATTAGCTTTCTTGGAAGCCACAGCTGCGGGAATTGTCGTTTCAACTTCCGCTGGGAATAGTGGACCAACCGAAGCAACAGTAGCGCATCGCTCGCCTTGGGTGCTCAGCACAGCTGCTTCATCGCATAACCGCAAGTTCACTAGCATTGTCGACTTTTCCAATGAGTCTTATCAAGGCATTACGACCTTGGCTGGTGAAATTCCCTTCACTGAAGATTTAGTAGATAAACCGGTTATTTATTCTGGCGAAGACCCTGGCAATGATTTAGGTTGCAATACATTCCCAGCGGGCTTCTTTACTGGCAGCATTGCTTTGATTAAGCGGGGCACATGTACCTTCTCAGTAAAAGTGTTGAATGCTGAAGCTGCAGGCGCAATCGGTGTGCTGATTTATACCGATGATCGTGCCCCAGGCGCTATGAGCGTCTCTGGCAGTTCTATTCCGAATGTCATGCTAGACATTCCTGGCGCAGTCGGTGATGCCATTGCTGCTTGGGTGGCTGCAACGGCGGATGAAACGGTGAGCATTTCAGCCTACGGCCGTTACGTTGATGATGCCTTTGGCGATATCATGGCTGATTTCAGTTCCCGCGGACCCAATACCACCTTTGACGTGCTCAAACCAGATGTCAGCGCGCCTGGCTTGGAAATCTTGGCCGCGGTTGCGGATGGCACCATTGCCCCTAGCCCTGATGCAGAATATGACCTCTATCAAGGCACGTCCATGTCTAGCCCGCATGATGCCGGCGCTGCAGCCTTACTCAAAGCCTTGCATCCCGATTGGACACCAGCAGAAATCAAATCCGCTTTGATGCTGACTGGCTATGATGGCTTGGTTAAAGAAGACAAAACAACCCCAGCCGACCCCTTTGATATTGGTGCCGGCCGCATCCAACTTGAACTGGCCGGCCTGGCTGGCTTAGTGATGGATGAAACCATTGAAAACTATGAAGCCGCTGATCCCGCCCTGGGTGGTGATCCGCGCTCGCTCAATCTACCTAGTTTGTATCACAGTCAGTGTGTGGGCGAGTGCTCTTGGACGCGCACCTTTACCAGTGTTGCAGGTCTTTCGGCAACCTACACGGTGAGCGCCCCCGAATGGATCACCGTCGATCCAGCCACATTCACCATTGCCCCAGGAGCTACACAAGAAATTACCATTACTGCTGATGTGACTGCTGCGCCCACGGATGAATGGCTGTTCGGGAAGGTTGAATTCAATACTGAGAGTGCGCATCCGGGCGGAGATCCCGTTATACTCCTCCAGCAAGACTTTACTGATTATACTTTCCCGCCGACAGGTTGGAATGTTTACAACGTAGATGGTGGTGGCGCCACTTGGGTTCGTGATACGGGTCGGTTTTATAGCACTCCTGCTTCAGCCTTGCACAATTTCAGCTGTTTAGGCGAACAGGAAGGTTGGCTGGTCACGCCACAGATTGCCATCCCTTCAGCCGGATTTACCACGTTTAGTTTCTTCGAAAATGGTAATTGGACAAGTGATGTTGAATATCATGGGCTAATGGTTTCTACGGGAAGTGCTGTTCCTACCGATGGTGATTTTGTCGAACTGGCAGCGCTCTCTGCACCACCTGAAGACGCCTGGACGGCAACACCAACTTTGGTGGACTTGAGCACATACGCTGGACAGAGCATTTATGTTGCCTTTAAGTACACTGGCAATTGTGCTGATGGTTGGTGGATTGACGATGTGACAGCATACAACGTGGCAGCCGGCAAACCCATCTCCGATGTGGCTATTCCTGTAGCGGTGTTACCAACCACGGGCAACTTGCCTGATCTGGCTAAATTTGAGTCGCATCGTGATGCGGATAGCGGCACGCTTGTGGACCTGCAAGCTGTTGAAATTACCGAGTTGACCGTGGATACCTACGGCTTCGTGAAGGGTGACCTGAATCAGATCCAATTGGCACAAGACCCGACCAATGGCTCCCCTTACGATAACTTGAGCCAGGTATGGTATACCGTTGTCCCGATGGATGCCGGTGCTGCCCGGTTGGTAGCTGAAATTACCGCCACCACGGCGGTCGACCTAGACCTCTTCTGGGGCTTTGATATCAATGGCGATGGCCTTCCTTCAGCAGATGAGGAATATCAAAACAGTGCCACCGCGACAGCTTATGAGTACCTGAGCGAATGGGGTTTCCCTGTTGAATTCTGGGATGTGTGGATCCTGGTGCAAAACTGGCAAGGCTCCGGTGCGCCGCTGGATGACATTACCCTCTCTATCGGTAAAGTGCCTTATGAACCAGCTGACCCAGCTACCATGACTGTGCTCGGACCGGAAACTAACCCAGCTGGCGAGCCTTTCACACTCGATATCCTCTGGCACGACATTGACACCGAAGCAGGCGACCGCCTGTATGGCTTGATCGACGTGTATGCCGATGCTGACTACGAAACTTCAGTTGGCCTTACACAACTGGACGTCCGGCGTGGTGTAGATGATGTGGTCAAGACAGCTGATGTCACCTCTGCTACGATTGGCGATGTGATCACCTATACCATTGAGATCACGAATTTCGCCACGGGTCCAACTGAATATGCGATTAATGATGTACTGCCTGAGGGTGTGACCTATGTGCCTGATTCGGCAACAGGCGGTGCGGTCTACGATCCTGCGACCAATGCGATTACCTGGACGGGCACCATTGAGCCCGCCCATTACGCCTATGATTGGACAACCAGCGCTGACGATCCGGCCTGCACGTTGGAAATTATGCCGGATGGAAACCCAAATGCCTATTTAGACTGGAAGACAACCAGCTATGGTTTCTCCACAAATGCTTCAATTTATGGGGATAGTTTCTGGTACTCGACCTTCAGCAACTATCCAGCCTTCAACTATTACGGCATCGACTATACCGGCATGCACTTTACTGATGATGGCTATGCTGGCTTCGCCTTCAATGATGTTGATTTCGTCAATCAGGAAATCCCTGATCCAGATGATCCGAATAACGTCTTAGCCGCCTTCTGGGATGATCTTGTGGTGCAATATGACGCTGCCACGAATAAGGGTGTTACTCTGGTTGGTGATAGCGCATCCTTTGCCACCATCGAATATGATGATGTTTATCGCTATGGTGGCAACCCGGCAGTGACCATGGATGTTGAAATTGGCTACTTCTTACAGCCAGATGACGCCCCAGGTATGTATGAGATCATCTTCGCCTTCGATAACATTCACCCCGATTTCCTTAGCAGCGCATCTGCTACGATTGGTGTAGAAAATGCCGATGGTACCGTGGGTACGCTGGTGAGTTACAACGATCCGGATCTTGCCATTGAAAACGGCTCCGCCATCTGCTTCGACTATGTGCTCGTGCCGCCTACACATACCATAACCTTCCAGGCAGTGGTAAATGAAGACGCTATGACCGGTCCATTGACCAACGTAGCCTTCCATAGCACCGATCGACTTGGCACGGTCGAAGAAGCGGCAACCGCCGTTGTAGACCTGACGATCATCAAAAATTTCTATCTGCCAATAATCAGCAGATAAGATTAGTTCACCACCTAATCAAGAGCCCGCCCGTGTGACGGGCTCTAACTTTAATTTGGAAAATTCATGCGTACTCATGATTTTGTTACCAATTTGTAACCCCCTTGTAATCCCCATGTGTTAAAAATTGATTACCAGTAAGTTAACAGTACAAGTTTTATAAAGGAGAGAGCATGCTTTTAACAGATAAAGTTGCAATTATCACGGGGGGAGCTGCCGGGATTGGAAAAGCCACGGCATTAAAGTTTATCCAGGAAGGCGCAAAGGTCATTATCTGTGATGTCAATGAACAAGCAGGAAACGCGTTCGTTGAAGAAACCGGGGGAGCAATTCGCTTCGATAAAGTGGACGTCACAAATAGGCAAGCAGTTCAAACGTGGATCGATGATGTTGTAGCTCAGTTTGGCCATATTGATGTTTTGGTCAACAATGCCGGCATTACCCGGGATGCGCAATTTGTCAAATTCAAGGATGGCCAGATGGTCGGTCAAATGAGCGAAGAAGCTTTTGACCTGGTTGTCGCTGTCAATCTCAAGGGTGTTTTCAATTGTACTCAAGCCGTTGTTCCTTACATGATTAAAAACGGTGGTGGTGTTGTTCTCAATGCATCTTCCGTCGTGGGCTTGTATGGAAATTTTGGGCAAACCAACTATGCTGCGACCAAATTTGGTGTCATCGGTATGACCAAAACCTGGGCACGCGAGCTGGGGAAGTACCAAATCCGTGTGAATGCAGTCTGCCCTGGTTTCATCCTAACCGAAATGGTTTTGAAGATGCCCGAAAATGTTCTCGCCGCGATGGCTGCTAAAACTCCCTTGGGGCGGCTTGGAAAACCTGAAGAGATCGCCAATGTTTATGCATGGTTAGCCAGCGATGAAGCCTCATACATTCATGGGGCGGCAATCAGTGTTGATGGTGGAGTGATCCCCTAGTCAAAAAATCTTACCTTGAGAGGTGAATGATATGTCTCGATACGCAACGATAATCGGCACCGGAATGTACGTCCCGGAAAACGAAATCAGCAATGCTACTTTTGCCGAATGGATGAATGCAGTAAGTCCCAAGCTCGCAGAAGTGGTTGGCAAGTTTGAAGCTAGCACCGGCATTACCCGGCGTTTCTATGCCCCTGACGATTGGGCGACTTCGGACTTGGCAGTCGAAGCCGGCAAACAGGCGCTTGCCGACGCGGGGATCACCCCGGAGCAAGTGGATCTGATTATCTTAGGCACTGACAGCCCCGACTACATTACGCCGGCGACTTCGGTGGTCGTGCAATATAAACTCGGCTGTGTGAATGCTGGCACCTGGGATGTTGGTTGTGCTTGCGCCTCTTTCCCAACTGGCCTGACCCAGGCAGCAGGCATTATCACCACCAATCCCAATATCAAATACATTCTGGTCATTGGTGCTTATATGATGCACAAATTGGCTGATCCTCAACATGATCTTACCTCCTTCTTTTACGGCGATGGAGCTGGGGCGGCAGTCGTAACAGCGGCTGATAAGCCGGGTTTTATCTCCAGCTCCATCAAAGCCGACGGTTCTTACCATAAGCACTGGGGGATTTATTCTGGTGGGACCTTCGAGCCAGCCACGTGTGAAAGCGTCGAAGCCGGACGGACAAAAGTAAAGCTGCTGACTCCCTTCCCAACCTCGGTGAATAACGAGGGCTGGCCGGCGCGCACACGTGAATGCGCTGCCAATGGTAACTTTGCTATAGAGGACATTGATTTTATGATCTTTACCCAGGTTAACCTTTCCACTATCAAACTTGTGATGGGCGAACTTGGGCTGCCCATTGAGAAGACGCACTGGATCATGGATAAGTGGGGGTATACCGGCTCAGCTTGCCTTCCTATGGCGTTCGATGATGCCCGCAAACTTGGCAAGATAAAATCTGGCGACCTGGTCATGTTCGTGGGTTCCGGTGTGGGTTACAACCAGGCTGCCACAGCTTTTAGAATGCCTTAAGCACAAGGAAAATTTTTATGTCTGTATTAGAGGAATACAATCGAAGGTTAACCAGCCTGGAAGCCGCAATTTCTAAGGTCAAATCAAACCAGACGGTGTGTGTTGCCATGGCCGGCGCGGAACCGCCGGGGTTGCTGGAAGAATTAGGTCGGCAGGGTCACCGCTTAGAAAATGTTACGACATGGACTTGCCTGCCCATGCGCTCCTACGAGGCTTTTCTCAACCCGGAAATGGATGGGCATATATTTAATGAGAATTGGTTTTATTCCCCAGCCGATCGGAAAGTTCATCCGGAGGGGCGGGTTTCCTACGTGCCTAACAATTTGCACTCTGCGGGTATGGACAAGCTCTACGCTAACAATGGCTATGTAGATGTTTTTATAGGCACAGCCACGATGCCGGATGAGAATGGCTATATGTCACTCTCCCTAGGAAATGTCTATGAAAAGGACATGGTCGAAGCAGCGCGGCTTGTTATCTTAGAGATTAACGAAAATTTGCCCTGGACTAATGGAGACACGCGCGTGCATATCTCCGATGTACACTATGTGGTAGAGAATCATGTGCCGCTTCCACAACTGCTAGGGGAAGAACCGACTGAGATTGAGCGCATGATCGGTGAACACGTAGCAAACCTAATCGAAGATGGGGCGACGCTTCAGCTTGGTATCGGTGGTATTCCGAATGCGATCTCCTCATTCTTGGTTAACCATCGGGATTTGGGTATTCACACAGAAATGTTTGTTGATGGGATGGTCGACCTCCATAATGCTGGGGTGATCACCAACCATAGAAAAACACTCCACCAAGGGAAAATGATAGCAGCCTTTGCACTTGGCACGCAAAAACTCTATGATTTCGTTAACCATAACCCCGACGTAGAGATTATGCGTGGCAAATATGTCAATGATCCATACATAGTTGGTAAGAACTATAAGATGACCAGCATCAATACAGCGATACAGGTGGACATTCTTGGGCAAGTGTGCTCGCAGAGCCTGGGTACACGCCAGATCAGCGGAACGGGCGGCCAAGCCGACACACACCGCGGAGCCCAGCTCTCTGATGGCGGGCGCGGCATTATTGCTTTGCGATCTACTGCTAAGAATGGCACAGTCTCGACTATCGTACCAACTTTAGCCCCCGGTGCAGGTGTCACTGTTCCCAGCCAAGATGTTGACACGATTGTAACAGAATATGGCATTGCTGAATTGCGCGGATTGAGCGTAAAAAAGCGTATGGAAGCTTTGATAAAGATTGCTCACCCCGATTTTCGTGATTGGATTCGCGAGGAAGCGCACCGATTGGGGATTGTTCCAGATAAGCGATTTTTTTTAGAGAAAGTAGGGTTAACACAATGAATGAGATATTAGGTAAATGGGCACAAATTGAAGGGCAACCGTATCCTGGTCTCTCTTTTACATTTAAAGAGGATGGAACCTATGATTCTGCCTATGAGCCGATGGGGATTACTTCTAGCGGAACCTATAAGATCGAAGGTGATCTCATTGATATGAATCAAACAGAGCATACTTTTGGGTTGCTGGGAGGCTTTGTGGGTCGTTTTGCTATTGAAGGCAAACAATTAAAGCTGAACTTGGTGGCAGAAGGAATGCATGAGCGGCCAACGGATCTCAACGGCGCCGTAATTTATGAAAAAGTAGATTGAGGTAAAACAATATGACAGGAAAGAAACTAGCACGCAATGTAGCAGTTGTGGGCGTGGGGATGAGCAAATTTGGTGTATTCCCCGAGAAAACCTCGCGTGATTTATTTGTGGAAGCTTATCGCGATCTGATCAGCTCTATCGAGAATCATTTCGCCCCAGAGGATATTCAAGCCTTTTTTATGGGGAATTTCACCTCGGATCAATTCGAAAAGCAAGGTCACTTAGCGCCAATTATTACGAGTTGGATTGGACTTTCGCCAGTGGCAAGCATGCGTATCGAGGATGCCTGTGCCAGCGGAGGCGTTGCCTTACATCAGGCGATCCTAGCGGTTGCCTCCGGGCAGTTCGATGTTGTTTTAGTTGGTGGGGTGGAAAAGATGACCGATCTACCAACAGCTGAAGTGACTAATGCTTTGGCTTCAGCAGCAGATACTTTGTTTGAAATTCCTGCGGGTTTTACATTTCCAGGTTTGTATGCCACGATGGCAACCGCATATCTGGAAAAATACGATGCAGACCCCGATGCTTTCGCCCGGGTAGCTATTAAAAATCATTCTAATGGCGCTCTCAACGATAAAGCTCAATTCAATCAAACTATTCAGGATGTGATCGCCGGTAAGAAGGCTAAAGCCATCAAAAAAGGCATTCCTGTTCCGAGCTGGGAAACGGAAATGGAATTTATGCAAGACCCAAAGGCTAACCCGATGATTGCTTGGCCCCTGAGGCTCTTCGATTGCTCTCCGATTTCGGATGGTGCAGCAGCGCTTTTACTCGTGAGTGAAGATTTAGCAGCAAAATATACTCAACACCCTATCTTCGTTGCTGGAGTAGGTCAGGCGAGTGATGGTGCGCTGGCTGAACGTGACTCACTGACAGAAATTGCTTCAGCTTCAAAAGCTGCACAACAAGCATATGCTATGGCAGGCATCACACCTGATGATATTGACTTTGCTGAGGTGCACGATTGCTTTACTATTGCCGAGATCATCGCCAGCGAAGACCTGGGCTTCTTTCCGCGTGGGGAAGGCTGGAAAGCTGCTTTGGAAGGCCAAACTGCGCGTACGGGCTTACACCCCATCAACACCAGTGGTGGTCTGAAATCAAAGGGGCATCCGGTTGGGGCTTCAGGCGTCGCCCAGGTAGTGGAAGTCTGGAAGCAGTTTCATGGTGTAGCTGGTGACCGTCAGCTGCCTGGAGAGTTGAAATATGCCCTGACACATAATGTTGGGGGAACAGGGCAAACTGCCGTAGTGCATATTTTTGAAAAGAGGAATTGAGATGAATGACTTGAAACTCGAAGCAAAAACATTCTTTGAAAAAATTGAAAACGGCGTTTTAATTGGCTCCCGATGTTTAAATTGCGGTCATATGAGCTTGCCGCAACGTTATATTTGCCCAGAATGCAAGTCTGATCAGGCAGAGTTGATTGAATTTAGTGGAAAGGGGCGGCTTTCAGCATTTACGGTTATTTATGTCCCGGCAACAGAGATGTTGGTTGCGGGTTACGACGCTAAAAATCCCTATATGGTCGGCATTGTTACTTTAGATGAAGGACCTTGCATCAGCGCCCAAATTGTGGGTATGGACCTGTCGGATCCACACAAGATAGCGATTGGAACACCATTGCACATGACTATCATTGATCGTACGGTAGGTGAAACGCATAAAAAAGTGCTCGCTTTTGAGCCATCTGAAGCAAAATGAGTTTAGAACATGCCAGAAGCTATTGTCAATAACGTACGTCTATATTATGAACTACATGGACCCGCCGATGGGGAGGTGCTTGTGCTCTCCAATGGAATTATGATGAGTACTGCCAGCTGGATCTATCAGACGAGAGCGCTTTCAAAGCACATGCGCTTGCTTCTGTACGATTGCCGTGGTATGTGGCGTTCTGAACACCCAGCAGGTCCATATTCGATGGATCAACACGCTGATGACTTAGCAGCTTTGCTTGATGCTTTGGATATTCCCAAAGCGCATATTGGTGGGATCTCGTATGGTTCGGAGATCAGCATGACTTTTGCTTTGAAATATCCTGAGAAAACCAAAAGTTTGGTCATCATCGATGGTGTTTCGGAAGTTCAGCCATTTTTACGGGCACAAACATATCCTTGGAAATTGGCTGCAGAGCGAAAAGATGCCGAACTCCTTTACTGGACTTCGGTGACATTAAATTTCTCGGCAGAGTATGTAAAAGCAACCCAAGCATATACAACCGAAGCGATTGAAAGATTCTCTGCGATTGATATGGAATCTTTTGTGGAAATGATGTCAGCATTTTATAATATAAATATCACGGATGAACTCTCAAAGATAAAGTGTCCAACACTCGTTGTTATCGGTGAGGCAGACCGTATTAAGGGTAGAGAATATGCCCAACGGATTGCGGAAAAAATCGAAAATTCAGAATATGTAGTAGTTCCAGGTGCAGGGCATGCCCTTTGTCTGGATAAACCCGATCCTCTTAATACTTTGTTGATCGGTTTCGTTGTGAAGAATAGTTAAAAAAGGAGGCGCACCGTTTTTTTATTACCTCAATCTTTCGAAAAAATAAAAAATGAAAATATAAAGGAGTAAATAGAATGAAAAAGTCGTTAGTTTTTACCTTCTCGATACTGATCATCGCTTCGATGATCTTGGGTGCCTGTGCCCAGGCTACCCCCACCGAGACTGCTGGCGGAGAAAAGTTAGCCGTCGGCATTGTTTTGCCCACCAAGGATGAACCCCGCTGGATCCAGGATGAAACCCGCTTCAAAGAAGCCCTGCAAAAAGAGGGCTACAGCGTGGAAATTCTCTTCAGCCAGGGTGATTCCGCCAAGGAAAAGCAGA
>Ga0208826_1001321_pt1 | contig 21246 bp, 17 predicted proteins | sample AD_UKC115_MetaG_FD_184451 | JGI IMG/M metagenome (GOLD analysis project Ga0208826, IMG submission 184451) | Active sludge microbial communities of municipal wastewater-treating anaerobic digesters from Hong Kong - AD_UKC115_MetaG (SPAdes)... | ecosystem: Engineered > Bioreactor > Anaerobic >...
TGTTGTCGGTATATATGGAATCAGAAGATGCTACCGCAAAAGTTGCAGCGTAATCAGGACATAAATTCATATAATAATATCCGTCCGATGGATCCAATATCAGTGGAGGATCGCAATTGATTCGGTCGAGATGGGTCATAATGGGTTGGCAAGCTTCATGACAAGAAGTTTCTACCACCAATCCGGTTGATTGAGTGGACCCGTTTGATTTTAAAACAATAGTAACGGCTCCATTGTCGGGATTGAGTGAATTTGCCCGAAAAGACCAACTGTCTAAGATAATGTTGTTGGTTGAATTCCACCAGGGAGCATTCAAACTACCCATTAATACCAAATATTGCGGATTGGCAGTTCCGGCGTTATAAATATAAACTGTATCTGAAGGATCAATATCAGAACCGCTACGCAGTAAGATTTGTACGTAAGGATGAAGCGGATCATTAGAAGTTATGGTAATGGTATCGCGGCTATTGGCTTGGTAGTTGCCATTTGCACCTCCGTTATCATAAATAATAATTCCACATCCCGATACTGTTCGTTTGCTTTGATAGGGCATGTTATATGCTTGAGCCTGAACTAAAATAGGGAGACTCATTAGCATCCCAATAATGAAAATGTAGATTTTTTTTATTTTCATAATTTTATTTTCAAAAAATATAATTGGATTTTTTATTTTCTAATTTTTTTTTATTTGATAATAATCTTATTATCATTCAAATAACGAGATAAATTTTCTTCATAAGTCTTACGGGAATAAACAACAAAATACTTTTTCCCTTCTTCTATCACATAATAAATAGTTTCATCGTATGGAATATTTAATTCGTATAAATACGGATTAAAAGTTTTGTTTTCAAATACAACAGCAGTTTTCTGAAATGTTCCTGTCCCGTCTTTTAAGCGAAGTTCAGAGATAAGTCCTTGGTTTATTCCGTTTTCGGGTTCTGTTTCAGAAATATAGTACATGTTATCCAAGTAGTAATTATACACAGCAATCTTGAACGAACCGCTTTCTTCCATTTGGGACAATTTTTCATTCCCAATGACTCCGATTAGCCGTTGATCCGGCTTTAATTCCATATTTTGAGCGTATATACTGCCTGCTACAAAGAGCAAAAAAAATAAAACCGCACTTTTTGTAAATTGATGTATCATAATGATTTTTTTAAATGTTTTTCCCTGATTTATTTTGACGCAAAAATATAAAAAAAAGTTGCATTTCACAAAAACTTTACCTCTTTTAATCCAAAAGATGAAATATTTCCCTTTTCATCCATTAAAAGAAGCCGACCGTATAAATCTATTCCTGTGATAATTTTCATGGTTTCTATACCATTTATTAAATATAAATGTTTCTCCTGATATTGATACAAAGCATTTAAATATTCATTTTTTAAAATTAAATGATTTTGTATGTTTAATAAATGATAATCTTGTTTGAGTATATCAATAAATTTTTCTAAAAGAGATTTTGTGTCATAGTTTTTTTCGGTAATCATTTTTAAAGAGATCGGATTCGGAATGGAAGATGAGAACTGAACTTGATTAACATTGATTCCTATGCCGGCAATAGTCCTGCTAATACAATCTCCTTCGAGAAAATGTTCAATGAGAATTCCTCCAATTTTGTCGGAGCCAACATAAATGTCATTAGGCCATTTGATCTGAACTTTTGGAAGGTAACGTAATAGTAATTTTCGAATTGCTAATGAAAAATATTGATTAAAAATGAATTGAGATACAGGTGGAAGGGGGGGGGTAAAGTAGATGCTTGCCAAAATATTTGCTCCGTGGCTACTCTCCCATGTGTTTGTTCCTTGTCCTCTTCCATGAGTCTGTTCTGCGGTGTATACTGTATAAAATTCGGGTAAATTATTGTTAGATAAAAGCTTGTCTTCTGCCAATTTTTTAAGAAAATTATTGGTGGAATCAGTAGTGTCAATAAAATGAAATAATTTTTTTTTCATTTGACAAAAATAACTATCTTTGCCCAATAATTTAGTGAAAAAATGAAAAAAATCAGATTGTTTTTATTTGCAATGCTTGCAGTTGCTTTTTCTTCTTGCTACGACGAAACCAATGAGTTCGCTGAAAGTATGTTTACCAATGAAAAAATATCAAATGCATTAAAAAGTTGTTTGAAAATTTCAAAGGATACGGCGGTCAATAAACTCTGTATTTCTGATGGTTTTTATGAAAATGAAAGTTATTACATTAATTTACCTCAAGGACTTAATCAAATGGCTGATACATTAGCTGAATACGGGGATGAAGATATTATTGATTCCTTGGTGTTGAAAATGAATCGTACCGCTGAAACTGTCGGGAATAAAATCTCTCAGCAATTTAATTCTACGATCACGGCAATCTCATTTTCCGATCCTAATGAAATTTTGAATGGAAGTAGTATTTCCGCAACTTCTTATTTGAAGTTATACAAAGAAACGGCACTAATATCCTCTCTTAAAACCGAGATTGAAAATACAATGAATGCCAATGGAGGGAAAGCCTATTGGGAAGATGCGATTTCAACATACTACCAAAGGACCTCTGTTCCGATTTCCTATGATTTATATCGTTATATGTCTGAAGAGATAATTTCGGCAATCTTTGCGGAAATGGAAAAAGAAGAGGACAATATTCGCACGCTCCCCGAGCATAGAGTGACTACGGAATTGGAGGAAGTGTTCGGCAATTAATTCTTTTGAATTTTTAATTTAATGTTAGACTATAATTAATCTTGATTTATGAGAACGGAAAAACTTTTTTCAGGAAAAACATTAGCTATTTTATCCGGTGGCGGTGATACCCCGGCTATTAATTCTAGTATTGAATGTGTACGGAATCGCGCCTCTATGCTTGGTTTCAAAGTGTACGGAATTCAACGTGGATGGAAAGGCCTTTTGGGTAATGGCGATGTGGTTGATCTGACAAATATTCCATATAACGGAATTTATGGAGGAACCGCCCTTTTGTCGAGCAGAACAAATCCTTTTCCGGGAAAGAAAAATACAGAAGACCGTTCTGAACAAATATTAAGAAACATTGAACGATATAAAATTGATGTTTTGGTAACCATAGGGGGTGATGATACGAATGGGGCTGCCAAAAAATTGTATGAGCAATACGGAATTCCGGTTATCGGTTTCCCTAAAACCATTGATAATGACCTGCGGACACATACATTGCATCATTATGGAGGTCAACAAAATGAAACCGTACTATGTCCCGGTTTCCCTTCTGGAGCATTGGCCATTAAGAAATTAACAGCGAAATTGCACACAACCAATGAGTCTCACCAACGAATTATGGTTCTTGAAGTGATGGGAAGAGATGCCGGATGGCTGACAGGAAGTGCCATTTTCGGAGGAGCACAGGTTGCCCTTATTCCTGAAGTTGAAATGACGAGAGAACGTAAGGATTTCTTTTTCGAATTTGTCAAGGAAAAATATATGAGATCTCCCAAACGAAGTTTGATTATTGCAGTTTCGGAAGGCGTTCGTTGGTGGAACGAGGAAAAACAAACGTTGGATATGGTCTATGCCAGTCCTGATTTAGATGAATATGGACATCCTCGCTTCGGAGGAATCAGTGGGGTAATTGCTTCCGAAATTTCCAAAAGAACCGGTATCGAAGCCCGGGGACAAATTTCAGGATATATTCCCCGTGCCGGAAAATGCTCGGAATATGATCGCAGATTAACTTCTACGCTCGCCGATAAGGTAGTAGACCTTTTGTTGAGAGCTGACTATGGGAAAATGCCTGTGATGAAAAATATAGTTCCTTATGCCGAACTCGAAGAGTACCATACCAATGCCATTGAAATGGGCAATATCGGCAATTTTCCTCTCCCTGAAGATTATTATAACGCAAATGAATTTTATTTTACCGACCAATATATAGATTTCTTATCCAATATTCTTGGGGCGCCTTATCGCATGGAGTTTGATTATGAATTCCCATTGGTTATCCCTCATTAATATATATTAATCAGTTAATTAAATTAAATTATGAGTTCATTTATTTTAGAAGGTGGGACAGCATTACACGGGGAAATCACACCCCAAGGAGCTAAAAATGAGGCATTACAAGTGCTCTGTGCCGTGTTGCTGACAAAAGAACCCGTCGTCATTTCAAATGTGCCAGCAATTTTAGATGTACAACGATTGATTTCAATTCTCGCTTCAATGGGTGTTGAGGTTACGAAAATAGATGAGCATACCTACCGATTCCAAGCGGATAAAATAGATTTTGATTATTTGCAAACTCAAGAGTTTATCAATACCTCTGCTTCGATTCGGGCTTCTATTATGTTGTTGGGACCATTGTTGGGAAGATTTGGCAAAGCATATACATCAAAACCCGGTGGTGATAAGATTGGCAGACGTCCTCTAACAACTCACTTTGAGGGATTTGCCCAACTTGGAGCTGTACTCAAACAGCCAAATCACTACATGTTTGAATTGTCAGCCAATCCGCTCCGAGGAACTTATATTCTTTTGAATGAAGCTTCCGTTACTGGAACCGCAAATATTGTGATGGCTGCTGTACTCGCAAAGGGAGAAACAACTATCTTTAATGCCGCTTGTGAACCATACGTGATTCAATTATGTAAAATGCTCAACAAAATGGGGGCCGATATTACAGGAATAGGTTCCAATTTGTTGACCATTAAAGGGGTTGAAGAATTGTCGGGCTGTGAGCACAAAATCCTGCCCGATATGATTGAAATTGGTAGTTTTATCGGAATGGCTGCCATTACCCGCTCCGAAATAACCATTCGAAATTGCGCTTATGACCAGCTTGGCATTATTCCGTACATCTTTTCTAAATTGGGTGTCCTGTTAGAACGCCAAGGAGACGATATTTATATTCCAAAACATGAAGCGTATGAAATTGATACCAATATGGATGGCTCCATCCTGACCATTTACGATGCTCCCTGGCCGGGATTTACTCCGGACTTGATAAGTATCGCATTGGTTACTGCAATTCAAGCTAAAGGAAGTGTTCTGATACATCAGAAAATGTTTGAAAGCCGACTCTTTTTTGTCGATAAACTTCAAGAAATGGGAGCCCAAATTATTTTATGTGACCCGCATCGGGCAACGGTTATAGGACTTGATCGCAAATATAATTTGAGAGGAACGACCATGGCTTCTCCCGATATCCGTGCAGGAGTAGCCCTTCTGATCGCAGCACTTTCCGCCGAAGGGGTCAGTAGAATTCAAAATGTGGAACAAATAGACCGCGGTTACGAAAATCTTGTACAACGATTGAACCAACTCGGCGCCAACATTGAAAGAGTAGTAGGGTAAGTCTGCAGAATTGGAATTTTTAAAAATGTAAATAGTATGAATATAAAATTGTCAGTGGGGATTTTGATTTTAATGAGTTTTATGTTTTATGCTTGTAACTCATCTGAATCAGGAAAAGATGCCGATAAATACTGCGATTCTGTAATTGTTATCCAAAATCGTGCTATTACACAATTAGACAGTTTTTTCCAGTCTACACGTTATAGAAATTATTCTACAACAGAGTTTTATAAAAAAGCTCAAGACGAAACTATCCGACAAATAGAAGCACTTAAAAAATTGGGAAATTTTCATGAAGATAACACTTTACATATAGCATTATTGCATGTTTTAACAGTGACGGATCAGATGCTTAAGGAAGAAGGAAAAACTATTCTTGAATTAGATGAACAGCTGCTCATAAAATATGATAAACAGAAAGTTGATCAATTGGATAGCATTGAAAATAGTGCAATTTTGAAAATTCAAGCCGCCCAGTTGTTTTTCGATTCGGTACAAGTACAGTTTTTAACTCAATACGGATTCGATGTGGTGGCTGACTCAACTCAATATACAGTAAAACCTGATTTGGAATGAAATGTAATTATCATACACACTCCACCTATTGTGATGGTAAAGAACCCATGGCTCTATTTGTCAAGAAAGCTACCGAACTTCAATTTGATCACTTGGGCTTTTCGTCCCATGCTCCTATAGATTTTAGAAATGATTTTGCTATTCGGGAAAACCATATCCCGACTTATATTCAGGAAATTGAAGGTCTTAAAGTGCAGTATCCTTCGGTCCAATTGTTTAAAGCACTTGAATGTGATTTTATTCCCGGAATTTCTAAGCCCTTTTCCTACTTTAAAGATAAATATTACTTGGATTATATCATCGGAGGAGTTCATTTAGTTGGAAATAATTTAATGGAAGAACTCTGGTTTATAGATGGTTCTAAAAGAGAAATCTATGATTCGGGATTGGAAAAATTCTTTAAGGGGGATATTAAAAAAGCAGTAACCGCCTTTTGGGAACAAACTTTTGAAATGATTGAAGTTGAAAAATTCGATATTATTGCCCATTTGGATAAAATTAAAATGCATAATCAAAATCGTTTTTTTTCAGAAAAGGAATCTTGGTATCGGAATCTCGTTTTTCATGCCCTATCTTTAATTAAGAAAAATAATATTATTGTTGAAATTAATTCCAGGGGTTTGTATAAAGGGCGTTGTGATTCTTTTTATCCATCCTCATTCGTGATAGAAAAAGCAGTGCAAATGGAGATACCCTTTCTGATTAGCAGTGATGCACATCTTTCTTCTGAATTGCCGCTTTATTATGAAGAAGCTGTCGAAGAATTAATCAAATGCGGAGTAAAATCTCTTATGGGCTTTCATAATGGAGTGTGGAGTGCTTATGATATATGTTGATTCTTTATTAAAAAAAAATATATTTTTGCAGAAAACGTAATTTTTGATTCTTTATATTCTTAAAATAATAGAAAATTATGAATAAATACGGAAGCCGTGTTTCAAACAAAAGCAGAGGCAAAACAGAACGATCTAAATGGATTAAACCTTTCTGGATCTGTTATTCTGTAATGCTTTCGATTCTTTTTTTGATTTTCTTCCTCATTGCACAAGGTTGGTTGGGGTTTATGCCTTCGTTTGAGGATCTCGAAAATCCGAAAACTAATCTGGCAACGGAAGTATACTCTGAAGATGGAGAATTATTGGGAAAATATTACATTGAAAACAGATCTAACTGCAAATATTCGGAATTGTCTCCCAATCTGATTCAAGCACTCATTGCAACCGAAGATGTGCGTTTTTACACACATTCCGGAGTTGATGCACGTGCATTGATTCGTGTTATGGGTGGATTGATGACCTTCAGTCATAAAGGAGGCGGAAGTACTATTTCACAACAATTAGCCAAAAATCTCTTTCCCCGTGACCCTAATGCCGGCCTCGGTAAATTAATTATAACAAAATTAAAAGAATGGGTAGTGGCTATTCGATTGGAACGAAGTTATTCCAAAAATGAAATCCTTGCCATGTATTTTAATACAGTGGATTTTGGGAGCAACTCACTGGGAATAAAATCTGCAGCAGCAACCTATTTCGACAAAATCCCTGCCAATCTTTCTGTTGAAGAGTCCGCTTTGCTTGTGGGAATGTTGAAAGCACCGACGAGGTATAACCCCCGCAGGAATCCGGAAAATGCTATTAATCGAAGAAATACGGTTCTGAACCAAATGGAAAAGTACGATTTTATTATGGAATCGGTTTATGACTCCATCAAAGCAATGCCCATTGATATTTCTAAATTTTCCACCCAAACTCATATCTCCGGAAAAGCTACTTATTTTAGAGAATATCTTAGATTGTATCTGAATAATTGGTGTAAGAACAATCCGAAAGAAGACGGAACATTGTATGATATTTATAAAGATGGATTGAAAATTTATACGACTATTAATTCTAAAATGCAAAAATACGCTGAAGAGGCAGTATTTGAACATGTATGCGAGTATTTGCAACCAATGTTTTTTGACCATTGGAAAGGACGTAAAAATGCACCTTTCTTCAGAATCTCCGAGGAGGAAACGGAACAGATTTTAGTCTCTGCCATGCGCCGTTCAGACCGTTATGAAATGATGAAAGCGGCCGGGCGTAGCGAAAAGGAGATTCGTCAGGCATTCGACAAACCTGTAAAGATGAAAATTTTCTCTTGGAAAGGAATGAAAGATACCGTGATGACTCCAATGGATTCAATTCGTTATATGAAGTCTTTTTTGCATTGTGGCCTTATGGCGATGGATGTCAATACCGGCTACGTGAAAGCTTATGTGGGAGGTGTTAATTATCGTTATTTTCAATTTGATCACGTGAAGTTGTCTAAACGTCAAGTGGGCTCGACTTTCAAACCTTATGTCTATACGGTTGCCATGCAAAATGGAGAGTATGATCCTTGTACTTTAGTTCCTAATGTCCCCGTTACATTCTCTCCCGGCGATTGGGGCGTGATAGATTCTTGGACTCCTAGAAATTCTGGTGATTATAAAGAGGGACAAATGCTTCCTTTGAAAGAAGCTCTTGCCCACTCACTTAACCAAGTATCCGCTTTTCTGATGAAACAATACGGACCTCAGTCGGTTATTCAATTGGTACGTGCAATGGGGATGACCAGCGAAATTCCCGAAGTGCCGGCAATCTGTCTTGGTGCATGCGAACTTACATTATACGAACAAGTGGGCGCCATTAATTGCTTCCCCAATCAAGGAGTCTATGTGGAACCTACTTTTATTACCAAAATTTGCGATAAGGAAGGAAATGTGATTAAAAGCTTTACCCCAAAAACAAATGAAGCGATTGATCAGATTACTGCTTTTAAAACGGTTCGGCTTATGCAAGGAGTTGTGGATTATGGAACCGGCTGGAGTTTACGTGGAAATAAATACCAACTCTCATTTCCGCTCGGAGGTAAAACCGGAACTACCGATAACCAATCCGATGGTTGGTTTGTGGGATACACTCCGGTGCTGACTTGTGGTGTTTGGGTTGGCTGCGAAGATAGAGCCGCTCACTTCCGTTCCATTTCACTCGGACAAGGAGCGCGTACCGCACTCCCCGTATTTGCCCTTTTTATGAAAAAATGCTACAACGATAAAGATTTACCCTATAGTAAAATGTTGGAAAATCCCGAAAAGTATCCCGGAATGCATTTTCAGGTTCCTCAGGCATTTACTGGAGACCCTGCTACCGGTTGCGAAAGCAAAGAACAAAAACAAAAAAAGAAACCCGATTTTGATTAATCATTTTTTACAATTCTATGAAATTATCTATTGTTATTCCGGTTTATAATGAAGAAAAAACGATCCACCTGATTCTTGATAAAATTTTGGCAGTGAAGTTGATTGCAGATTTTAAGAAAGAAATTATTCTAGTGAACGATTGTTCCAAAGATAGCTCCCAACAAGCTATTGAACGCTATATCCAAGAACATCCCGAAGTGGAAATGAAGTATTTTGCTCAACCTTATAATATGGGAAAAGGGGCAGCGCTCCACCGCGGATTCGATGAAGCTTCCGGTGATTATATTATTGTGCAGGATGCCGACCTGGAATATGACCCCCAAGAATATAACCTACTTCTTAAACCCGTTGTGGATGGCTTCGCTGATGTGGTTTACGGCTCCAGATTTATGGGCGGGAAACCACATAGAATTCTCTTTTTCTGGCACTCCATTGGGAATAGATTTTTAACCAGATTATCTAATATGTTTACCAACCTGAATCTCTCGGATATGGAAACATGTTACAAACTCTTCCGTGCCGATATTATTAAGTCTATATATTTTATTGAAAACAGATTCGGCTTCGAACCCGAAGTAACCGCCAAAATCGCCCGTTTTAAAAATATTCGCATCTACGAAGTTGGGATCTCCTATTATGGAAGAACCTATGAAGAAGGAAAGAAAATAGGTTGGAAAGATGGTTTTAGAGCTATTTATTCTATTTTGAAGTATAATATCTTTTCCCGCAGATACTTGAAATAAAATATTCTTAATTCAAGAAGCAGATTTACTTTGTATTATTGTGTATAATTTTTGAAAAAAATAAAGTTTCCCCATATTTACGGGTAATACTTTCAAAACCTTTTTTTGTATCTTTGCAACTTCAAAAAGAGAACCTAATTCCTTATTGTCTAAATTTAATACAGACCTTACCCCAAAATTCCCAAAAACATGGAAGACGAGAAAGATGTTATGGATGAAAAGAATCAAATTGAACCCGTAACCGGAGGAGAGCCATCGGAAGAATATAATTTACATAAAATTATCCATGTTCAAAGTATGTTTGAGAAGTGGTTTCTGGATTATGCTTCTTATGTGATTCTTGACCGTGCGTTGCCTGATGTATTTGACGGACTGAAGCCTGTGCAAAGAAGAATTCTCCATTCGATGGATGAATTGGAAGATGGCCGCTACAATAAGGTTGCCAATATCGTTGGAAATACTATGAAGTACCATCCCCATGGAGACCGCTCTATCGGGGATGCTATGGTGCAACTCGGCCAAAAAGGGCTACTGATTGATACGCAGGGAAATTGGGGAAATATTTTTACCGGCGACCCGAGTGCCGCTCCCCGTTACATAGAAGCACGCCTCACTAAATTTGCCATCGAAGTTGTCTTTAATCCTAAAGTTACCGATTGGCAATTGTCCTACGACGGCCGAAATAAAGAACCTATTTTATTACCGGTTAAATTTCCGCTTCTCTTAGCCCAAGGCGTTGAAGGCATTGCAGTGGGATTATCTACCCAAATCTTACCCCACAATTTTTTGGAACTTATTGATGCTTCTATCGCTATTCTGGAAAAAAAAGATTTTGAACTCTATCCTGATTTTCCGACAGGTGGCGCTATCGACGTGAGTAAATATAACGACGGTGCCCGCGGAGGAAGAATTAGAAATCGTGCCAAAATTACAATTCTTGATAAGAAAACTTTGGTGATTACCGAAATTCCTTTCGGCACCAATACTGCGAAGTTAATTAAGGAATCTAAAAAGTCAATTACCAATGCCGTAGAAAACGGCAAACTGAAAATTAAGAAAATTGACGACAATACGGCGGAAAGTGTTAAAATTCTTCTTCATTTACAACCCGGTGTTTCTCCCGACCAAACCATTGATGCCCTTTATGCCTTTACTGACTGTGAACTTTCTTATTCGCCTAATGCTTGCGTTATTCACGACGGAAAACCGGCCTTCCTTTCAGTCAAAGATATTCTTAAAATTAATACCCGGAATACCGTCAGCATCCTTAAAAGAGAGCTCGAAATACAACTTCGCGAATTGGAAGAACAGTGGCATTGGGTATCCTTAGAGAAGATTTTCTTTGAACAACGAATTTATAAAGAATTGGAGAAAGATACCGAAACATGGGAAAATCAAATTGTGAATATTGAAAAAGCTTTTGACCCATATCGGAAATTACTCAAAATGGAGATTACCCGCGACATGGTGCTTAAGTTATGTGAAAAACCGGTTCGCAAAATCTCTAAATTTGATATCAAAAAAGCGGAAGAACAACTTCTCAGCATCGAAACCGATATAGAAGAGATTCGCAACCACCTCGAACATCTTATTGGCTATACGATTCGCTATTTTACAGAACTTAAGAAAAAATACGGGAAAGGAAAAGAACGTAAAACGGAAATTAAAAATTTCGATACGATTGATGCTACGGCAGTGGCCGTCGCCAATCAAAAATTATATGTCAATAAAAAAGAGGGCTTCGTAGGAACCAACCTGAAACGTGACGATCAAATTGAGTACGTCTGCGATTGCTCCGATATTGACGAAATTATTGTATTTGGCGAAAATGGAAAGTTTGTTGTCTCGAAAGTATCTGAAAAACAGTTTATTGGCTCCAATATTCTGTATGTTGCTGTCTTTAGAAGAAATGACGACAGAACCATTTATAATATGGTTTATTCCGACGGTCCCAATGGAAATGCAATGGTCAAAAGATTTGCGGTTGGCGGTGTGACCCGCGATAAAGAATACGACCTGACCAAAGGAAAAAGCGGTTCCAAAGTGCTCTATTTTACCTCTAACCCCAACGGAGAGGCCGAAAAAATAAAAGTCTTCCTCAAAGCAAAACCGAAGTTGAAGAAATTGCAATTCGAATTTGATTTCAGCTCTATAGCCATCAAAGGAAGAGCGTCGCAAGGAAATATTCTCTCCCGAAATGCAGTAAGAAAAATAGAAATGAGCGAAAAAGGAATCTCGACGCTCAGCGCCATACACGTCTATTTCGATAGCACGGTTATGAAACTTAATGTCGAAGAACGGGGAACACTGCTCGGCTCCTTTAAAAACAATGATAAGATTTTATCCGTGTATCAGTCTGGGTACTACAGAACAACCGGGTATGACCTCATTACCCATTTTGAGGATAATCTAATCCTGATTCAAAAATATAACCCTCAAAAAGTTCTAACCGCCATCTATTGGAATAAAAAAGAGGAGAAATACTTTATCAAAAGATTTATCCCCGATTTCTCTGAAAAGATCATCGATTTTCTTCCCGAAGGGAAAGAATTTCAACTCATTGACGTTTCACTGGATCACCTGCCTCAAATGCAGATTAAATACCAACTGAAAAATCAGAAAGAACTCTCCGAAGAAATTATCTCCGTGGCAGATTATGTTGATGTAATGAGTGTGAAAGCCAAAGGAAAACGCATCAATCAACCAGCCATTAAGAAGGTGAAGTTTGCTGAACCATTGCCTTATGATGAGCCCGAAGAAATTGATGAAGTTGAAGAAATCGAAGATTTAGACCAAGAGAATGAAATATCGGCACCCCAATCTATTGATGAAGAGGTAGCCAAAGAGATTTTTGAAATCATTGAACCTCGTAAAGAAGCTAAAAAACAACGATCCGAGGAGGATGATTCCGGAGAACAATTAGCCCTCTTCGACTAACCATTATGCTCTTTGATACCTCGTTATGATAGATTAATAATGTGCGTTGCTGTGATATTTTTTTTTGTATCTTTGCAACCTCAATTTTAGCCCGAATGGCGGAATTGGTAGACGCGCTACATTCAGGGTGTAGTAACCGAACGGTTGTGCAAGTTCGAGTCTTGTTTCGGGCACCAAGCAAATGTTAATTTTTTAAATTGAATAAATTATGAAATATATAGATAACGAAAATTTTAAAGGGAAAAAAGTATTAGTTCGCGTGGATTATAATGTTCCGCTCAATGATCTATTTGAAGTAACTGATGTTACCCGCATCGAAAGAACGAAAAAAACAGTAAGCAAAATTGTCAATGATGGCGGTATTGCCATCTTGATGTCTCATCTCGGCCGTCCCAAAGGAGAAGCTAACGAAAAGTTCTCTCTCGAGCATATTATCAAACGTTCCTCCGAAGTGTTGGGTAAAAATGTGATTTTCCTCGGCGATGTCCTGAGCGATGATGTTGAAAAGAAAGTCAGTGCCCTGAAACCCGGTGATGTCGGACTGCTCGAAAATCTTAGATTTCACAAAGGTGAAGAAAAAGGCGACGTGGAGTTTGCCAAAGCAATTGCCCGCCTTGGAGATGTATATGTCAATGACGCTTTCGGTACCGCTCATCGTGAACATGCCTCTACTGCCACCATCGTGAAATTTTTCCCCTCCCAAAGTTATGCCGGATATCTTCTCTATGAAGAAGTTACGAATCTCGAAAAAGTGCTGTCTAATGCAAAATCTCCATTTACTGCAATTATTGGAGGTTCTAAAGTGTCCACCAAACTGAATATTATATTGAATCTTCTTGACCGCGTGGACAGTCTTATCATTGCAGGTGGAATGAGCTACACTTTCCTCCATTCGCTAGGTGTTAAAATCGGAAATTCGATTTTTGAACCCGAGATGGTGGATATGGCCAAAGAGATCGTTTCCAAAGCACACTTGAAAGGCGTTGACCTCTATTTTCCTATAGACAATATTTGTGCCGACAAGTTCTCCGAAGATGCAAATACTTACATTACAACCCAGAATCATATTCCTGACGGATGGGAAGGTGTTGATATCGGTCCACGAACCATTCAGAAATTTGCCCGAATAATTAAAGATTCTGAAACGATTCTTTGGAACGGCCCCGTGGGTGTGTTCGAAATCGATAAATTTGGATTCGGAACTCAATCTATGGCACTTTGCGTTGCCGTTACGACCATGTCCGGTGCCTTTTCATTGATTGGCGGCGGCGACTCCATCGCAGCAGTGAGCAAATACGGATTGTCGAATTTTATTTCCTACATCAGTACCGGCGGCGGTGCCATGTTGGAATATCTCGAAGGAATTGAACTCCCCGGAATCAAAGCATTAAATGATGCCGAGTAAACCAATGACGGGACCTGCACTTTTTTTAATCCCAACGCCACTCGGAGAACAGGATTTTTCATCCATTTTTCCTCCCTTGAATGCAGAATTGTTGTCTTCCATTGAAGTTTTCTTCGTGGAAGATATTCGTACCGCCCGTCGTTTTTTGCTCAAATGCGGTATGAAAACGCCCATCGACAACCTTTCCTTTTTCTCTTTTAAAGATTATCGTAAAGAGGTCAATCCGTTGGATTTTTTGAGAGAGCATGCGGCAGCGGGAAAAAATATCGGATTATTGTCCGATGCAGGAACTCCCTGCGTGGCCGATCCCGGGCATATTGTTGTCGCTGAAGCCCACCGAATCGGCATGCGCGTGGTGCCTCTTATCGGTCCCAATTCTATTATTTTAGCCCTTATGGCCTCCGGATTAAACGGACAAAATTTTGCCTTTAACGGCTATTTGCCGATAGACAAACAGAACCGCGAAAAGCAACTCCTTTTCCTCGAATCTCTTTTGTTGAAAAGTGGGCAAACACAAATCTTTATTGAAACGCCTTACCGCAACAATCAACTACTGCAATCGATTCTTCATACTTGTCGCCCCGATACCAAGCTGTGCGTAGCCCTCAACCTCACGACTCCGGAAGAGCAAATAATCTCCGCCACCATCTCTAAATGGAAAAAAATAAAAACGGATTTGCACAAACAACCCGCCATCTTCCTCCTTGGAAAATAATCGCTTCGTAAAAGTTTTTCTTTGCCCGATTTTTTGAATAGAACGAATTATTCATGCTTTCCACCTACCTCTTTACGCCTCGGATGGCAAGGGAATAAGGCATAAAAAATTACCGCAAAGACGCTAATGCGACAAGATTCTTCCGCAGCCAATTTTATATTACTCCCGAATATTTTCCCCTTGCAGACGGATGCTTATCTGTCGGGAGTGCCTGCTTATCTGCCGTTAGTGTCTGCTTATTTGCCGAGAGTGTCTGTTTATCTGCCGATAGGGCTTGCTTATTTGCCGTTGGAGTCTGCTTCGACTTACATTTGCCCTTTTGGGGATTAACTTATTTTTTAGTAAAAAAAATTACCAGACAATAATGATCTTATCTTATTGTTTTTTGTATTTTTACAAATTCATTATCAAAAAATTAGCATAAAGTAACAATTAAGTCGTGTATTACAATTATGGAAAATAATAATCTCGGAAACGGTATAGTATATGATTATGCAATCATTGCCGATAAACATTATTTCGGCGGATTTTTGAATTTGGCAAAAGATAATATTGATGCTGTGTTTAAAGCTTATGAGGATCGTTTTGGGGAAAATGTTCCCGATATGAAAATTGAGAACTTATCCTATCAGGATTATCAAAACAGAATTGATTTTCTGAAGTACTATTTCCCGGTTATCAATTATTTGGACTTGCCAGTATCGGATAAAGAATTTGAAAACATAAGAGACAAGGAACCAAAAAGAAGAAAATATTTTCGTGAGAATTTTAAAACTTTATATAAAGCGGTGTCTGCTCTTCGTCATTTCTATACCCACTATTATCACGAACCGCTATCATTCGAGATGAATTTGTTTTCATTGCTTGACAAAATTTTCATATCGGTAATAGAAGATATTAAAAAAGAGAAAAAGAATGATAACAAGACAAGACCGTTGCTCAACCGGAACCTGAAAGAAGAGTTAAAATGCTTGATGGCACTAAAAAAGCAAGAATTAAAAGAGAAACAAAAGTCCCAAAAAAACATATCTTTAGATGAAGTAAGTATCCAAAATGCGGTTTTTAACGATGCTTTTTCTCAGTTCTTTAATAAAGAGAAGAAAATCAGCCGCTTTTATCAAGCGGAAAATACGGATACCGATATAGAAAACAAACTGAATATTTCACAAACAGGATTGCTTTTTTTATTGGGGATGTTTTTAACCAAAAAACAAAGTGAAGATTTAAGAAGCCGGATAAGGAGATTTAAAAATAAAATTATTAAAAATCAAGACCATCCTGTGAGTAAGCAAAATAACAGTCTTAAATACATGTCCACCCAATGGGTATTTGGCTACCTTGCCTTCAAGGGGTTGAAATCCACCTTAAATACAACCTTTATGCAAGAGACCTTGTTGACGCAAATAGTAGATGAATTGAGTAAAGTCCCCAATGAAATATATCGAAATTTGTCCCAAGAACAACAACAATTGTTTATTGAGGATATGAATGAATATGTGCAAGATGGTAACAACGTGAAATCATTGGAAGATGCCATTGTCATTCATCCGGTCATAAGGAAAAGATATGAAGACAAGTTCCCTTATTTTGTGATCAGATATTTAGATGAATATGCCGGCTTTCCGACATTGAAATTTCAAATACAACTCGGCAACTATGTACACGACAAACGGACCAAAAAGATTCAAGGAACCGTTTATTCAACGGAACGGGTTGTAAAGGAAAAAATAACGGTTTTCGGAAAATTGAGTGAAATAACAGCACTGAAAGACAATTATTTAAAAAAAAGGACTCAAAATAATGAAGAAAATAGAGGATGGGAAATATATCCCAATCCGTCATATAATTTCACAGGAAATAATATTCCGATATATTTAGATCTTGAGTCAAGCAATGTTCCCGGAGCTAAACAATTATATGGGAATATCCAAAAACAATGTGCCGATTTACGAAAAAAAAACATTGAAAATCAAGACCAAACAGAAAGAGCTGATAAAGCTACCAAACATGATATTGTGAAATTAATAGATTCTAAAAAGATTGTAATTAAGAAACCAACTGCATTTCTTTCTTTAAACGAATTATCGGGTTTGCTATATGAATTGCTTGTAAACAAAAAAAACGGGAAACAAATAGAGGATATTTTAATAAAAAAACTGATAGAACATTACGATACAATTTCCGAATTTAGTACCGAAAACCCGTTGCCTACTTCTCAAATTACGAAAAAACTGTTGAAAAGCAACTCCGAATCACAATGGAATACCGGAAAATTGATGCGAGACATTGAAAGGGAAATTGCTGTTACGGAACATAAGTTGAATTTAATTAAAGATAAAAGGGACAGCCTTTCCCGGTATAATTTGAAAGAAAAGATTAGAAAACCTGTTTTCAGCAATAGAGCGGCCGGGAAAGAAGCCGTTTGGATTGCGGAGGATTTGGTACGTTTTATGCCGAAAGCAGTGAGAAAAAATTGGAAAGGTTATCATCACAGCCAACTACAACAATCGTTGGCTTTTTATGAACAGAGACCGAATGAAGCCGTAAATTTAGTAAAGCAATATTGGAATTTAAATGATACACGATATTGCTGGAATGAAGGGATCAAAAAGTCTTTTGAACGATCTGAATTCGATTTGTTTTATGAAGCTTATTTGAAAAATAGAAAAAAGATTTTGAATTTATACAGGGACAAACTATCCGATAATATGGAAAATATGGAATCCATGATGCAGGATGAACATTTGGACTTTATCTTCAACAGACATTTATACAAAATTGATACTACGGAAAATCAAAAGCTAAAATTGTTGGCTCATCCTTTTGTCTTTCCAAGAGGAATATTCGATGAGAAGCCCACCTATATAAAAGGGAAATCCATGACGGAAACACCGGAATTATATGCCGAGTGGTATCGTTATGCAAACCAACGAATCGAATCCCAACAGTTCTTTTATAAAACACCACGAGATTACAAGGATTTATATAACACTATGAAAGAACACAAAAAAGAGATAGATGAGAATAAATACAATCTTTCCGAAATTGAGAAGTATAATCTGTTTAAAAACAAACAAGATAAGGCAATAAAAAAAGTTCAAATGCAAGATGTGTTTTTGGAATTAATTGTCAAGGATCTTTTTAATAGAATATTTCCTAACCAAGGATGTGATTTTTCATTGAAAGATTTTACCGATATACACAATGACACCTGGAATATATCCGTACCCTTTCAATGGAAACAAATTCGGGAACCGGAGGTAAAATTGAAAGATATTGGAAAATTCAAAAGATTTTTGTTTGATAAAAAAATAGAAAACATATTGTCGTATAATGAAGATAAAATTTGGACAAAGAGAGAATTGGAAGAAGAATTGGAGTTATTGCCCTCTTCTTATGAAGTAATCCGGCGGGAACAATTGCTCAAGTTGATCCAGGAATTGGAAAATTGCATTTTGCAAAAAAATAACTTTGACGGAGTAAATCACCCGAAAGAGTTTGAACAATCAGACGAGGATAAGAAGGCTTATCCCAATTTTAAGCATTATATCACGGAAGGAATCTTAAAAAAATGCACATTGGCGGAGAATACAGACATAGAATGGTTAAACCAATTGAAAGAAGATACCTTTGAAAAGGTTCCCCTACAGGAATTATGTATGAAACCGAAAATAATCCAAAAAGCATATTTATTAGTCTTAATACGTAATAAAATTTCGCACAACCAACTTCCGAAAAAAGAATATTTTGAAAGAATCAAAACCATGTTCTCTCCTGCAGAAGCAAATGAAACTATAAGTTACAGTAGTATCATATTGAATTTTACCAAATCGGTAATTCAAGAGTTAAAGACATATCTCAAATAAATATTTTGTAAAATAGAAAAAGGTTACTTGACATATTGAAAATAAAAGAGAAAATAGAATTTTAAAAGAATTTAATACTAATAATCCATTATAAATGAAACCATTGCAACCAGTCAGCTGTAACTGCCTTATTTTTGAGAGGTAAATACAGCTTATCTCGAAGAGCCTTATATATGCGGCTTGCTGTAACTGCCTTATTTTTGAGAGGTAAATACAGCACATTACTAACATCCCATTTAGAGATATCAGCTGTAACTGCCTTATTTTTGAGAGGTAAATACAGCTATAAAGCAAATGTACGGTTATCTCAATGTGCTGTAACTGCCTTATTTTTGAGAGGTAAATACAGCAACTATTTTTAACAGTGCCTTTATTTCAAGCCATCATTTATGAAAGAATGTTGAATGCTTTTGCGATGCATATTCTGAGACTAAATCAAGCGATTGTTCATTTTTTTATTATTGGTGTCCGGGGAAAATAATGATGTTTGTGAAAAAAAAACGGAAAAATTCTATGATGATGAAAGAATCAACATGGAACGGACAGGAGCTCCGTAGGAGCGGCGCAATTCCACACATTTACTATATCATCACACCGTTTCACGGCAGATTGTATGGTGACCGCCAGAGCTAACTCTTTTTGATTTGGGGGCTTACTTTTTGAAAAACAAAATCGTATACTTGATTATCAAGCACTTTTGTTTTTTTTCTGTTTTTATTTTTTACTGGACAACAATAAAAAAGAATAAAAAGTTATTCATAAAAAATTTATTTGTAATAATTAATGGGGGCATGACTTGGATTGAAAATTTTCCGTTCAAAGATATTATATTTTTCTTAATCTACTGATTTTGTAGATATTGTTTCTAATAAGTTAAAAAGCGCAAGATGTCACACTCCTGTATACGACCAAGTAAGATTATTTTCTAAAAGAAAATATTAGTCCGATTAAAACAAGGCTTATATACCCCATAAAAACTTTAGAATAAAAAAAGATATAAGCAACGTCTTTTGTGCTATATACTTCATATTGCACATTAATTCCACTATTTAAAAAAATACCGAATGTAACATAAAGCAAATACAATGAGAATAATATCATCAAGATCTTGTATACGCTCCGTATCGTAATATTTTCTTTTCTTAAAATTTTCATTTATGGTAAGATTTAAGGTCTATTAACTTCTTTTTCACAGTACCTGTAACGTTTTTTACATTACTATTTTCTCTTTAGATTTATCCAATTATAATACTATCACTTTTTAAACCGATTAGCTCTAATTTCTTAGTTAATATTAACTTATACTTCAAGGAATTTGACTTGACATTAAAATTAAAAAGCCAGCATAGCTTATAAAATTTAGTACCACAAAGGTAGATTTTTTTTTCTTATGCGACTTCATTATTTTTAACTTAAATAGCTGTCCTAAAAATCGGCAGCAATATATGTGTGTTTACGTCCGAATTGGAATAATGCCACGAAGACCTGTAGGTGCAAGTTGCGAGGCGTGAGGTTGTAGGCGGAAAGCCCGCAAGGACGGAAGCCGATGTGCCGCTGCTGCAAAAGAGCGACCGGAGGAAGCTCCTTTTGCAGCTTTGCGGCAACACGGCTTTCGGCCGCGGACTTGGAGCCGGAGACCGGCGGCGAAGCCGACACGCCCAAAAAAAGAACATCATCATCAATATGCTGCTGATGATGATGTTCTTCCTGAAAAGATAAGAAAACGAAAATCACAAAGAGATGGTGATTTTTGCAGAATCACGCACTCAGGACTTTTGGGTATCGTTGTTTGCTTTTTTGTTTTTTCGTTTGATGATGAGGTAGCCTGCTAGAAAAGCCAATGAGCCGCCAATGACGAGACCGATCATAATGGGAAATTTATTTTCCACACCGAAGAAAAAAAGTGGGATGATGAGGAGTCCCATGAGCAGTGTGTATCGGAATGCAGTTTTCATACGTTATTTTTTTTACTATTTCCGTAAGGATTTTATCTGGTTAATTCTTTGAGCTTGGCTTGGAGCAATGCAATTTTCTCTTCGGCATCGGCTTGTTTTTTCCTTTCTATAGCCACAATACTCTCCGGTGCACCTGCTACAAATTTCTCGTTGGACAATTTCTTTAGGGTGCTTTTCAAAAATCCTTCGGTATAGCGAAGCTCTTCTTCAATCTTCTTGATTTCCTCTTCTACGTTGATATGGGTCCCAAAAGGAATGAAGTGCTCGGTGTTGTACTCAATGAAAGTGATTGCTCCTTCAACCTTCTCTTGCACGTAAGTGATGCCGGAAAGGTTGGAAAGTTTGATGATGATGGCATCCATTTCTGCAATGGCTTCGGCTTCAGGTTTGAGAATGAAAAGCTCCAATTGGTTCTTTTGGGCGATATTCTTTTCTGTGCGAATGCGGCGGATGTTTTCGATAATCTTTTGGGTTTGTTCGAAGCGGGTGAGCAGTATCGTATCCGTTT